>ODAK010007575.1_pt1 | contig 10909 bp, 7 predicted proteins | sample 1539591 | NCBI WGS metagenome assembly ODAK01 (sample SAMEA3539303, study PRJEB22396) | soil metagenome | biome: tundra; feature: field; material: soil | place: USA | collected 2010-05 | depth 0.15 m | reverse complement strand
CCGAGCCCGTGCCCGCTCCGCCCCTCGACCATCGACTCATCCTGATGGGGTTGGACGACGAGCCCGACGAGGCGAATCTGCCGATGGTGGGGTCCGAGGAGGTCGAGATCGACCCGCCGAAGCGACAGAACCCCCGGGTCATCAAGTTCAAACGTGGCCTGTTCATCTTGAAGCACTCGCTCAAGGTAGCCATCATCGGCAACGGCAAGGGTCGCACCAGCCCGCGACTCGAGGCCAACCCCTACTTCGCGTGGACCCTGGCGTACCGCCTCGAGAACGAGCACGTGCGAAACCACCTCAAGCGCCGCATCGCGCTGATCAATCCCCAGCCGCTGCTCAGCATCGTCATGGCCTCCTACGACCCCGACCACCGCTTCTTCAAAGAGGCCATCGACTCGGTACTCGACCAGTACTACGAGAACTTCGAGCTGCTCATCGCCGACGACTGTTCACCCGATGCCGAGGTGCGCAGCATCGTCGAGGAGTACTCCCAGAAGGACTCCCGAGTGCGCCTCGTGCCCCGCGAAGCCAACGGCGGTATCTCTGCGGCCACCAATTCGGCCATCGCTGAAGCGTCGGGTGACTGGCTGGTCTTCATGGACCACGACGACACCCTCGTTCCGCACGCCCTGTTGCACGTCGTCCTGGCCATCCAGGAACACCCTCAGGCGAACCTGATCTACTCAGACGAGGACAAGATCAACGAGGCCAATGAGCCCTTCACGCCCTACTTCAAGAGTGACTTCGATCCCTTGCTACTCCTCGGCCAGAACTACATCAGCCACCTCACGACGGTGCGCCGCGACCTGGTCGCGGAAGTGGGGGGTCTGCGCACGGAGTTCGACGGCTCCCAGGACTGGGACCTCGTTCTGCGTGTCACCGAGCGCGTCGGGCGCAACACGATCATCCACATCCCCCACGTCCTCTACCACTGGCGCAGCCACGCGGGTTCGACGTCTCTGGCCACCGAGGCGAAGCCGTGGGCCGTGGACGCCGGCCGCCGCGCGGTCGCCGACGCCCTCGAGCGTCGCGGCGTCAAGGGAGAGGTTCGTCGGGTGCCTGGTTCTGGATTCAACCGTGTGGTCTATGAGCTACCCGAGAACCCGCCGCTGGTGTCGGTACTGATTCCCACCCGCGACGGCAAGTACCTGGGCGATTGCCTGCAGTCGCTCCTCGACAAGACCACGTACCCGAACTTCGAGGTAGTCGTCATCGACAACGGCTCGGTGAAGCCCTTCACCCAGGCGATGTTCCACGTGCTCAGCGACCGGATCAAGGTGGTCAGCGACGACAGTCCGTTCAACTACTCCGCGCTGCACAATCGCGCCGTCCCCGAATGCAATGGCGACATCCTCTTGTTGCTCAACGACGACACCGAGATCATCGACGGCGACTGGATGAGTCATATGATCGCCCAGCTACTCCAGCCCGGCGTCGGCGCGGTTGGCGCCAAACTGCTCTACCCTGATGGTCGCATCCAGCACGCCGGCGTGCTGCTGGGGCCCCAAGGCCTCGCCTCACACGTCGGACAGTTCCGACCGGCAGCCGACATGGGTTACTTCGGACGTACCGCACTGGCCTCGGAGTACCAGGCAGTCACCGCGGCCTGTCTCGCCGTGCACCGTCACATCTGGGAGAGCGTGGGTGGACTCGACGAGAACCTCAAGGTCGCCTTCAACGACATCGACTTCTGCCTGCGGGTGCAAGCCGCGGGCCACAAGGTGACCTACACGCCGTTGGCGAAATTGCTGCACTACGAGTCAGTGTCGCGCGGTAGCGACCAGGATGGTGAGAAGTACGTGCGCTTCATCAACGAGGTCCTCACGGTACGCGACCGCTGGGGTCTCGAGATCGCCCGCGATCCGTACTACAACCCCAATCTGTCACTCAACCACGGGCTGTTCCAGTTGGCCTACCCGCCCCGCACGTCGCCTTGGTACACCGGCATCGAATAGGTCCTAGGACTTCTTCGCCGCCCAGTAGTCCTCGTTCGAGGTGGCCGCGGCGGCGTCGGCGGCAGTCTCAAAGCCCGGTGCCATGGCCGCGGACGTGCCGGCCATCACCTGGTGATGATCGATGTTGAGCAACCGGATCCAGCTCTGCTGACCCATCGTGAGTGAGATGAAACCAGCGAGTTCCACGAGTTCCTCCTCGTTGAAGGTCTCATTGAGACGCGCCCAAAAGGCGTCGTCGGGATCCAGTCGCCACGTGATCGCCTCGGCGTAGGAGAGTGCGGCTCGCTCGCGTTCGGAGTAGACCCCCGAAGCCTCGAAGTTCATCAGTTCGTCGAGTTTTCCCTCGCTCACCCCGGATTCGCGCGCGGCGTCGCTGCGCTGATTGCCGCAGTACTCGCACTTGACCGAGCGCGATACGTACACCCGACACAACTCCTTGAGAGCGTGATCGACGACGCCGTGTCGAAACAATTTGTCCCACGCCTCCGCGAAGGCCCAGAACGCGCCCGGAGAGTGGGCGCGCACTGCCGAACTCTCGGGGCGCGGCGTGCCCTCGCGGGCACACTGCTCCATGATCGCCATCATCGTCGAGTCCATCTGCTCGAGCGGAAAATAGGAGATTCTCTGTTGTCGTTGACTCACGTGGCCCCCTCGTCACTTCCGCAGTAGAACTTATGCCCTGGCGCGGGCACGTTCCACGCCGGCACGTGAATCATCTTTAGGGTTAGCGGCGCTCGATCAAATCCATGTAGTCGTCTCGCCACAAATCGAAGTATTCCTCGGGCAGCAAGACGGCGTGCGTGGGCTTCATGGCCTCCACGAATTCACGTTCGTGGCTCACCGCCACGATGGTGCCCTTCCACTGGCCCATCATTTCGCCCAGGGCCAGGACGCTCGCCGGATCGAGGTTGTTGGTGGGCTCGTCGAGTAACAGCAGGTTGGCGTCGGAGGCGGCCAGGATGGCCAGGGCCAATTTGGCACGCTCGCCGCCGGACAGGGTGCCCGGCATCTGGTGGGCCGCCGAACCCTTGAGACCGAAGGCGCCCAAGAGGGCGCGTCGTTGAACCTCAGTGACGACCGTCGCGTTGTCCAGGTGCGCCAGGACGTTCTTGGAGAAGTCGAGCTGTTCGTGCTCTTGGGCGAAGTAGCCAACGGTAACGTTCGCACCGAACTTGACGGCGCCGCTCTGCGACGACTGCGTACCCGCGAGGCAGCGCAGCAGCGAGGATTTGCCGGCGCCGTTCTTGCCCACGATGACGATGCGGTCACCACGTCGCGTGATGAAGTTCATGTCCTTGAGGACCGTCAGCGAGCCGTAGCGCACCGCGACGTTCTCCACGGTCATCGGGACGTCGCCGCTGCGCGGAGGCGGCGGGAGTCGGAAGGTGACCTTCTTCTCCTTCTTGGTGACCTCCACGCGGTTGTCCTCGAGCTTCTCCACCTTGCGGTCGAGGACCTTGGCGAGTCGTGCTCGCGCGGCGGTCTGGCCGCGCATGGAGTCCGCCAAGGTCTTCATGCGGTCGATCTGTTCGCCCTGGTGCATCGCCATCTTCTCTTCGGTGAGCCGGCGCGTCTCTTCTTGCTGGAGGAACTTGGTGTAGTTGCCCTTGTACTCGCGAAGTTGCCCGTCGCGCAGCGCCAACACCCGATCGATCGACTTGTCCAACAGGGGCAGGTCGTGGCTGATCACCAGCACCGTGCCGCGAAAACGATCAAGTTCATCGAAGAGCCAGCGCTTGGCGGCCTTGTCGAGATGGTTGGTCGGTTCGTCGAGAACCATGGTCTCGGGCTGCTCGTAGAGCACGCGCATGAGGTCGACGCGTCGACGTTGACCCCCCGAGAGCGAGTTCAGATCCTCGAGGAGGAGGTCCTCCGCCAAGCCGAGGCCCGCGGCCAGTCGCGCCACCTCGGATTCGGCCTCGTAGCCCCCTCGTTCGCGAAAGGCCTCCTCGAGGGCGGTGAAGCGCTCGATGGTCTCCTCGGTGGGGTTAGCTGCGAGTTCGTGTCGAGCGTGCTGCATGTCGGCGTCGAGCTGATCGATGCCGCGAGCGGAGAGGACGTGTGAGAGGCCGATGGGTTCGACGCCCAGCCCCCCCGGCACTGGCTCCTGAGGCAGGTGGCTCACGCGCCCCTGGTGCTGCACATTGCCGCTGATCCTCAGGTGTTCGGGTGTGTAACCCAGGAGCACCGACAGCAGGGTGGATTTGCCCGCCCCGTTGCGCCCGACCAAGCCGACCTTCTCACCGTTGCCCACCGTGAAGGACACCGGCTCGAGAATACGGCGTGCGCCAATCTCAATCCCCAATTCTCGGACTATGAGCATTTAGCGTCCCAGTGACTCGGCGCAGGCGGAGAGCTCGTCTCGAAGGTCGGGGTGAGCGATAGCGATCATCGCCTGAGTGCGCTCACGCACGCTCAGTCCGCGCAAATCGGCGCAACCGTATTCGGTCACGATGACCCCGGTGAGGTGGCGGGGTGTCGTCACTACAGAGTGGGAATCCATACCCCCAATGATACGGCTCTTACGCTCCCCCCTAATCAGAGCGGTGGCCTGAACACAAATCAACGACGTGTGCTCGAGAGAGAGGCTGGTACCCTCGACGAAGTCCAGGTGCCCACCCACGCCTGAGTACTGGCGAACACCGAGGGTGTCGGAGAGGATCTCTCCTTGGAGATCTACTTCGAGGGCGGAGTTGATCGAGACCATTCGCGGATTTCGAGCAATCGTTGGTGTAGGTGACCGGCGCGAAACCCACGCGGGGATTGTCATCCAAGAAGTCGTACTTTTCGGACGAACCTAGAGCGAAGGTGCTCACCGAGATCCCCTTGTCCACTTCTTGGCGGCGTTGGTGATCTTGCCGGCCTTGGCCAGCTTCTAAAGGCCGTCAGTGAACACCTCGGAGTGCACGCCGTAGTTCACTCCACTTCCCTTCACGATCGCTGGGCCATCCGTTTGAGAATCGCACCGATACCGGTCTGCCGGGTCGATCCGACCCTGATGTACGTTGCGGCGTACTCGGCAACAGCGAAGTCCTCCGGTGCACCGCCTTCACTCGCCAACACAGTCGGCGTGGCGACACTCACCACGACTACGTCCACTTCGTCGAGTCGCAGGGTGTCAGCGTGTCCCTCGAAGGCGCGAGCACGCGGAAAGTGCGGCGAACATTCCAAGATGAGCAGTCGATCGGGATCGGCTCTGGCCCCGCGACGCTCCTCGAGGTGGGCACCGTTAGAGAGCGAGAAACTCACCTGACCGTTCTGATCGGGTATCGATGCCTGTATGACCACCACCCTCGCGCCGATGTGTTGGACCAGCAGACCGTAGTGGCGAAAGAGCGACGGGACGAATTGGATGTCGGCACCCTGGTCGAGATAGTAGTGATCGCCACCACCGTAGAAACTCGCGTGGTAGTGAACTTTCGGATGCGTGAAAACGCCCTACGTGCCCAAGAGCAGGCCACCACTGATGGTCTGATCTTGCCAATCGCTTCGCCGCGACATCTCGTCGAGAAGGCTGCGAGGCGTACCCGTTACCAAGCCGAGTCCGACCGGATCATCGCCTCTGATCAGGTCCACCGCTTGGACAGTACTCGTTTCTCGCGCAGGCATCGGAACTTTCTGCCCGAAAAGTATCGTGTGTGCCACGATGGGGGAATGGCTCGTGATTTCTTCGTCGACATTTGGAGTGACGTCGTCTGCCCCTTCTGCTATCTGGGATTTCGCCAGTTCCACGATGCCCTCGATCGCTTCGACAGTGCCGCGGACGTGGTCGTTCGCCACCACGCTTTCGAACTCGATCCGCACGCGGCCCTCGCCGACGGCCAGAATCTGAACGAGATGCTCGCAGCCAAGTATTCGATGACCATCGAGCGCGCGGCGCTCCTGAATCAACGCGTCGAGAACAGTGCAAGAGAACTGGGTATGGAGTGGTCCCTCGCCGACGCCCAGCCCACCAACACCTTCGACGCCCACCGCGTCATCGCTCTCGCCGCCACTCACGGCCGACAGGAGGAGATGCTCGAACGAATCTTTCGTGCCTATTTCAGCGAAGGACTAGTGGTCAGCGATCACGACACCTTGGTGGCACTCGCCCTCGAGGCCGGCGTCACCGGCGTCAACCGGATGCTCGCGGGCAATGAGTTCGCCGACGCCGTGCACCACGATGAGTATCTGGCCGCCAAGATCGGCCTGACGGGCGTGCCCGCCCTCATCTTCGACGGTCGAGTCCATGTATCGGGCGCCCAGGGATCGAGTGCCATGCTTGAGGCACTCGAGGACGCTTGGTCCGAGCGAACGGATCGTCCCGCCTAGATTTCCTCGCCGGCGGGCACCACGGCCGCCGTCGCGACTGAATGGCCCTCGTCGAGGTTCATGACCCGTACTCCGGTGGCGTCACGTCCCTGCGAGGAGACCTCTCGTGCCGTCGTGCGAATCAGCACGCCTCCGCTCGAAGCGAGGAGGAGTTCGTCGTCGAGTCGCACCATGAACGACGCCACCACGAAGCCGCGCGCCGCGGTCAACTTGATACCGCGCACGCCCTGTCCGCCGCGCCCTTGACGATTGAACCGCTCGGTCTTGACGCGCTTGCCGAAGCCCGTATCAGTGACGAGAAAGAGGTCGGCGTCCTCGCGTACCACGTCAAGTGATATCGCCTTGTCGTCCTCGCGCAACTTGATGCCGCGCACACCGGTGGCGTCTCGCCCCATCTCGCGAACCTCGCTCTCGTTGAAGCGGATCGACATGCCTCGGAACGTGACCATCATCAGGTCGTCGCTGCCGCTGGTGGGCACCACGCGAACGACCTCGTCGCCCCCGCGTAGCTTGATGGCGATCCAGCCTTCTCGCCGCGACTTGTCGTACTCCGAGAACGGGGTCTTCTTGACGGTACCGTCCGCCGTCGCGAAGACCAGGAACTTGTCGTGGGGGAAGTCATTCGTCGTGACGATGGCCTGAATCGACTCGTTGGGCTGCAGGTTGAGAAGATTGACGATTGCGGTGCCCTTGGCGGTGCGTTCCTTGATGGGGATCTCGTGTCCGCGAAGGCGGAACACCCGGCCGAGGTTAGAGAACAACAACAGGTAGGCGTGCGTCGTCGTGTGGATGATCTGCTCGACGAAGTCCTCTTCTTTCAGTTTCGCGCCCTGCACGCCTCGACCACCGCGGGCCTGGGTGCGGAAGGCGTCTGCGGACACTGACTTGATGTAGCCCGCCTGAGTCATCGTGATGACCACGTCCTCGTCGTCGATCAAGTCCTCCATACCGAGTTCGCCCGGATCGTTCACGATCCTGGTCAGTCGCTCGGTGGCATACTTGTCGCGGATGACCGTGATCTCGTCGGCGATGACGGCACGCAGCTTCTCATCACTGGACAAGATCGCCTGCAATTCAGCGATGGTCTGACGAAGCTTGTTCATCTCGTCCTCGAGCTCTGAACGGCCGAGTCGCGTCAAGCGGCCCAGGGTCATGTCGAGGATGTGGTTGGCCTGCTCCTCGGTGAATTCAAAGGGGCTCGCCATCAACGCGACGCGCGCGGCCCCGCGATCATCGGAACCGCGGATGGCGGCGATGACCAGGTCCAACATGTCGATGGCCTTGAGAAGGCCTTCGACGATGTGGGCGCGGGCTTCCGCTTTGCGCAAACGGAACTGGGTGCGCCGCGTCACGACCTCCACCTGGTGGGCGATGTAGTGACCGAGTGCCTGGGCGAGGTTGAGCGTGCGTGGGACGCCGTCGACCAGCGCCAACATGTTCACCGCGAAGGTGGTCTGCAGCGACGTGTTCTTATAGAGCTTGTTCAAGATGACGTTGGCGTTGGCGTCGCGCTTGAGTTCGATGACCAGGCGAGCCTGACGCCCGGCCGAGTCGTTCTGGACCCCCGAGATGCCGTCGAGTTCGCCGTTCTTGACCAGGTCGTAAATCTTCTCCTCGATTGACTCAACCGAGACCTCGTAGGGGAACTCGGTCACCACGATGCGACTGGCGCGTGTCGTCTCCTCGATCTCCGCCACGGCGCGCATCTTGATCGATCCCCGTCCCGTGCGAATAGCGTCAAGGATTCCCTGTCGGCCAAGTATCTGCGCGCCGGTGGGGAAATCGGGACCCTTGACGAAGGCCATGAGGTCATCGGGTGTCGCCTCGGGGTGCGCCAGCAGGTGCAGCGCGGCGTCGATCGTCTCGCCGAGATTGTGCGGCGGGATCTTGGTGGCCATGCCGACGGCAATTCCCTGGGATCCGTTCACCAGCAGGTTCGGAAACCTGGAGGGCAGCACGGTGGGTTGCTGGGTCGAGTTGTCGTAGTTTGGTTCGAAGTCAACGGTCTCTTCATCGATCGAGTCGAGCAGCTCCAACGCCAGCGGCGCCAAGCGGCACTCCGTGTAACGCATCGCGGCCGCGCCCTCGTCTGGTCCGGTACCTCCGAAGTTGCCGTGCCCACTGATCAACGGATGGCGCATGGCGAAGTCCTGCACCATGCGCACTAGGGCGTCGTAGATCGCGCTGTCACCATGGGGGTGATAAGTGCCCATGACCTCACCCACGACCTTGGCACACTTGGTGTGCGGACGATCCGGTCGCAACCCTTGATCGAACATCGAGTACAGAATGCGCCGGTGCACGGGCTTGAGTCCGTCGCGAGCGTCGGGCAGTGCGCGCGACACGATGACGGACATGGAGTACTCCAAAAAGGAGCGCTCCATCTCGAGATTGATCTCGATGGGCTCGACGTAGCCGACGACTTCGTCGTCCCCGCCGGTACTGGAGGTGTTGTTGCTGTTGGAACGGGCCATGATTTCCTTCTCTCCTAGATGTCTAGGAAGCGAACGTCTTTTGCATTGGTCTGGATGAAGTGTCGACGCTGGGGCACGTCATCGCCCATCAGGATCGAACAGACCTCATCGGCGAGCGCGGCCTGCTCCACCGTGATCTGCAGTAGGGCGCGCTTGGTCGGGTCCATTGTGGTGTCGCGCAACTCGTCGAAGTCCATCTCACCAAGACCCTTCAATCGCTGAAAATCGTTCTTGTGATTGGGATTGTCGCGAAGGAACTCATCCTTGGCCGCCTCGTCGCGCAAATACACCTTCTCCTTGCCGACCAGTGTCGAGAACAGCGGTGGTTGGGCGACGTACACGTGGCCGTTGTTCACCATCTCGGTCATCTGACGGAAAAAAAACGTCAAGAGCAGCGTCCGGATGTGGCTACCGTCGACGTCGGCGTCGGCCAACAGGATGATCTTGTCGTAGCGGATCTTGGATACGTCGAAGTCGGCTTCGACACCGGCACCGATAGCCGAGATGAGCGCCTGGATCTCGGTGTTCTTCAGGATCTTGTCGGTGCGAGCCTTCTCGACGTTGAGGATCTTGCCGCGAATCGGCAGAATCGCTTGAATCTTGGGATTACGAGCGTCCTTGGCTGATCCACCGGCGGAGTTTCCCTCGACGATGAAGAGCTCGCATTCGCGCGGATCCTTCGACGAGCAGTCGACGAGCTTGCCGGGTAACCCGGCGCCATCGAGGGCACTCTTTCGTCGGGTGAGGTCGCGCGCCTGGCGGGCGGCCATTCGTGCCCGCGAAGCCTGGACGGCCTTGGCGACGATCTGACCGCCTTCTTTGGGGTTCTCCTCGAGCCATTCGGCCAACTTCTCGTTGGTGGCGCGCTCGACGAGCGAACGAATGGAGACATTGCCGAGCTTGCCCTTGGTCTGACCCTCGAACTGGGGTTCGGCCAGACGCACCGAGATGATGGCGGTGAGTCCTTCGCGTACATCATCACCGGTGAGATTCTCGTCCTTCTCCTTGAGCAGGTTGCGCTTGCGCGCGTACCGATTCACCACGTTGGTGATGGCCTTGCGAAAACCCTCCTCGTGCATGCCCCCTTCAATGGTGGAGATGCCATTGGCGAAGGAATGGATGCTCTCGTAGTAGCCCGTATTCCACTGGAATGCGACTTCCACCTCTTGGCCCTCGTCGGACTGCTCGTAAAAACCGACCTTGCGGAAGAGGGATTCCTTGGTGTTGTTGAGGTGGCGCACGTAGTCGACGATGCCGCCGTTGTACTTGAAGGTCTCCTTGAGATCACGTCCGGCCCGCTGGTCCTCGAACCGGATCTCAAGACCGCGGTTCAAGAACGCCATGATCTGCATGCGCTCAAGAATGGTCTGCGCCCGGAACTCCACGTCGTCGAAAATGCTGGCGTCGGGGGTGAATGTCACGGTGGTCCCGGTGCGGCCCCGTGGCGCGGGACCGGTGACTTTCATCTTTCCCTGAGGCTTTCCGCCGTCGGCGAAGTCGAGTTGGTGGCGCTCATTGTTACGGTCAATCTCTAGGGTGAGCTTGGTCGACAACGCATTCACCACCGAGACCCCCACGCCGTGAAGACCGCCGGACACCTTGTAACCCTCGCCGCCGAACTTGCCGCCGGCGTGCAAGACCGTCAGGACGATCTCCGCGGCCGTCTTGCCTGGATACTGCGGGTGCTCGTCGACGGGGATCCCGCGACCGTCGTCCACCACGCGACAACTACCGTTGGGCAGGATAGTCACATCAATTCGAGTGCAGTAGCCGGCCATCGCCTCGTCTACCGAGTTATCGACCACTTCCCACACCAGGTGGTGAAGACCTGCGGGTCCGGTCGATCCGATGTACATTCCTGGTCGAACCCGGACGGGTTCGAGGCCTTCGAGAACGGTGATGTCACGAGCTCCGTAACTCGATGACCCCTTGGACTTTTCAGCCACGGAGTGGTCCTTTCAATTGATAAAGATTCGGCGCGCACGGCGCTACCGCGGTCACTAGAAGCTTGCTTCCATCCTACTGGTTGCGGGGTGACATTCAGGTCGCCTACCAGCGTAAAAAGCCCTTTATTTCATGCTTTCTGCACCATTTTGAGAGAAGTGGGCGCCCGATCCCCGAGGGCCGCCAGACCACCAATAATTGACTCTTGGTCGAGTGAGATTTGTT
>ODAK010007574.1_pt1 | contig 10909 bp, 9 predicted proteins | sample 1539591 | NCBI WGS metagenome assembly ODAK01 (sample SAMEA3539303, study PRJEB22396) | soil metagenome | biome: tundra; feature: field; material: soil | place: USA | collected 2010-05 | depth 0.15 m | reverse complement strand
AAATCCCCGCCCCGCCCGCATCATCGCTTAGTGCCCGGTTCTCGCCTGTGGTTCCTGCTCACTGTCCATCTCCTGCTTCACCACCGGTGCTCCCGCCATCCCTTTGAATACATCGTTGGCAAAGAAGAATTTTCCATCCGAAGGCACCATCACCACTTGAATTTTGTCAGACAGCCGTTCAGCCACAATCTTGTTGATGAGCAAAGGAGACTTGTTCAGCAACTCGGCCTCGCTCGTCATGCGCTCCGCATTGGCGGCAGCCATCAACCGCACCCGGCTCGCCTCGGCATCCGCCAGCAGATTGCGCCGCTGCAATTCCGCCTTACTGTCGATAACCTTTGCCTCGGCATCGGCCTGCGCATTCTGAATCGTCGCTTCCTTGCGCGCTTCAGCCTCGAGCTTGCTCTGCTCAATCTGCTTCTGCTTCAGCGGAAGCGTATATTGCATCGCATCAGCCTCGCCTTTGGCCTCGACCACCCGCGACTTCGCTTCGCCTTCAGACTGCTTCACCTTGCGCACGGCGTCCGCCTCTGCTTCCAATTCGGCAATGCGCACATGCTTCTGTTGAATGTCCGTAACCACCCCGAGCTGATCGTCCTCCTGCTCTTTCAGAAGCAATCCCTCAAGCCCCTTCGCGTACTGTTCGGGGAGTTGAATATCCGAGAGCATCACTTCTTCAACCACGATGCCATCGGCCCCCAGCTTGCGCGTAATGATGGTTGAGGCGGCCGCGCGTACTTCTTCTCGCTTGGTTGAGAAGATCTCGCGCACCGTGTACGAGGGCGCCAATTCCCTCCATGCGCTCGCCACCACCGGCGGCACCAATTCCTTGTCCACCGGCTGCGGCATGTGCGCCTGCACGCTCGACAGCTTGTTAGAGTCGAGGCGATAGCGCACCGTAACCGCCAGGCCGATATTCAGTCCTTCGCGCGATTGCACGCTGAGCCCATTTTTAGGTGCACCCTGCTTCGCGCCCTCTTCTGCGAAGCCGGCAGTGAACAGGTGATCGCGCAAATCAAAAGTCTGCACGCTCTCGATCAGCGGAGTGACGAAGTGCAGTCCTGGATAAAGCGTTCCCGGCAGTGTGCCATCGATCTGGCTTACTCGCACGCCACCCATGCCGCTCGGCACCACCACGACGCTGGCCGCGACCAGCAATGGAATACAGGCGACCATCGCCAGCGCCACTGGCCCGCGCCACGCAATCGGTTCCGGCTCAACGACCGTTTCGTTTCCCGCCAATTTCTTCTGTGCATAGCGAATGCGCAGCCACAGTGCATAGAGTGGAATCGTCAACGCGGCAGCGATCATCACCACTCCCGCGATTGTCAGCAACATCTTGAGTGCGATCATTTTCCTTCTCCTTGATTCGGTTCGCGCTCCCCGCGTTTGCACCCCTTCGCTGAAGACCCATCGAGAGGCACTCCGCGTTTTCCGGTTCCCGGCCATGGAGTGAGCAGCAGCCGGACCAGTCCTCCAAACGTCAACTCCTCAAACAGCAGCGCGGCTACCACAGGCAACAGCGCTGCACCCATCCCACTCATCGCATCTGCCAGAAGATTCATGGTCGTCCTCGCTTACAACGAACCTGTGACGGTGACACCGGTCTCTGTCGTTGCAACTGCCTTCGCGTCGGTGCCCATTGCTGCGTTCACTTCCGGCGTCTGTGTCGGCGCCGTACTCTTCGGTTCCGACTTCGCCGTCAGCAGCGGCTGCTGTGCCTTCGCCGTAGCCGGCTTCATGCCATCGCCAAACAGCTGCGCCGTTTCCTCGTTGCGCTCGCCGACAAGTTGCACGGTGTCGCCTGCCGCAACTAATTCATAAAACTCCTCGAGGTCACGCTTCGCCATGCGAATGCATCCATGCGAAGCGGCTTTGCCAATCGACCTCGGTTCATTCGTTCCGTGAATTCCGTACCCGCGTATGCTCAATCCCATCCACCGCGTGCCCACCGGGTTTCCCGGTCCAGGCAACACCGTTTTGCCATCGTGTTGATACGTGGGGTTCTTCACGCGCCGCGCGATGGTGAACGACCCGACCGGGCTGGGCGTCGACGGCTTGCCCACCGCAACCGAATAGACCTTCTTCACCTGGCCGTCTTCGACCAGCGCCAACTTGCGATCTTCGAGGCTCACCACGATCACGCGCTTTACAACCGTTGCCGGCTGCGTCGTCGCAACAGCGGTCGCCTGCTTTACGTCGGCCTGTCCAAATGCCTGCCCTGCCGCTATCGCCATCGTGCTGAGGACCACTGCCAATTTGCTGAGTTTCGAACCTTTCATCGCATCCCCCGTTCGGTTGTTGCTGCCCATGCCCGAACTAAATGCAATCGGCTCGCCGTTGGTGTTCGGTTGAAAGCAAAGGGGTTAACGCATAATGGGCCAAAAGAGCGCGTGTCACCGCACCCACACCGTCCACGCGCTGACACGCTCATGTCGCCTCAATGCGTCGCAGATTCTCCTGCTGGCGACACAAGGGAAGAGCGCACCGTCGCGCCGACGAACAAGCAGCGCCATCTCAGATCCCCGGCTGCAACTGATATGTTGGCTTTGCAATGGCCGCGCAACTCACCATCGCCATCGACACCGGCGGAACATTCACCGATTGTGTGTATCGCGCCGGCGGCCGTCTGCATGTGCTCAAGTTGCCATCGACTCGCGACGACCCGGCCCGCGCGATTCTCGAAGCCGTCGATCAGATCGCAGCGCGTACCGGTGCAGACGCGATCGAGGTGCGCCACGGCACAACCGTCGCCACCAACGCACTGCTCGAGCGCAAAGGCGCGCGCATCGCCTTCGTCACCACCGCCGGTTTTGAAGACACGCTGGCCATCGGCCGCCAGGCGCGGCCAAGCCTCTACGACTGGAATCTCCACCGGCCCGCGCCGCTCGCCGATTCATCTTGCTGCTTCGGCGTTCCCGAGCGCATCGGGCCCGACAGCAAAGCTCTGCTCGCGCCGACCAGGACCGCGCTTGCAAAATTACGACGCAACATTCAGGCATCGCACGTCGAGTCGGTTGCCGTGTCGCTGCTCTTCTCGTTTACGAATCCAGCCCACGAGCGCGCCATCGCCGCCGCACTCGCTTCTCTGCGCATCCCGCTTTCGCTCTCTCATCAGATCCTTCCTGAATTCCGCGAGTATGAACGTGCATCCACCGTCGCGCTCAATGCCTACCTCGCGCCGCGCATGCAAAGCTACATCGACGCCCTGCGGCATGCTCTTGCCAGGCGCAATGCGCGGCTCACGATCATGCAATCGTCAGGCGGAATTCTCTCCGCAACCTCCGCAGCCCGCGAGCCCGTGCGCACCATTCTTTCCGGTCCGGCGGGCGGCGTGATCGGCGCTCTCAGCGTGGCCCGCGCCGCCGGCATCGACCGTGTGCTCAGCTTCGACATGGGCGGCACGTCCACCGACGTCGCCCTGCTCGACTCAACCCGCGAACCGACCACCACCATCGAGGGCCAGGTAGCAGGTCAGCCCGTCTGCGTGCCCATGCTCGACATCCATACTGCCGGCGCGGGCGGCGGGTCGCTCGCTTACATCGACGCTGCCGGCGCGCTCGCGGTCGGCCCGCAGTCCGCCGGCAGCAATCCCGGGCCCGCCTGCTACGGCCGCGGAGATCGCGCCACCGTCACCGACGCCAACCTCATCCTCGGTCGTTTGCATGCTCAACATTTTCTCGGCGGCGCCATGCGGCTCGACGAGAGCTTCGCGCGCAGTGCCTTGGGCGCAATTCGCCAAAGTGGCTTTGCCGCCATTGAACACCTTGCCGAGGGCATCGTCCGCGTAGCCAACGCCCGCATGGAATCTGCCTTGCGTCGCGTGTCCGTCGAGCGTGGACACGACCCGCGCACTTTCACGCTGCTGGCATTCGGCGGAGCGGGCCCACTGCATGCCTGCGAACTGGCCGCGACCCTCAACATCTCGCGCGTGATGGTTCCATCCGCACCCGGCGCACTCTCTGCTCTCGGAATTCTTGATGCCGATCTGCGACGCGAGTTTTCGCGCACCGTCATGCTCGAGCCCGGCAGTCCTCGCATCGCGCACGTCTATAGCGAACTCGAATCCGAAGCGCGCAATTCATTTCGCGAAGATAAAGTTGTGCCGCAACTCACGCGCTCTGCCGATTTGCGCTACCAGGGCCAGGGCTTTGAACTGCGCGTTGATTGGAGCGCAGCCGCTGTCGCCAATTTCCACCGCCAGCACACCACTGCTTACGGCTACGCCGACCCGACGCGCGCCGTTGAGATCGTCACGCTCCGTGTGCAGGCTATTGCGAAGACCCGCAAACCGCCCCTCGTTCGAATGCCCGCCACCAAAGGCGATGGCCAGCAGGCGCGCATCGCAACGCATCGCGTATTCGAACAAGGTCGCTGGCGGAGTGCCGCGCTTTACGATCGTGCGCAGTTGCGTTGCGGCGATCGCATCGTTGGCCCGGCCGTCATTGTCGAATTGAGCGCGACGACATACTTGCCGGGCAGCTGGGCAGCGGCTGTTGATTCTTTAGCGAATCTCGTGTTGACGCCTATGGCAGAATCAAAAGGCAAATCCTCGGAATCAAAAAGCACCTCGTTGAAATCAAAAGCCAAGACTGCGAAATCAAAAAGCAAGCCCGCGAGGCGCCGATGAAGCAGAGTTCACCCGATCCCGCAGAGATCGCAGTCGTCGGCCACGCCTTCCATTCTATTGCAGTGGAAATGGGCGCGGCTTTGCGTCGCACCGCCTTCTCTCCCAACATCAAGGAGCGACGCGATTACTCTTCCGCCGTGTTTTCAGCCGAAGGCGATTTGATCGCGATGGGCGATGACATGCCCGTTCATCTCGGATCGATGCCCATGTCGGTGAGTGCGGTTCTCTCCGCGCTGCGCCTCGCGCCCGGCGATGTGGCGCTGCTCAACGACCCCTATCGCGGCGGAACGCATTTGCCGGACATCACAATGGTCGCGCCGGTTTTTCTGCATGGGAAAAATCAACCCGCTTTCTACGTCGCCAATCGTGCGCATCACGCCGATGTCGGTGGCATGTATCCGGGCTCCATGGGTCCATGCCGCGAAATCGCGCAAGAGGGCATTCGCATTCCCCCCGTCAAGCTGATGCGCGCCGGTCAGATGGATGAGCAGATCCTCGCGATCCTGTTGGCCAATGTGCGCACACCCAAAGAGCGCGAAGGCGACCTTACCGCCCAGCTTGGCGCGTGCCGTATCGGCGCAGCACGCATGCTCGAGTTGGTCGACCGCTTCGGTCACGCTCGGCTCCTTCGCGGCGTGCGCGCGATCATGTCTGGCTCTGAACGTCTCATGCGCGATGTGCTCGCCGCGTTGCCCGCTGGCGAATGGAAAGCGGAAGACTACCTCGACGATGATGGCGTGCTTCCACATCCCATCGCCATCCGCGTTACGCTGCGCAATGATCCGGTTCGGCGCCGTGCTGTGGTCGACTTCGCAGGAACAGATGCGCAGGTCCCCGGCAGTGTCAATGCCGTCTACGCCATTACCTGGTCAGCGGTCTTCTATGTTTTTCGTTGCCTGTTGCCTGCAGGCTCGATCGCCACTGGCGGGCTGATGCGGCCTGTGCAGGTGCTTGCGCCCGAGCGATCGATTGTCAACGCGGCGGCTCCGGCCGCAGTCGCTGGCGGCAATGTTGAAACATCGCAACGCATCGTCGACACACTGCTGCGGGCATTCGCGCAAGCCCTGCCCGGCCGCATCCCCGCTGCCAGCGCGGGCACCATGAACAACCTCACCATTGGCGGCATCGATCCACGATCAGGCTTGCCCTACACGTATTACGAAACCATCGCCGGCGGTTTGGGCGCCTCTCCCGGAGGGCCCGGCGCCACCGGTCATCTTGCGCACATGACCAACTCGCTCAACACACCGGTCGAGGCGCTCGAGTATGCGTATCCATTTCGCATGATCCGTTACGCTCTGCGCAAGGGCTCAGGCGGCGACGGCCTGCATCGCGGCGGCGACGGCCTCATTCGCGAAATTGAATTGCTGGGCGACGCGCAGGTCACGCTGCTCGCCGACCGCCGCAAGACTCAGCCGTGGGGACTCAACGGCGGCGACCCAGCCGCACTCGGCAAATCGACAATCATCGTCAATGGAGAGGAGCAGACGCTCCCCGGTAAATGCACGCGCCAACTTCGCGCCGGCACCCACATCCGCATCGAGTCGCCTGGCGGCGGCGGATGGGGCAAGGCTTAATTACTGCGGCCCCCAGATCCGAAACTCTCCGCTCAGATGCATCAGGCTCATCAGGTAAAGCATGCCGTCGTAGTAGCGACTCTGCCCCGCAGGAATCGGTGTGTTCCACACCGCCTCGGTAAACTGCCGTGTCCGCGCGCGATCTGTCGCCGCGAGGCCCGCAACTGCGTTCGTCCCCGCCAGCCCCTCAGGATGGCTTTCATGGGTAAGTCCCGGCGTCGCGCCAATCAACTTTCCGTCGAGCGAATAAACAGGCCCATCTGCATCGATGCCCTGGGCTGCAAAAAATTTCTGAATGCGATCGCTGAGTTGCTGCTCCACAGGCGCCTTGTGCCACCACGACCAATCGACGGCCCAGTTGCTCGCCGTGCGCCACGCGTCGTAACCAAATTGGCCTGACTGCGGAAAGCGCGTGATATGCGGCGTGCCGTCAAAATTCGCATAGCTCGGCGCAAGCCCCGTTTGCGGATTGGTCGTCTTCACAAAGAATGCACGGCTTGCCTCGGCAGCGCGCGCCCAAAACGCGCGATCCTCCACCGGGCCCCAGCGCGCCCACAATTCGTAGAACGCCGGCAAATGATACGACGGGTCAGTGAAGGGCTGCGGCATGATTCCCGGCACAAACAGAATCATTGCGTTCTGTTCATCTATCTCCGGCCCCACGCTGCGCTGCCCATGCTTCGTCGGCCCGGTCATGATCGCACGATGCCGCATCGCAGTGAGCAACTTTTCCGCTTCCGCATGATAGTCGTAAATGCCATGCCCACCGGGCCAGCGATTGCCCGCAAACAACAAGGCCATCGCAAAATATTCTTCGCCATCGGGCGCCGGTGTCTCTTCATTGGCTGTGCCATCGGTCTTGCACGACCATGAAAAATATCCATACGAAGGATGCTTCGGATCGGCGATGTACATATACGTCATCGCCCAATTCCACAGCGCATCAAACTCCGCCTTCTTGTCGAGTTGCACCGTGATCATCATGCCGTACGACATACCTTCGGTGCGCACATCATGGTTGGCCCAGTCCGTCACATATATAAGAGGCCCGTTTTGATTGCTGCCGGCCGCGAATGCGATCGCCTGCGTCTTCGGGTCGCCATGAAAGAGCTGCTGATAAGCCGCATCCACCTTCGCCCGAATCTCGCGTTCACCGTGGCCGTCTTCTGCGAAGAGATTGCGGTATTTGCCAGTCTTGAACGCACCCGATCCATCGGCAGCTTTGGATTGTGCCTGGGTCACCGACATAGCGCTAACAAACATTACGCAGAAAGCCAGAAATGAAGCATATCTATGCGGATTTACGAACAAGGTCAAGTCTCCATCTGCATCGCATAAATCCGCGACATCACGACCAGCAGTATCGCGCCTGCTCGTCATGCAAGGCAAACGGAGAACTTCTCGCCGCAGATGAAATCATCCGCATCGCTGTATTAGCAGCTATGAGAAGTCGCCTGTTATTTCGCGTTTTGTTTTGCTTGTTTGGCCGCGCGATCTGCGTCTCTTGCCTGCGCATCAAGGCCGTTCGTCGGGTCCTTATGCAGGAGCTTTCGCGAGAGGTCGGGCCAGAATTCCTGAAATACCGAGCCGATCGCACCTTCCGCGGTAACCGTCATGCCGTTCCCGATGGTTACGCTGAATCCGGAATCGTTTGTAGCCGGATAATACAAATTCGACAGTGCGCCTGAAGCAATATTACCCAGCACGTTTGAATAATTAGGCTCCCATTTGCCCGTGTTGTCGTGCTTGCAGATGACGTTTGATGCTATCGCATACAGCAATCGATGCCGCACCGGGTCGTGCCCCAGCCGAAAATATCGAGGGTCCTGACGAAGCAGCGCAGGCAAAAATCCGTTACCGATCATGTTGCCGTCGAATGCATCCAGATACTTCGCCCCGGCACGTTCGCCAAAACCCTTCGCACCCCATGGAAACCCGCTGTCAGAATCGAGGGCCTCTCCGTATCCGGCCACTAGCATGGCGGTGGCAAACGTAACGGGGTCAACCGCAGAACGAAAGGCCACGCTGATCTTTTGTTTCGCGGTAAGCGAAACCGCATCGCTGCGATACGAAGTGTTGAATGCCGGCACGATGCCAAGCACGCGCTGCTTCTCCTGCTCCTTGATTTGCTGCTGAGCCTTCTGCTCCTTGTTCTGTTCGTCGGCGCTTTGGGACGTTGCTTGCGAACTTGAGCTTTGCTGCGGCGCTGTGGAACCTGTAGCCGGCTGCTGAGCAGTTCCATCCTGCGCATCTCGGGATGGCGCTGCGGCAGAATCAGCAGTACCCTCCACAACGAGCGGTTTCGGCGCGTCCGGCAAGTCATCCGCATGCACTCGGTTTACGGCAGCAACATCGTTCTGCGCGCGTGCAGGACTCGGCGGCGCCAGCAAAGCCAGCAACATAGTTGTGCTGGCCGTAAACAAAGAAAACCCTAAGCGCATCCATTCACCATTCGTTGAGTTCGCACCGAGCGCCGGCCTGCGCGCAAAATCTAGAGCCGGTACGCTAAGTCAAAGGTAAACCATCGTGCGCTGCGCATCTATCCGATCAGGTGCGCAGAACGGCAGTTCTCCCCGCATAGCAAGGCTTCTTGCACATTAGACGAAAAAATGCGCTTGGAGATGCAACGATTGCTTCAGTGAATCAAAGTTATTGCGCTAATGATCGCCTCCCGCGCTCTGTGGCGCAGGCAGACTCAGGCCCGCTGCGTGCCTGCTCTTGATTTCGTTCAACAGCATCTCGACCTTATCCTCGCTTTCCAGCGCCATGAACTTGTCCTCAAGCGTCTCTGGTGCAAGCACTTCGCTTGCCGCCGCGTTTTCCGCAGACGTCATGTGCACCTTGCTCTTCATGCGGTTCAGCGTGTGTTCATGGTCAGAGCCAACCACCTGCCGCGCCTTCGTTGCCCGGCCGACCACTTTGGCTCTGCGGTGCTCCGCCATCAGCATTTCGCAATGCGCGCGCGTCTCGCTGAGTTTTTGCTCCAGCTTGTGCAGAGCCTGGCGCAGACTGTCGGCTTCATGCTTCTGGTCCTCGGCCTGCGCAGTAAATCCCGCTATGAGTTGATCGTGGCTGAGTCCGCGTTCCAATGCGGCCCGGGCCAGGTCATCATTGCTTTTCTGCACGGCCAACTCAGCCTTGCGTCGCCACTCCGCAGCCTGCTGCTCGTGCTCTGCGCGCTTCTTTTCTTGCAAATGCTGATCGGCAATCGCGATGGCCACCTGCGTTTTTAGTTGCAGCAACTGGTTTTCCATATCCAGCACAATCTGTTTCAACATCCGCTCCGGATCTTCGGCCTTCTCCACCAGGTCGTTCAGATTGGCGCGCAGCAACGTGCTTACTCTATCCAGCAATGACATATGACCCTCCTTCTCAATTAGGTTTGTAAGCCCCAGCACACGCCGGGCCGACAGCTTTAAACACAACGGCTCACTTATTCGCCGGCTTCGTCTGGGCCGGTTTCGCAGACTGAGTGACCTCCGCCATTTCCTTCATCATTTCAGCGTTCAGCGTTTTGCTTCGTTCCGCCACGCGCTTCATTACCAGCGGCATGTACTCCTGCATGATCACGGGCTGCTGATCCAGCAGATGCTGCCCTGCAGGCGAGGTGAAGAACGCGATCATCCCATCCACGTCCTCACGGCTGAGATGCCGCTGATAGATCCCCGTCATGTCGTCGATCATGTCGTCCGGCGAATACACGCTCATCGCCTTCTCGGTGTACTTGCCCATGATCTTTTCGGTGCGTGTCAGCTGCTCCGGCGTGAGATTTGCGCCCGCAGTCATCTGCCGGCTCTGCTCTTTGATCTGTTGTTGAATCATCGTCGGTACGACCTTTTGTACCGATTGGATCTGCTGCTTGACGCGCATCGCATCGAACAGTTTGGCCAACTGCTCTTTCGTTGGCTGCTGATCGGCGGGAACCATCGACGCCGCAGCCGGAGTTTGCGCCGCTTCCGCAGGCGTCGCAGGCGCCTGCGCGTTTGTCGGCAAGCCGGTCAAAGCCAATCCAATTCCCAATGCAGCCACGATCCCAAGTGTCACGAATTCCCGCGTTCTCTTCATAACCCCTCATATTCCTTGTTGCCGTGCTGCCTGGTTGCGACAGCACGGCATTTGTTCCACATCAACGCCCTTCGCCGCTACTTGATATCGTGCGCGGCGCCATTTTGCGGCTTGTCTTTGATCGCCTTCACGTTCGACATCAACTGCTTGATATCCATACCGCTGAGCGCTTCAAAGAGTGCCGGAACCTGTGCTGCGATGCGCGTCATGTCGCCGGTGATCTTGTATGCGCCCGCAGCGTCATCGTTGCCAGTGGAAACGATCGTGATATGGTCCACCTTCGACAGCGGCTCAGCCATTGCACGCACAACGTCGGCCATGTTTGTTAGCAGCTTGTCGACAACCGCGGCCTGGTTCCATTCCTGGTAGGCCTCTGCTTTTACGCTCATCGCCTTCGCTTCCGCTTCACCCTTCTGGAAGATGATGTTGGCCTCGGCCTCGCCTTGCGACCGGATCGCTGCCGCGCGTCCTTCTGCTTCAGTTGTCAGGCGTGCCTTCTCAGCCGAAGCGAGATTCTCAATCCGCTGCCTCTCAATTTCCGCACCCTTCAACACTGTCGCGATGAGTTCCTTTTCGTGGCGTATGATCTCGGCTTCCTGCACCTTGATCTGGCCTTCCTTCTCGACCTGCTGCACCT
>ODAK010007569.1_pt1 | contig 10911 bp, 8 predicted proteins | sample 1539591 | NCBI WGS metagenome assembly ODAK01 (sample SAMEA3539303, study PRJEB22396) | soil metagenome | biome: tundra; feature: field; material: soil | place: USA | collected 2010-05 | depth 0.15 m | reverse complement strand
CCGCTTTGTGGAGCCAGTGTGGTGGGCGTTTATCGAGATCCGCGGTGACGCGATCGATGCGCCCCGAACCCAGATGCAGATTCGCCGTTTCCCAGCCCATCGCGTGAAGCAGGCGGGTTTCGTCGCGCTCGCGGGGAAACATAGCGAGATTAATTTTCGAGCAATCCGGCGCCAGCCGTCTCACGATCCAGTTGCCCTGCAATCTGACCCAGGGGTCCACGTCGCGCACGGCGATATCGAGCGCGCGCTGGTACCGGATCGGCTGTGATTGGGCTTTAGAATCTTCCCGTGCCCAGTCCCAGGCGGAGGGCGCCAGGGCTTTGGCTTCGCGGCAGACAAGCCCTCCTCTGTATTCGGCAATGGCGACGAAGCGCTGGCGGCCCAGGCTGCCCATCCCTGCCACCCGGTGAGCCACACGCCATTTCGTACTCTTGCCGGGCATCATTTTTTCGATACCTCGACGGGCATTGCCGGGGACCCGCCCGGGCAACGGAGGCAACGAGTCCAGCTTCTGCCAGAAGACGGCCGGATCGCGGAGGCTGGGCTTGACCATTTCGAAGAGCCAGGGGTGCTTGCCGCCGAGCACAAATGGAAGGCCTCCCGCAGCGATACTTTCACGGTACCCGCTCAGAATCGCGGCGCAGGCGTCCCGGTGTGGCACATGAAGCTGCTCGGTGTCGATCGCCAGATGCGCACTGGCGGCCAGCCTCACAAGGTCGATCGTGTAAGGCATCCGGCAGACTTCGTCAAAGTCGTTAATGCCCCAGACTAACCGGCCTTCCGCATCGCGCCAGGTGCCAAAATTCTCGACGTGCAGATCGCCCACCGCGAGGATCTGCGGAGCCTTCGCGCACTGCGGACAAATCTGCGGCCAGATTTGAGCCCAGCGATAGAAAGTGGCCCGAAAGAACGAGAAAATCGCCGCCCGCATCGTCTGGTGCTTCAGTGTCAGATCGGCGGGGACGATTTCCAGTTCCTGCGACAACCAGGCTTCATAAGATGCTGTCGCTTCGCTGAAGGTCATAGTGCTCAAATGAGTTTAGGGTAAATCATCCAGCGGAGTGTGCCGTGAGGGACAGCGCCAAAGGCGGCCATGTCGATCCGTACCATCGCTGCCTTCTTTATCTCAATCCGCAGGGCAGGACTTGCCAGCAGATACGCGACGAGACGGCCCATCATGGGTTCGTGCCCGGCCAGCAGTATAGCCGCTTCGTCTTTGTGCTCGCGCAGTTCGTTCCAGACTTTTTCGGGAGAGCCGTGTGGCACGAGAGTATCGGTCTGCAGGACACCGCTCGCGTAATCGAAGCCCGTGGCTGCGAGGGCTGCGGTCTGGGCGGCGCGCTTGTATGGGCTCGAAATAATGAGTGACGGTTCCACGCCGGCCTTACGGGCAGCCTTGACGACCTCGGCGACCTTTTTTCGTCCTTCGTCCGTAAGTTCCCGGTCGGCGTCCGAACTTCCGGCCCTGGCGTCTTCCGCGATGCCGTGCCGAAACAGATACAGTTCCATCAGGCGATGCCTCTCGACGCCAGATTCCTCGGCACAGCAGCTACTTTCGCGAGATGCAGGGAAGAAATGCGGCTCTGCAGATCCTGAAAAATTACTTCCGCTGGACGAGTAGCATCAATGTCGATAAACCCGTAGCGGCTGGACATGCGATCCAGTGCGCGGATGAGCTTCGTCTGGTACTTGACGAAGCTCTCGTACATGTCGTCGCCGAAGTGGCAATCCATGCCGCTCTCCCAGTAGTCGAAAACGCCCCGCCCAATCACGACGCGCGACACCAGATCCTTCACTTTCGCCCGCAGATAATAAATCGCGTGAGGCACCAGCCCGAAATCACAGACGCGTTCAATCCACTCGGGGTCTTCGCCGCGCGCGATGGCGCGAGCCATGATCGAAAATGTATAGCGATCCGTCAGAACAATGAAGCCCGCCCGCAGCGCGGGGATGATTTCGTTTTCGAGCCTGTCGGCGAAATCCGTGACGTAATAGAGCGTCATGGCGATCGGGCCGAGCGTATTGCCTTCCTTCGCGCGCGAGATGCCTTTCCCCGCCAGAGCGGATCTTGCCATGCCTGTATCGAGCACAGCGTGGCCCTCCTGTTCGAGCCACTGCCGCAATTGCGCAACCTGCGTGGAGCGGCCCACTGCGTCGGCGCCTTCAATGACGATCAGCTTGCCCGAGAGCGAAGCCGTGTCGAGCCCAGGAAGCGGCTGGGCATACGATTCAAGTGGCTTCGGCGTCGGTGGCCTGACTCGCATCGTTCTAATGATGGCCATGAAACTCCGCTGCGGTTAAGGGTACGGGAGCGCGCAGCACGCTGGTCTTCAGGCTGCGTCCCATTTGCTTCATCACTATGGCTCGCATCTTCTTCTGCTGCTCTTCGATCGATTGTGTGGCGTCGATGACGTGAAAACCCATCTCCAGTGACATTGCCTCATATTCATCGAGAATGCGGCCCTGAAAGATCCGAAAACTTTCCACCAGATCGCTGCTGATTCCGAGATCCATACCCGCTTCGTAATATTTCAACGCATCGCGGCCGCCGAGAATGCGGCTGATCGCAACTTCAAGAGGCGTGCGGAAGTAGAAAGCCAGATTGGGACGAATCGCAAAGCTGTAGAGATTGCGAACCCAAAGCGGATCGACGCCCCGGGCAACGTCGCGCGCAAATGCCGTGAAGGCGTAGCGATCGGCGCAGACGATGGCTCCGGCGCGAATCAGAGGAAGAATGTAGCGCTCCGTGCGGTCGGCGAAATCAGTCGCGTGCATCAGGCTGAAAGTAGTGGGAGTGAACATCTCTTTCTTCTTGCCGCGGCGCGTGGTTTCATGAACGAGCGGAGAAGAATTCCATTCACTGAACGCGACGGCGAAGCCGCTTGAACGGAGCCAGCGGCTCAGCAGAGATATTTGCGTGCTCTTTCCGGAACCATCGATTCCTTCAACAATAATGAGCTTGCCGCGGTGCCGGTTGGGCGTAAAAAGCGATTCCATAGAGAGTGAGGCGGTTGCGATTATTATAGCCCGCAATGTTTACATTCCGTTACAGCCGAGACTCTTCAATCGCACTCGATATGATGGCCTTGGGATATGCCGCGCTATGCCTCAATCGACATCGGCAGCAACTCGGTTCGCATGGAAGCGGCGGAGGTGTCGGCTGGCCAGCCGTCGCGCATCCTGGCTTCGGAACGGCAGGTAACGCGCCTCGGCGCGAGTGTATTCCGCACCGGCCGCATCAGCCAGGAGGCCATGGATTCCATCTGCGGGGTGCTTGGCGGCATGGCGCAGCAGTATAAACGGCTGGATGTAGTTGCAGTGCGCGCCGTTGCCACCGCGGCCGTGCGTGACGCCAGCAATCAGCAGGAATTTATCGCCCGCGCATCCGCAGCGATTGGCGCCGAGGTTGAAATCATCTCCGGTCAGGAAGAAGCGCGGCTGATTCACCTCGGCGTGAAGAGCCGCTGGCCGCACCCGAAGGAACGCTTCCTGATCATCGATATCGGCGGCGGCAGCGCGGAGATCATGCTCAGCGAGAACGAGCGCATGGGCAAAGCTTTTTCGAAGCCTTTGGGCGCCCTGCGGCTGCAGGAGTTGTTTCTGCGTTCCGATCCGCCCAAACCGAATGAGCTGCACCGGCTCGAAGAATATATCGAAGAGCGGATTGGCTCCGCGATCCGGCGTATCGGCGCGGCGCATATCGATCGCGTGGTGGGGACGTCCGCCACAGCCTCGGCGGTAGTGTGCGCGGTCAATCGTATTCCGCGCGCCCGTCGCGACGAATCAGACCGAAAGCGCGCGACCACGGCGCAGATCCGCCGCTTTTATAAAGAAGTTTCGAGCCTGGATATCGCGGCGCGCCAGAAGATCACCGGGATCGGGCCGCGGCGCGCGGAAATCATCATCCCGGGAACAGCGGTACTTTTGCACGTTCTCGATGCCCTGCATATGCCCTCGTTGTTCTATTCGGCCGCGGGTGTGCGCGACGGGCTCATCGCGGATCTCGTCACTCGCGGCGTGGATCGCGGCTTCAGCCAGCTTTCAGTCGACCAGCGAAATGTGGTGGAAGAGATGGCCGAACATTACGGTGTAACGCTGCGGCATGCGCGCAAGGTGGCTCGGCTGGCAAACGATCTGTTTATCGGCTTTCAGAACTCCCACCGTCTTCCGCCACATTACGGCCGGCTGCTCGAAGCCGCGGCCTACCTGCATGACACCGGGCATTACGTCAGCGACACGCGACACCACAAGCACTCCTACTATCTGGTCGCGAATTCAGACCTGCCCGGCTTCACGCTGCATGAACGGGAGTTGATCGCGAACCTGTGCCGCTATCATCGAAAATCCCTGCCGGCCCCGGAACACAGCAACCTGCAGCAGCTCGATAACGAAAGCCGGCGCGCGATTCACCTGCTGATCCCCCTGCTCCGTCTGGCTGACAGTCTGGACCGCAGCCATGGACAGCGCATCCGGGCGGTTGAATGCCGGCCGAGAGAAAACGATTTTCTGATTACGCTCAACGTCTCGGCGGAAACGGACATCGATCTCGAAGTGTGGGCCGCGGAGCGGCAGGCAGAAACTTTCCGGCAAGTGTACGGCAAGCCGACCGCAGTGGCGAGGCTTTGAGGAAAGACATGGTCAAAGCACCGAACTTTGCAGACCTCGAATGGCTCGACCACGGGTTCGGGCTTCGCGATTCTGTGTTGCCGGATCACATCCGTACTGTGAAGCAGATTCACTCGACCGTGGTGGTCGACGGTTCGAGCGACGTGCAGGAAGGGGATGCCATCATTTCCGACCAGCCAGGCACCGTGGCAGGAATCAAAACCGCTGATTGCGTACCGGTACTACTAGTCGATCCCTCGATGCGCGTTGTTGCGGCTATTCACGCAGGCTGGCGCGGGACTGCTGAAAATATTGTGTCTGCGGCGATCCAACAACTTGTTTCACGGTGGAGCGCCCGTCCAGGAAATATACGGGCAGCCATCGGTCCGTCGATCGGTGCCTGCTGTTACGAGGTCGGTACCGATGTGGCACGCCGCTTTGGGAAATGGCTGCCCGAATTGGAAAATGCCGAAGGCCCGATCTATCTGGACCTGCGGTCGATCAACGAACTGCAGTTGAGAGAAGCGGGTGTCTTCAACGTCTGGAAATCGGGTGAGTGCACATTCTGCACGCCGGACAGGTTTTTCTCGTTCCGCCGTGAGCGCGAGCATGCGGGGCGAATGATGTCTTTTATAGGGCTACAAAAAAACATCGGGCGGACCTCGGTGGGTCCGCCCGGAAAACCGTGAGACGTTTCAGACGAAGGGGAAGATATTAAGCGGCGCTCGCGAACAGATCGGCCGAATCTTCGACCTCGATCTCGTGACGGTCCACCTGCTCCTGACATTTAATGCAGAATGCGGCCCACGGCACGGCGTTCATGCGCTTCGGCGAAATGTCTTCTTCACAGTGAAGGCACACGCCGTATGAACCATCCGCGATGCGCGCGAGCGCACGGCGAATCTGCCGCAGCATGTTTGAGTCGCGATCCAGATTGCGAATCGCGAGTTCCCGTTCCCCCGCCAGTTGCACTTCATCGAGAGCGTCGGGCGCCTTCTCGATAGCAATTTCGTCTCTGTTACGAAGCGAACCACTCAGTTCCTTTTGCTTCGTCTCCAGGATGGTCTTAAATTTCTCCAGTTCAGCCTTGGTCATTTCTTGTTTCCTCGTCTTCCAAACCGTCTCCATGGTTTTTTTAGTCTCTATATTTCTCTTCTGAGGTACAGACGAAAAATCACCATCAAAGTTTCAAACAATCTGTTGAGTGGTGGAGCGTTGAACTTTTCTCAAGTTCGCCGATTTTATTTCCACCTTGCTCATGCCTCACACCCTTGAGCAACTTCGGTGCCAAAGGTTTGGCCTTTCATAAGTCAGTCCAGACTACATCAATAAAACGCTGGCGTCCATTAGACGAAGGTTAATTTTTATACGCTAATCTTCTGCGTCATTCCGGTTGAAACGCGATCGTTCCGAACACCAGCCCCAACTGGCGGCCTGGGGAATCGTACAGGACTCGATCGACCGAAATCGTGACAACAACACTGTCCCGCCCAACCAGCGAAGGCGGTACAGCCATTAGACGGCGAAAATTGCTTTCCGGATTGCCGATTTGAGTTATCGGCAGCGAAATTCCGTCAACCGATACTGAAAGATGCAAAACACCCGCGGAAAGTTGCTTTTCCGGGCAAAAGCCTTCGAGGAGGAGTTTATCCTTTGCGGTTCGCGGCCCACCCAGCCGTACCGTCGCCCGCCCGGGCATCCACCGAAAACCAGATGCTTCCACGGGCAGCCACTCGGGACCCAGCAGGAAAGCCAACAGGGGATTGCCAACCTCAACCCGACGAGGTAACTGGTCAGGTCTTTGGTTCGGGGAGAGCCGTTCCAGATTCGACCGCTCCCAAGCCTCCGTAATATTGCGGAGGTGATCGCCGACATCAGAGTATATCACAACTTGGTCGTGGGTGATGGCGTTTCGCAGGGGTTCGGGATCGATGACAAAGGAGGCGAGAGCCTCCGACGGAACATCCAAACGAAGCCGATCTCCTTCTGTTGGAGTCAGATAGACGTGATCGACTCCGGTTGGGAAGAAGCCGGCATTGGCGAAAACCTTGAATAAATCCGGCGAGATCCCCTCCATCACGATGGTTTTGCCGGGGTTGCGCTCGTGGGCTGCCTTCACGCCCAGCACCAGTCCGCGGACCGGACCCGTCCTGTCGCGCCACCAGCGAGTCGATTGTTTCGCCAGCGGTATCATGCCCGCGAGATACACGACAAGTGGAAGCAGCGCAGCCACTTGCCAAACGAACCCAGCGTCAATCGCACGCGAAATTCCCCAGCCGCCCAGCATAGCCAGACCGGCCACCGGAATGGTCAGGTAATAGCCGGTTCGATGGTCCGGCAGCGGGAGCGTGGGGGCGATTGTGATGAGGAACCAGGCGAGACAAAACAAACCCAAATAGCGCCGCTTCGAAGTCTCACGGAGCCAGAACGCGGCCAGAGCAACGGCGGGAACAAAGAAGACCACGATGCCGGCGATCACGGAATGGCCGTAATTCTTCCATCCCCATGAACGCAGCGACCAGAAGGAGTACTCGGCCAGCGTCTGGAAGAGCCTGGCATCGAAATGAATCGCGTAAGGTCCGCCGGTCGGGAGGGGGGCGAAGGCGCGATGCGCAAAGAAGTAGATCACGGAAATGACGAAAAGCGGCGTCAGACTGACGAGCAGCCGCCTCCGTTTTTCGACAGGCGCCAGGAAAACCACCCACGACGCAGCCAGCGCCGGGTAGACCACGTTGATCTCGAGCGCCCCAAAGCCCAGGGTGAAAACCACCAGTTGCCACCACCAGAAAACGTGCCTGCCCGATTCCGCATAGCGAAGAAAAAGTGCGAGCGAGCCCAGTAGAAACAGCGCGCATAGCGCCACGTTGTACGCAGAACTCCAGGCCATCACGGTTGAAAGAGCACTGTTGGCCGCCCAAAGGATTGCGGCGAACATTCCGGCCGCAGTCGAGCCGGTGATCCGGCGCGTGATCCAGGACAGGAGTACCAGATTCGCGGACATGGTGGCGAAGACCCAGATGCGGAAGGGCAGGCTGTCCAAACCAAAAAGGCTTTCAAACAGAAGGAAGAAGCCGCGTTCGCTCCAGGGCCGAATCGTGCCCTGCGCCGCGGGGGCGAACAACTGGGTGAACAAATCGTGGTTCACACGAACTTCGCGCAGCAGACCCAGCCACGCAAAGTCATCGTCCACGAACCAGGTTTTCAGACCGTCGGAATAGAGCCAGAACAGGAAGGCGATCGGAAGGATCGACACCAGCAGGGTCTGCCAGGCTCTGCGTGTTGAAAAACCGTATCGCATTCTGTCCGGGTGAACGACGCGTCCCAACGTCCGAATGAATCACTATAGAACGCAGGGATTTGTAAAGCCGAGATACACTGTGTTCTTGTCTGGCGACCTCAGAGGGAAACCGGGTACGGCCGACCCGTCCCGCCGGTTTTTCATCGTCCTCATTTTCATTGTGTTAGCGGCGGCGATCCCGGCGCTCATGCTGGGAGCCTCCCAGTACATCGAGTACGACGGCTACTGGCACGTCTTCATCGCGCAGCAGGACAACTGGTCGCGCTTCTGGGAAGACATCGGTAAGAACGCCCACCCCCCTCTGTACTTTCTACTGCTGAAGGCCATGCTGCATCTGGGCCATTCACTGCTGGTTTACCGCAGTATTTCCCTGGCGACGGGCATCGTGTCTGTTGGCCTGGTCGGGTGGGTGGCGCAAAAAGTAACGGGCTCGGATGCGCGCGGGTGGCAGAGTGCCCTGCTCTACGGCTTCGCTCTACCGTTTGTCATCATGGCGTGCGAAGTCCGCTCGTACATGCTGAGCACCTTCTGCGTGTTGGTGTCGTTTTCATACCTGCTCGACCTGGCAGAACCGTCCGAATTACAAAACAAAGCCAAATCGCGGGCGGGCTACGCTTTCTGGGCAATCCTCGCCTGCCTGTCGCACTATTTCGCGTTTTTCTACTGCGGGGCGACCATGGCGATCGTGGCGGGCCGCTTTGTGGTCCGGAAGTTTCGGCGCCAGCAGGCGAGTTGGCTGGCGGAACTGGCTACGCTGCTGCCTATCGTGGCGACGATCGCCACCCTTTATTTTGTCCACGCCGGAGACCTGGCCGAGATCCAGGGGCATCTGCTGCCCTTCTATCACGATCCGAAAGGCGCTGAAACAGCGGTTGCCTTTCTGCTGCGCAATTCCCGGAACCTGTTAAATCTTTTTCTCCCCTGGCAGATCTCGAACGACACAATCGCGATCGTCGTCGCAGGGCTCGCTGTTGCAGCGGGCGCACTCGCGCTGGCGGCCAAACATCGAATTCAGGATGCGCTCGCGATGCGAGGACTGTGGACGATCCTGGTCACCTGGATCATGCTGGGCGCGATTGCGCTTGCCGCCCTGGCTGGAAAGTACCCGTTCGGCGGCGATCTGCGCCAGCAGTACATTCTGTTTCCGTTCTTTGTGCTCTGTCTGGCGATCGTGGTGGAAAGGGCGGTGCAGGGTTTTGCAGGGCGCATACCCGCTGGAGGTCGAGCGCTGGCCAATGCACTTGTCGCAGCGCTGATCGTTTTCGCCGGCCTGCGGCAATTCAGCCACTATCCCAAAACCGGGCGTAATGTTCTTGCAGACCGCATCCAGCGTTTCGATCGGGAGGAACCCACACCGGCAGCAGTCTATCTGGACCAGTTCAACCTCATCACCTTTTTCATCTATCACCACGACTGGAAGTGGACGCTCGAAAAGCAGCAGCCGATCGACGGCATCGACATTTACCGCCTGCGAAAAGGCGACAGGACGATGCTGGTGCTGCGCGACAAACTGCGCTGGAACCTTGACCCGGAGGAAAAATACTTCTACGGCCAGATGCTGCAGTTCCTGAGGACGTGGAAGGTTGCCGGGGGAATCACGGTCTTCGACATTCGTCAGAGCCCGCCCGTCACTCCTTATTCCGATGTGAAGGTCGTGCAGGCTTCGATCACGAAGCAGGCCTTCGACTCGGCCGTGTGCCTCCAGCGTAGCTGGGTCGACAGCACCGACTGGTTTGCCACTTTCGCGGAATCCGGGTGCAAGAAACCAGCGCCCGCTCCTCTTCCGGTGGCCGAACCCGTTGCTGGACCGCTGAAACAAGCCAAAGGCAGGTTCGACGACAAGAGCGACGTCCTGGAATATGTAGGCAAGTGGGCGCATGATGGCGCGTTCAGCTCGTCCGTGGATGCGGGCGCCGTGGTCCGGCTGACGTTCGAGGGCACAGCGATCAACTGGACGTACGCGAAGGGCCCTGACCGCGGAATCGCAGCGGTCCGGATCGACGGAAAACCTCGTCCCGACGTTGACCTCTACAGTGCGAAACCGGTCCCGCGGGCCAGCACGTCCTACAGCGACCTGAGCCCCGGCAAACACACGTTCGAGCTTGTAGTGACCGGGAAGAAAGCGCCGGAGGCGAGCGACCGCTCTATCGATCTCGATGAATTATCGGTGCCCTGAAATACCGGCCGGATCGTTTCCAGGTCAAATACCAGCCGATAAGAAAGCACGCCAGAGTCAGCAGGCTGATGGCAGCACCGACCCGGAACGTGGTGGAAGCATACTCGACCTCAACGCGGTTTCCTCCGGCTGAGACAGGGATGCCGCGAAGGCCGCCATCCACACGATATATTTTCGTGGCCTGGCCGTTCACCTTGGCGACCCAGCCGGGATAATACATTTCGCTCAGCACCAGCATGCCGGAGTTGGCGGCAGTGACATCGATTTCCATGCGCTCCGGTTCATAGTCGAGAAAGCGCACCGACTCGACCGAAGTATTCGCGGGGGCGAGAGCGACTGATGCGGGAGCTTCGAGGATAGCTGTCTGGTGCAGGTCCATCCCGGAGGCATCGAGGTCGCGAAAAGCCACATCCTGGTTGGGCGCGATCACGGCGCGATGAACGAGCCAGCCGCGCGGAAACGCGTGCGGATTCCGAAACACCTTCCAGTTCGCGTCGTGGTATTCCGGCGCCGGATCACCGGAGGATGCCGGCTTTATGTAATAGCCGACATTGAACAGATCGTCATGCAGGCCCAGCTTCGAGTAGTTAGTGAGGATGGTGGCGCTGCCACCCCATACGCTTTGAATGCCGAAGACATCGCCGACGTTCGGTTCGGGCTGCACTGCGACGCGCACGCGGTACAGATCATTCCTGCTCTTTACGTAGTTGGCAGCGCCGCGCAGGCTGACCATCTGATCCAGCTGGTCTCCGTTCTTACGCAAAGCCGCTTTATCGTATTCAATCCAGTTGAAGGCAGACAGATCAAACAGGATGAACGCGGCGATCAGGGC
>ODAK010007568.1_pt1 | contig 10911 bp, 9 predicted proteins | sample 1539591 | NCBI WGS metagenome assembly ODAK01 (sample SAMEA3539303, study PRJEB22396) | soil metagenome | biome: tundra; feature: field; material: soil | place: USA | collected 2010-05 | depth 0.15 m | reverse complement strand
CCGATGGACTCTAAAACGTCATAGAGCGAACGGTTGAACCTCTTATTCGCTACGGCCGCCACGAATCGTTCGGGCACGACGTCGAGCGAGTAGATCACGGGGCGGCCATTGGCGGTGCGAAGCCGCTCAAGACTCCGTACCCATTCGTCGCCTTCCAGGCCCAGGTCACGGGTTTCGTTGGCGGTGGCCGGTCGCGACTCGATGTCGAGCACCTGCAGGCCCGGTTTCATTCCCGCTTGGGCGATCATGTGGATGTAACTGAGCGTGGCGTCGAGGGCGTGACGCGGTCCCGGCAGTCCGACGACGTAGGTACCGCTGCCGTGGCGACGTTCGAGGTAGCCGGAGGTGACGAGCGCGGACACCGCTTCTCGCACCGTGAGCCGGCTCACGTCGAAGCGGGCCGCCAGTTCCTGTTCGTTGACGAGTTTTTCGCCGACGTCCAATCCCCCATCGGTGAGGTCCTGGAGCAGTCCGTGTCGGACTTCTTCGACTCGGCTGCCCCGCGCCACCTTGACCCTCGTCATGACGCGCCGGCGACCTGGAGCACGTGGCGCACCTGGGCGGCGACGTCGGGCGCGCCAGGAAAGAGACCGTCGAAGATCGCCGATCCAATGGTGAAGCCCCAGGCGCCGGCCGAGCTAAGCATGTTGATCTGCTCGTCGCGGACGACTGAACCGGCGGCGATGACGGGACCGGCCGCCGCCGCCACGACGGCCCGAGTGAGATCTTCGATATTTACGCTCTCGTGGCGGTACGCGAGCAGATCGAGACCATGCACGCCCGCCATCGCGGTGAGCGTCGCGGCACTGGCCGCAATCTCGGCAATGCTGCCCTCCAAGACGCTGGGATGACCAACGACCCGGCCGGGGAAAGGGCAGTAGCGGACCTTTGATCCCGCCAAGAGGGGCAGCACCGCGTCGGGCTGGGTGCCGCCGAGTACCCAATCGACGCCGGCCGCGAGAGCGGCGTGCACCGATTCGATTTCGGCCTCGCGGGTGGTCGACACCACTTCCAGCATGGTTTCCAGTCCGGCCGCCCGAGCGGCCTGGGCGATTTCTCGCTGACGCTCCGGCGTCGCGCCCACGTCCTTGAAGCCGATATAACGAAGGCCCGTGTCGCTCAGTTGGTCGACGTAGTCGAGGGCGTTGTCAATGGTGCTGTCCGCGTGGGTCAGCATGAAGATGAAGTTCATGGGATGTCCAGTTCGCTAGGCACGAGGATGAGCCGATTGGGACCGAAAAGGTCCAGTTGGACCCCGCCGGGCAAGTCGCGGGCCGCAGTCACCGGGCCAGCTCGCGTAGCTCGTCCAGTACGTCGTTGATGTCCTGCGGGCTCCAGGCCCCGATGAGCTCGGCCAGGTCGAGGACGCCGAAACGGTCTCGCAACAGGTGGCCGTAGGTGAGCGACCACGATACGACGTTGGCAGGAGGAGGGGGACTCAGTTGGTCGAACGATATGGGCGCCTGCGCGTCGCGCAGCGCGGTCGCGATGAAATCGGCGGGCCTCAGGAGTTGCCCAATCACTTCATCGTGTTGTGGCCATTCGCTAACGACCCGGCGCAGGTCGTCGAGGTGGTGCTGGATCCACGTGGCCTTTCGTTCATAGGCTGACCAACATTCCTGCCCTAATGCGCCCGTGGCGTCGAGGGGGGCAAAGACGTTGAGCACGTGTTCACGGGTAGCGACATTCGTCGCCCCGACCTGCACGTTGCCGAGGCAGAGTCGTTCGCGCAGGCGACGCCAGATAATCGCGGCGACCACGCTGCCCACGCCCACCTGGGAGCCGTGAGAGGCGCTCGGTATTCGTTCGGCGTCCGCGTGCATCTCGAGCAGGTGACTGATCAAGTGCTCGGCGCCGGATGAGGGTGCAGTGCGACCGGCCGCACCCATGATGAGTCCGCCCAGGGTGAGACACGACGCCAGGCGACTCACGGCTTTGGGTTCGCCCCAGCCGAGAGCGACCGTCGCCGCCATCAATTCATCGAAGTCGCGGCGCATCAACGAGGCGAGCGTGGGCGAGTAGCTCGTATCGAAGCCCACGGCGTCGGAGAGATACCAGTCCGCCGCCGCGCTGAACATGGAAATTTGGTCGCCCAACCCTGAACGCGTCATGGCGATGGGCGCGCGGGCGATGGCCCCGGGGTCAATGACCAATGCGTCGGGCCATCGGCTCGGCGTGGTGCGTTTGACACCATTAACTAACAGTACGGAGTGGGCATCGGCGTAGCCATTCACGCTGGCGGCCGTCTGGACTACGACGTGGGTGAGTGAGAGTTCATTCGCCACGACCTTGCCAATATCGACCATGGTGCCCGATCCCACGCTCACGAGACAGTTGGGCGCCTGGCGGCGCACCCGTTCGACGACTTCGGCGACCGTGGACTCGTCGGCCAGCACAATCGCGGCCAATGGCTCGGGCGCGACGTGCACGACATTGACGCGATACGTTTGGTCAAGCGCCTCAATAACGGCGTCTAGGACGTCCATGTCGTGGTAGCGCTTTGGTGTCGTGTCGCTCACCACGGTGATCGACGAACCCTTGTCAATGCTGAGCCGGTCCAATATCGAAGGCAGGGTCGCCAAAGCGCCGTCGCCGCTGACGACTTCACGAAGGCCAATGGTCCGCAAGGATGACGCGTCGGGCGACGAAAGTAGCAATTCGCGAAGTTCGGTCAGATCGTCCACGGTCACGAAGTCGAGGTCGCTCATGAGAGCGCCCCCTCAACGTTGTCGAAGAGGGCTCTGTAGCGACCGTACGCGCCGTCGTAGATGGCAGCTCGGCCCGTATCTGGAAGGAACGGATCGTCGGCCAGCGTTACTGTCCTCTCGACCGCATCGCGGAGGTCGTCAAACGTCTTGGCCGCGACACCCGCCAATAGGGCCGCTCCCACGGCCGTCGCGTCCTTGCCCAGGACGCGACGAACCGGGCGGCCGGTTACGTCGGCCTTGATTTGCATCCACAGTTCGCTGGCCGATCCGCCGCCCACCACCCGGATCTCGTTGTCACCCAGTCCGAGCGCGGCGAAGCGGTCGGTAATGTCGCGCAGCGCGTAGGCGCACCCTTCGAGCACCGCGCGCGCCATCGAGCTCGACGTGTGCGACATGGTCAGGCCCGCGAAGACGCCGCGCATCTGCGCGTTCCATCGCGGGGTCATGGCCCCCGACAGCGCGGGCAGAAAGAGCAGGCCGTCGCAACCGGTCGGCGCATCCGTGGCCAATTCAAAGAGCTCCGCCTGGCTCACTTTCAGCACGTTCTCGGCGAGCCACAAGGTGCTGCCGCCCGACACGAATCCGGGATTCTCGATCAGGTAGAAGCCCTCAAGTGCGTGCGCGTGCGTCTCGACCAGACCTTCGTAGTCGAGCACGAAGTTTTCGGTGGCGACGGTGACGGGTTCTGCGGTGCCGGTGACGTCAGTGATGATGCCGTTGGAGATGGCGCCCGCCCCGATGGAGGCGGCGTGCTCGTCGCCCGTTCCAACCAGTACCACGCACGCGGTTGAGAGCCCCGTTATCTGGGCGCCCTGCGAGCTCAGTGTCCCCACGACTTCGCTGGCTTCGATGATGCGGCCCAAGTGGCTCTCGTCGAGTCCCGCCGCCTCGAGCAGTTCATCGGACCATTTGCGCGTGCGCAGGTCGTAGAGCAGACTCGACGACGCGTTGGCGTGATCGACGCAGAGGTGATTGGTGAGGCGGTGCAACAGATAGCCCGCCGCGGGAGGGAAGGCCATCGCGGCAGCAAACTTGTCGGGGTCGTGGTCGCGTAGCCACATGATCTTGGGACCTGAATGCGACGCGTCGGGTACGAGGCCAGTGATCTCGAAGAGCCGTTCCCTGCCCACCTTGGTGGCCAAGGCATCGGCCTGCACGTTGGCTCTGCGGTCGAGCCAGATAATTGCCGGTCCGAGCGCGTCGCCGTCGCCCGAGAGAGGCACGACGCCATCCACCTGGCAGGCCAGACTGAGCACGCCGACGTCGCTTCCCGCCACGCCCGCACCGGCCAGGATCTTGGCAATCACGACGGCGATTCCCTCTTCCCAATGATGCGGGTTCTGCTCGGCCCATCCACCATACGGGTGGGTCATGCTGAGCCCGTGGGAGGCCGAACTCTGGAGCACGCCGTCGGGGTTGACGAGTACGCCCTTGATGCTTTGGGAGCCGACGTCGATGCCGATGACGAACGTCACGTCTTCACACTGACGCCGTCGACACGAAGTTCACGGCACACGTACACGCTCCCCCCAGTCGGCCCAACTCCCGGATGACCATGAGCTTCCCCTTGACGATCGCACCTGTCTCGCGCTCTAGAGTAAGTCATCTGATGACTTCGGTCAACTGATTCTCGTCGTCTTTCTTCGTGAGCTCTGGTCGATCAGATTCGCACGGTCTGCAAGCCTTCGGCAATTGTCCCACTATTCGATCCCAAAAATGCCCATTGTTGTCCCACGCCGAACGCTGAGAAAATAAGTGGAAAACGTTTGACAAAAGTCATCTGATGACTTACTGTGTTGCAAAATTGGCCGAGGACCGGAGGGGCTTCCGTGGCAACTGAGGAACAGCAAATTCAACAGGAATTGGGTTTACGAGAAGACTCGGTAAGCCTCTGGGGAGACTTCGTTGTCTCGATCGCGAACGTTGCACCTTCGAGCAGCGTGGCGTACACGTTGGCGATATTGGTCGCGTTCGCCGGTCACATCGCGCCGTTGGCGGTTTTGATCGTGGGCCTGGCGATGACCGCCTGTTCGGTGGGTTACGCCAGCCTCAACCGATGGCGAGCCCACGCGGGCGCCCCGTACGTGTGGGTGGGCGAGGCGGTCACGCCCTCTATCGGCGTCGGCACCGGACTGCTCAACGTGGCGGTCTCGACCTTCGCCAACGTCGGCAACATCACACTCGCCGGTGCGTACTTCCTCTTCGTCGTCGCGCCCACCGGTCACACCTTCTCCAATCCGCTGACCTGGGTCGTGGCGACCGCGATCATGGGCGTACTGGTCTACCTCTCGATTCGCGGGATTCGCCCTTCGGTGCGACTGCAGTGGGCGTTTGTCTTCATCGAGTACACCGCCATGATCTCCTTCGTGATTCTGGCCCTTATCCATGAGGCTTCGCACGCCGGCGGCGCGTCATTGCCCTCGATCCATGACTTTGCCTTCTCCGGCGCGGTGCACGGGATTGGCGGCTTCACGGGACTGGCCAAGGCCGCGGTGCCCTGCGGATTCCTCTACCTCGGCTGGGAGGCCACGGCGGTGCTCGGCGAGGAGTCGACCAATCGCAAGATCAACCCCGGCCGGGCGATGATGATGGGTTGCCTGTTCCTGACCATCTGGTACACGTTCCTGATCGCGGTCTTCGAGGGCGTGTCGAGCCAGGCGAACGTCCTGCAGCGCGGCACGGACGTGATGGCCTACGCGGGCCAGTTGCTGGTTCCCGGCTTCTTTGGAAGAGCCCTGCCGCTCGCCGTGCTGGTCGCGGTCATTGGCACATGTCAGATTCAGATGACCGAGCCCAGCCGAGTGCTCTACGCGTTGGCCCGCGACAAGCTCATTCCCCGGGTGTTCGGCTTCATCAACCAGAAGCACCAGACGCCGTGGGCGGGTCTTCTCATCCTGGCGGCCATTCCACCGGCGCTGCTCATTCCCTACCTGGCCAACTCGTCGGCGAACCACGCCATTGGCGACATCATCAGCTCGGACGGCATGATCGGACTGTTCATGTACTTCGTGGTCGCCTGTGCCAGCGTCTGGTTCTACCGCGATCACTTGAAGCACAACGCCACCAAGCTGATCGTCCTGGGCATAATCCCGCTGCTGGGTGGACTGTTCATGGGCGCTATCTTCTTCTACGGGCTCACCACCCAGGCGCACATCGTGGCGTGGGTGGCGGTCATCATCATCGTGATCGTCTTCGCCTTGGGATTCCTCATTCGCGCGCTGCGACCATCGTCGCCGTACTTCACCTCGATCAAGGAACGGCGTGAACAGGGGATAAAGGGAGCGGACGAGGCGTAGTTCCGCAACGGTTTGCTCAATCGGTCTTGTTGCTCCACGTTGTCAGGTTCGGGTTGCCTGACAACGTGGAGCCGACTCATGTCGCGTGGAATTTGGGCGTAGGGTTCCTGTCAACTTTGAGTGAACTCGGCGGCGCGGACCGCTGACGGCCGACCAGAAGGAGATGCGATGGGCAGGTTTGACGGAAAAACAGTGATGGTGACCGGCAGTGCGCATGGCATTGGCCGGGCGAGCGCGTTGCGATTCGCGTCCGAAGGCGCCAACGTCGCGATCGTCGATACGCGAGCCTCCGAGGGCGAGCGCGTGGCCGAAGAGTGCGCCCTCGTAGGAGGAATGAGCCTGGCCTACCAGGCCGACGTGTCTGACGCCGATCAAGTGAGCGACGTGATCGCTCGGATCGTGAACGATTTCGGTGGTATCGACGTCCTGCACTCGCACGCGGGCCGTCTCCGGGCCGGTACGGTCGAAGAGACGGATCTGGAAGAGTGGAATCGCACGTTTGCGGTCAACGTGACGTCGATGTTCCTGGTCATTCGTTCAGTGATTCCAATCATGCAATCTCGAGGAGGGGCGATCGTCACCACTGGATCGATCAGCGGCATGTTCGGCGAACCGGCCCTGGCCGCCTACACGGCGTCCAAGGCGGCCGTGGTCAATCTCACTCGCAGCCTGGCCATCGACAACGCCCGGTCGGGGATTCGAGTGAACTGCGTCTGTCCGGGTTGGGTCGACACGGGCTTTAACGATCCGCAGTTTGTCCACGACGCGCTCAGCGAAGAGGACATCGCGACGCTGATCGATCGCACCGTGCCAATGGGACGTCAAGGACTGCCCGAAGAGATGGCCGCCGCGGTCGCGTTCTTGGCTTCCGACGACGCGTCGTACATCACGGGACAGACGCTGCTGGTTGACGGTGGGCTCCTCGCTCACGTCTAAGGGGCCAGTCGGTGCTGGCGGGCCAAAGTCTCGAGCCAAGGACCTTGGTCCTTGCGTGCGCCAACATCGCGCGTGATATTTTCAGACCATGGCAACACAACTGGCGACCACTCTCGATTCGGCACTAAGGGAATATCAACTGCTGAACCACCCGTTCTATCGTCGCTGGGAGGCTGGAGAGTTGAGTCGGGACGAGTTGACCCACTACGCCGAGCAGTACCGTTTCTTTGAGGCGATGTTTCCAATGTTTCTGGAGCGTCTTAGCGCGCAACTCGCCGCCGGCCCGGTGCGTGACGCAGTGCTGGATAATTTGGTAGATGAGGTAGCAACGCCTAGCCACCTCGAACTTTTCGACAGGTTCGCACGTTGGTTCGACGCGTCGAATGCCGAAATCTCACCCGCGATGGCCCACTTAGTTGGAGTGTATTGGTTGCTGTCAGAAAGAGGACCCGAGTCTTCACTTGCCGGTCTGTGGGCGTACGAAAGTCAGGGCGCACGGATTGCCGAATCCAAGGCTGCGGGGCTCATCGCGCATTACGGCGCCGACAGTGAAGCGGTGGCCTTCTGGATGGCGCACGGGCTGGTCGAGGATGCTCACGCCAAGTGGACGCTCGGGGCCCTTGCCCTGCTCGAGCCCGACGCCAGTGAAGTCGAGCACGCGGCTCGCCTCATTGGCCAGGCGTGGTGGTCGTTCCTCGACGAACGTGAATTGCTCGCGGTCTAGTGCGGCATTGATCGGCGGTGTTGGGTCGAGGGGATGATTCCTGATTGACTTTCTACTGTGCTCACGCTGTATCAAAATTGAAAGATTGAGGTGAAATGCGAGATTTGAATGTTGGTTAATTCAACCTTAAGTAACCGTGTTTTATTGGCCAATAAATAGTGAAATAAGCTATGAAATGGGTAAACGAATCTAGCTTTGTCCGCCTATATTTCTCTCTAAATGACTCGCGGCGGACCGAACTCGCCAAGGCCGGGAAATATTTGGGCTGCCGCGCTTCAAGTTGCTCGTGGGATCGGCAAGTGTCGCCTGAAGCGATCAAAGAATGTTTCTTAGACACGGGTCGCCATCGCACTCAATCGCGCCTTGTCTAGTTTGCCCACGTGCGAGCGGGGTAGTTCGTCAATCACGTGAATCTCGCTGGGTACCTTGTAGGACGCGAGATTGGCACGGCAATGGATCGTCAGCTCCTCGATATCTAAGAGCGCACCCGGCCTCGCGACCACGAAGGCGATGCCCGTTTCGCCCCAGCGGGTATGGCTCACGGCGACCACGGCCGCGTCGGCAACGCAGTCGTACCCAGCCAGCACTTGCTCCACCTCGGCCGGGTAGACATTCTCGCCCCCCGATATGTACATCTCCTTTGCGCGACCGCAGATTCGGTAATAGCCTGCCTCGTCGCGCTCGGCGACGTCGCCGGTACGCAGCCACCCATCGTCAAATGCTTCCTTCGTCGCGGCGGGATTGTCCCAATAACCGGAGAACACGTTGGGGCCTTTTACGTAAATTTCACCACGACCACTGCCATCCACGAACGCGTTGGTGAGGCTGTCGTGCAGCGCCACTTCGACGTACGCGTACGGTTTGCCGACCGAGCCTAGATGCGTGGACGCGTCCTCGGGGGCGAGACAGCAGACGTTCGGCGACGCCTCCGTCAATCCATAACCCTGGATCACTTCGACGCCGCGTGATTGGTACTGCTCGAGCAGCGAGACAGGCATCGACGCGCCGCCCACGAGCACCATACGCAAGCTCGTGAGATCGGCCTCGTCAAAACCTGGTTGCTGGGCGAGCATGAGGTACGTCGCGGGCACTCCCATCATCGTGGTCACTCCTCGGCTCGCGATGAGCTCGAGCACCCGCGTTGGCTCAAACGCAGATTCCAGCACTACCGTCGCCCCTTTCCACCAGGCGAGCAGCGGCTGGACATTCCATCCTCCGACGTGGCATTGCGGAAGCACCTGGAGCACCACGTCATTACTGCTCATTGGCACACTGAGGTCAAACCCGAGGTTGGTCCAAAAACAGTTGGCGTGGCTCAGCAGTGCGCCCTTGGGCGCGCCCGTCGATCCCGAAGTCGCAATGAGCAATAGTCCGTCGTCGTCGGAGACGGTGGGGAGCTCTACACGCGATTGTGGCGCTGCGAGTTGCTCAATGAGATCTTCCAGGCAGAGTGATTCGGCGGCGCCCGCAACCAACGCGCGCGCATCGTCGATGCGCTGCGTGTGGACCTTCGAGGCAACAATCAGTGCGGGCGTGAAGGTCTCGAGCTGAGCGGCGAGTTCGGGTGCGGCGTGGCGCCAATTGAGTGGTGCGAGCACGAGACCGGCCTTGGCGCAGGCGAAGAGCAACTCCACGTGTTCCGGACGATTCTCCGTAAGCGTGGCGATTCGGTCGCCTGGCGCGAGTCCGTAACTTACGAGTGCCTTCGCGAGCTCGTTTGATCGGTCCTCGAGTTCGCCATAACTGATTTCACGGCCAGCAAATTCGATTGCGGTCCGACCTGGCGTCTTGCTTGCGCACTCCGAAATCCACCGACCGATGACGTGTAGGTCGTGAGCACGTGCACTCAAGATGTAATCTTGTCGTCGATAGCACCGTTACTCATCGGTCCGCCGAGCATACGCGCGATGATCGCCATCATCTCCTCGAAGACTTGCGTCGGAACTGCCTGGGCGTCGTCCCAGATGATCCACCGAAGGCCAACTGCCTCACCCACGGCCATCAGTGACCACGCAAGAATCGTGGCGTCACCAGGAGTTACTTCACCCGTCGCCATCGCTTCAGTTAGCGGGGGAATGTAACCCTCGGCGACCTTTTCGTAATGGTTGCGCAGTGCGCCGGGCGAGACGAACTCTGCCTGGCGAATGACTCGATAGAGCGCCGGATGCTCGGAGGTGAAGCGGAAGAATCCGGCGAAACCTAATCGTTCGGCCTCGAGGCGCGTCGTCGCGCCGCGCGCCGCTTCGGTCATCGCGTGTCGGACTTGGCGATTGAGTTCAGCAACGACCTCGTCGAAAATCTCTTTCTTACTTGAGAAGTAGAGGTAGAACGTGCCTTGTGCGACACCGGCTGCCTCGGTAATCTTGACGATCGACGCGTCGTAGTAACTGAAGGTATTGAAGACATCTTCGGCGGCAGTCACGAGTTTGCGACGGGTACGCGCACCCTTGCTTTCGTTGGATAACGCGCCGACGTCGCGCGGAGGTTTCACCTCGAGAAGATCGGGCGGTCCGGTCGCGCCCGGTCGATTGGCGTGTTCAGCGTCCATGTGTCGCACCGACATGGTGTGCGTCAAGTATGGGCGATTCGCCTCTGGCGAGGATTAGGGGAGCCAAATTTGCCTGGCGGACACAATCGAGATTGGGTCCCGCCACGCCCATCAGGAGTGCGTGGGCGGCACGAAATTCAATCGGGAGCATGACCACGACGAGCATGAGCGGGCGCACAGGTACGAGGATAGCCAACGCGTGACTCGGGATCGGGAGAAAAATATCGTTGCCGCACACGGCGACTTTCTGGGCGCAGTTAGGGATCATTCGAGGATCAATCATGAGTTCGGACCCCGGAAGTGCCAACTTCGAACTTCGACGCGGTACGCAAAAGCGAGCACGACGATCCTGAAGTCCCTCGAAAACTGCCACGCTGACACCTCGCCGGTCACGTCACATTGATCGAAAGCTGGGCCAAACTTGGTGAACCGAGCACGTGGCCGATCCGAAAACTTCGGAAAGCAACACGGCCTACGCCCCTGTTACAGTGCCGCCATGTCGAAATTCCTGACGCCAAGCAACCGCTCAAGTCGGACGTTACGAACACCATTATGGGACCGCTCGCCAGCTCGAATTTCTACAATTGTCGTTGCTCGATTCGATGATGGGTCTACTATCACGCATCAGGTCATGAGGGCGAGAGCGATCTAGTTCGCAACTAAGTGGGTATGGTCGGGTTGGCTTTAACGAATATGAGA
>ODAK010007567.1_pt1 | contig 10911 bp, 11 predicted proteins | sample 1539591 | NCBI WGS metagenome assembly ODAK01 (sample SAMEA3539303, study PRJEB22396) | soil metagenome | biome: tundra; feature: field; material: soil | place: USA | collected 2010-05 | depth 0.15 m | reverse complement strand
CAGCAGAAGTTGGGGCTATGCGCCCAGTGGCGTGCTGGGCTTGGTGGTGGTCATCATCATCGTGCTGCTGGTTTTGGGGCGGTTGTGACAGGTAGTTCCCGCGTTGCGGTCGGGCTGGTGTGAGCGCGCCAAACCGGTCGGGGTTGGGCCTGATGGGTCAGCTTGAGGTTAGGCCGGCGCGCGGCGATTCGGCGGCGACGCTGGCCTTGCCGCCCGCGTGCTCGAACGGCGGCCTGATGGAGGCCCTGCGGCAGCGGCGGTCGCAACGCGAGTTCGCGCCCACGGCTTTGCCCGAGCAGATGCTGGCCGACCTGTTGTGGGCAGCTTGCGGCGTCAACCGCCCGGCGCTCGGCGGGCGCACTGCGCCGAGGGCGATGAACTGCCAGGAGATCGATGTCTACGTGGCCTTGCCTGAGGGTCTGTATCGCTACGAGCCGGCTGGCCACGTGCTTCGTCTGGCGGTGCCCCAGGACATCCGCGCCATGACCGGAAACCAGGACTTCACCGGCGAGGCGGCGCTGGATTTGGTGTTTGTGGCCGATGACAGCCGAGTGCAGTTGGTGCGAGACGAGCAGCGCGAGGACTACGCCTACGCGACGGCCGGTGCGATGGCGCAGAACGTGTATCTGTACTGTGCTTGGCAGGGCTTGGCGACCGTGATCCGCGCCTGGATCGACCGTGATCCGCTGAGCGCAGCGATGAAGCTGGGCGTCGATCAGCAGGTGCTGCTGGCGCAGACGGTGGGCTACCCGAAGTCCAGCCCCGCGGCATGAAGCGGAACAACCTGTTTCCGGCCCGCAGGCGCCGTCCGAATCTCGGATGCGGGGCGAAGGTCTGCTCACGGCCGAACTGAGACGGTGCCGACCGGCGCGCACAACACCCGGGTTCGGTGCCGCAGCGGACAGACGGCGGACGGCACGGCGCGCACATTGGCCCACGCGGCACTGTCGAACGCGCGGGCGGTTGCATTACTTTGGGAGTCGTCCTTGAACAAATGCCCTGTCATGACCACTGCTGCCGGCACGCCGGTCGCGGACAACCAGAACTCCCAGACCGCCGGGCCGCGTGGCCCGGTGCTGATGCAGGACTATCAGCTCATGGAGAAGATGGCCCACTTCAACCGCGAGCGGGTGCCCGAGCGCGTCGTGCATGCCAAGGGCGCGGGCGCCCACGGCAGGCTGACGATCACGCAAGACCTGGCGCGCTACACGCGGGCCCGATTGTTCTCGAAGGCCGGTAACACCTGCGAGATTCTTGAAGCCGCCTTCGCGATCGCGGAGGCGTCGTGAAGCGCCGGCCGCACCACTTCGTCGCGTTCGCCCTCGCAGCCTTCGTGTTCGGCGCGCAGGCGCTCGATGGCGTGGTGCGGGATGGCACTACCGGCGAAGCGATCGCGCACGCGACCGTGGTGGCCGCAGGTGAAGTGTGCCGAACCGACGAGCAAGGCCAGTTCGACTTCGGTACCGCAACCGCCCCCAGCGTCTCGGCACGCGCGTGCTCGACCGCGAGCACTTGGACGCCCCGCTGCTCGGTGCGCTGCTCGTACGCAGGCTGCATCGCCTCTGGCCCGAGGTCTTCGAGATCGACAAGACGCGGGCGCTCATCGGCTCCGAGCAGACGTTGCTGGAACTGCGCGACGGCGTCGATCTCCGCACCGTCGCCTCGCACTGGCAGCAAGGCCTAGATGACTTCCTGGCGCGGCGAAAGCGCTACCTGCTGTATTGAGCTGGCGCGCCGCCAGCCCGGCCTCGGATTCGGCTACTTGCGCATCCAGGTCATGCTGCAACGCGAAGGGTGGGAAGTGAACAAATAGCGCATGCACCGGCTGGATCGCCTCGAAGGGCCGCAGTTGCGCTTGAAGGTCAGCCGGCGCAAGCGCATCAGCACGCTGCGTCGTTCATGAGACTTCCATAAGCTTGCCGTGCATCAAACCGACGCCGACGAATCGGCCTACAGTCCGGCCGGTTTAGTCATGCGTGACTGCACGTCGGCTTGCTCTGTTCGTGCGGGATTGAAAGGTATCGTGATGAAAGACCTGCGGACTGCACCCGAACTTGTGTGCCCTGCCGGCTCGTTGCGCGCATTGAAGGCCGCCGTCGATGCCGGCGCGGACGCCGTCTATCTCGGGTTGAAAGATGCGACGAACGCCCGCAATTTCGCAGGCCTGAATTTCGACGACGCGCAGATCCGCGAGGGCGTGACCTACGCCCACAGGCAAGGAGCCCGAGTGCTGATGGCGCTCAACACCTTTGCCGACGCGCGCGACCCGGGCCCCTGGCGGCGCGCCGTGGACAAGGCGGTCGCGCTGGGCGCCGACGCATTGATCGTCGCCGACAGCGCAGTGATGGCCTATTGCCGCGATCATTACCCTACGTTGCGCCTGCACCTGTCTGTCCAGGCCTCGGCCACGAGTCATGCGGCGATCGAGTTCTACCGTCGCCGTTACGGCGTCCAGCGTGCGGTCTTGCCCCGTGTTCTGACCATGCAGCAGGTCGGTCAGGTGATTCGACACACCGAAGTCGATATCGAGGTGTTCGGCTTCGGCAGCCTTTGTGTGATGGTGGAAGGCCGCTGTGCGCTGTCGTCCTATGCGACCGGGCAGTCGCCCAACAATGCCGGAGTCTGCTCGCCACCCTCGGCTGTGCGCTGGCAGGACGGCGCTGCAGGCGTGCAAGCTCGCCTGAACGGCGTGTTGATCGACTGCTACGCGCCCGACGAGCCACGCGGCTACCCGACCCTGTGCAAGGGCCGCTTCGTGGTTCAGGGCGAACGTGACTACGCACTCGAGGAGCCAACCAGCCTGAACACGCTTGCGATCCTGCCCGAACTGGTCGAGCTGGGCGTGAAGGCGATCAAGATCGAAGGTCGGCAGCGCAGCGCGGCCTATGTGGAACAGGTCACGCGTGTCTGGCGGGCCGCGATCGACCAGGCCTGCTCGGCGCAGGGTCGCTACAGCGTGCAGCCGGAATGGTCCGCCACGCTGGCCCGCCATGCCGAGGGCCAGCATCACACGCTCGGCGCGTACAACCGCCCGTGGCGCTAACCCCGGGGCTGCTCGCATGAACGCACCGCTGAACACATCCTCTACGCCATCCCGCTTGGCATTGACCGTCGGACCGGTGCTCTATCACTGGTCGCGTGACACCCTGATGCATTTTTATGCCAGCCTGGCGGACGGCCCGGCAGATACGATCGTGCTCGGCGAAGCCGTGTGTGCGCGGCGGCGCGAACTTCGCCTCGACGACTGGCTTGCGCTCGGCCGCGATCTGACGGACGCAGGCAAAGAGGTCGTGCTCGTCGCGCAGACGCTGATCGAGACCGAAGCCGACCTGCGGTTGCTGGAGCGCCAAGCCGAGCAGCAAAGCTTCGCCGTCGAGGCCGGCGACGCCTCGGCGCTGCAGTTGCTTGCCGGGCGCGTGCCATTGGTACTCGGGCCACACCTCAACATCTACAGTCGCGAGGCCCTCGTCGAACACGCAGACCTGGGGGCGCAGCGCTGGGTGGCGCCCGTGGAACTGGCGCTCGACAAGGTGGCACTTGTCAATCCGTCGCAGGATCCGGTTCGAACGCCCACAGGCGAGGTGATCGCGACCGAGGCCTGGGTCTTCGGGCGATTGCCGTTGGCGTTTTCGGCGCGCTGCTTTACGGCGCGCCACCATCATGTGTCCAAGGATGACTGCGGATTCCGCTGCCTGGCCGATCCCGACGGGCTGTTGGTCTCCTCCACCGAAGGCCAGCCGTTTCTGGTGCTTAACGGTACGCAGACGCAGTCTGCGGCGGTTCAGAACCTGCTGGGGGATGGTCCGGCGCTGCGCGCTGCCGGCGTCACACGCCTGCGGCTGTCACCCTGTGCCCAGGGCTTTACCGAGGTGCTGAACGATTTCGACGCAGTGATGAACTTGGGCAAAGCCGTGGACGGGCGCGTCGCGGCCTGGGTGGACAGCGGCATGCCTGGGCCCTTCAGCAATGGCTACGCGCGCGGCTTGCCAGGCATGACGTGGAGCGACGCGTGAACACCCGCCCCGCCCTCGGAGTCCCGGCAGGCCTGCCGGCATTCCTCGCTCCGCTTCATCGTCGAATCTCCGGGTGGGTGGAACGACTTCCGGTGACACCGCCTTCATTCGTGATAGCGCGCGTGTTGGACCGTGTGCTTCTGCATCGCTTGCCAGCCGACGCCCGACAAGCGCTCAGCCATCGTTGCGTAGAACTGCGGGTCACCGACTTCGGACTACGAGTGCGACTGCAGATCACGCCGTCCGGCTTTGCACCTGTCGGTGACCAGGGTGAGGCGGCCTTGCGCATCGCCGCCACCGCCGATAGTTACCTGCGCTTGCTGCGAGGTGAAGACGATCCAGATCGCCTGTTCTTCGAGCGAGTGCTGGTTATGGAAGGTGACACCGAACTCGGCCTGGTGCTCAAGAACACGCTAGACGCTATCGGTCCGCTATGGCCACGCAAGGCTGCGAACGACCCTGGGCGCTGAGAGGCCGTTCGGAAGACGATGCTCGAGCTACGTGACACACCATGGATGCAGCGACCCTGATGTCGTCATCTGACTCAATCGCTTGTTTTTTTCGCTGCTTGGCGGTTTCTGGATGGACGTCCTGGCACGCCATGAGTCCTTCAAATGGTGGAGCTGGGACGTTCGCGCCGACCATCACGTCACCATGCGCCTAGCCGACGCTGGTTGATCTCGTCATCCGTGCGCCAGTGCCAGTCGCCGCAAGCGCTCGCCACATCGCGTGGGATGCCTTCAGCGCCCGCTCGATGACGCGCACTCGAACGACGCCGCCGTCTTCGCGTCGCCCACTCCGCCCGTGCCGACGTACCGCGGATACGTCGGATAGCGACACATCGGCCGGCTCATGGTCTCGCCGTGCGGGGGCGCGTCCTGCAGCGACACCTGGACCAGGTCGCCGGGCGCTCGGCCATGCTCCACCCAGGCGATGAGCACGCCGAGCATGTCGACCATCGTTGGCGCGCCGGTGCCGACATGGTCCGCGCCGGGTGTGACGTAAAGGCGCATGAAGTCGTCAGTCGGGCCGCGGCCCATGCGCTCGACAACGCTCTTCCAGTACTCGATGCCGGCATAAGGGCTCTGCGCGTAGTCGGCCATGTGCTCGCTGACAACAAGCTTGCCGCCGCGCCGCGCGAAGGCGGAGAGGTCAGGGTCGGTCGAGTCCATCAACGCCGAAACGCGACGCACCTGCGCGGCGTGCGCGGCTGGCTGGAAGCTGCGTGGGTCGCCGTTCGCGTCGCGCAGGTAGAAGTACTGGATCGCGCCACTGCCATAGAGCCAGGCGCGGCTGCTTATCGGCCCCGCAGGCAGCGACTGGGGCGCCGTGCCGGTCTGCCAGCTCACGTAGCCCCCGACCGGGCCGGTCCCCGCCGCCGCTTCGCCGCCGTAGCCCCAGCCGGGATAGGCGCGCTGGCCGTTGGCGAGCGCGAAATCGAACACGTACGGCGCATGCAGAGTGCGCACCGCGTCGATCTGAGCGTCGACGAGGCAGCTCGGCGTGGCGCTGCTGCCGCCCGGGCAGCGCAAGACATTGACGTCGAAGACGCGGCGGCAGCCTTCGTAGTCGCTGATGACGCCGTCAGCGAGGCCGTCGAGCCGGTCGCATTGGACGATCACGGCGTCATGCACAAGCTTGACGTGCGCCGGCGAGAGCCAGCCTGCGCCCATCTGCGTCGTACCCATGCGCGTGCCGGCCGTTTGCAGCCCTGTCCAGTTGATGACCGGGGCGCGCGCGAAGATGCCGTCGAAGTCGCCCGGGTAGCGCTGCGCCATCGTCAACGCTTCGCGGCCGCCTTCGGAGCTGCCGATGAAGTAGAGCTTGTCGGGCGCCTTGCCGTAGCGGCGCTTCATCAGTTCGACGGCGACGTCGTGCACCTTCTTGTAGGACGCATGCGAGAAGTTCTCGAGCGCCTCGTCGTTCAGCGCAAAGGCCTGCAGAGCCACACCGGGCATGTTGGCATGGCCCGAGTCGGTGCCAGCGGTGACGAAGCCGCGCATCAGCGGACTCGGCTTGTCGATGCGCGCCCCGGGCGGCAGCGACAGCCCGTTGATCAGTACGCCGTTGAAGCCGCCGCCGCCGAGCTGCAGGTAGCGGCCGTTCCAGTCATCGGGCAGGTTGACCTGGAAGCGGATCGGCGGCGCTGCCGGATCGACCGGCGCGATGCGACCGACGACGCGGCAGTGCGAAGGCATCGCCGGCACGATCACCGCTTCGGGCGGCGGCGACACGAAGGGCAAGGGGTTCGTCGCCGCTTCGGCACTGGCCGCGACGAAGCTCGCCGACTCGATGGTCACGCCACGCGTCGGCAGCCCGATCGCCGCGGCGTCGACCGACGCAGCGAGCACGGCGCAGGCCGCTGCCGGGTCGGCGGCCATCGGCCGCGGCGGCACGGCGGTCGTGCATGCAGCGATGGCGATGAGGGCGCCAAAAGCGAGCGATGATCGCGTGCAGATGCCGGCCGATACGTGGAGCTGGCCCATGTCGATGTCTCCTCTTGCTTTGGTCGAGTCAGTATCGCCCAATGCGCCACATGGGTCACGCGGCTTGAGGCCGCGCGAACGCTACGATGATCGTTCCATGCTGCAACCGCCCGTGCCAGATCCCACCGCGCTCGACGCGGCCCGCCGCTTGATCGACTCAGCACGGTGTGTCGTCGCCCTCACTGGCGCCGGCATGTCGACCGAATCGGGCATCCCGGATTTCCGCGGCCCACGGGGCGTATGGACGAAGAACCCCGCGGCCGAGAAGCAGTCGACGATCGTGCACTACCTCGCCGACCCCGAGGTGCGCAAGGCCGCGTGGCGAGCGCGCCTGGACTCGCCGGCATGGACGGCCGAACCGAACGCTGGCCACCGCGCCCTCGTCGCGCTCGAGCGGCGCGGCAAGCTGCATGCGCTCGTCACCCAGAACATCGACGAGTTGCACCAGCGCGCCGGCCAGTCATCGCGGCTCGTGATCGAGGTGCACGGCAGCATGCGCCGCGTGATGTGCTGGCAGTGCGGCCGCCGCGCGCCGATGGACGAGGCACTCGCTCGGGTGCGCGCCGGCGAGGAAGACCCGCATTGCCTCGAATGCGGCGGCATCCTGAAGAGCGACACCATCTCGTTCGGCCAGGCGCTCGTACCCGAGGTGATCGACCGCGCGATGACTGCGGCAGCCGAAGCCGATCTGCTGATCGCCATCGGCACGACGCTGCAGGTCCATCCGGTGGCGGGCATGGTGCCCCTCGCGGCGCGTACGGGCGCGGGGATCGTCATCGTCAACGAACAGCCGACGGTGATGGACGAGATGGCGGATGCGGTGATCCGGGAGCCGATTGGCGAAGTGCTGGCGGCGCTCTGCGGCGAGGGCGAAGCGTGAGTGCGAGCTTGTCGGGCATCGGCCAGACTCGGCCGGTTGGCATCACGCACGGTGCGGCAGGAAGCGGTCACTGACGTCGACGAGCCGGAGATGGGACATGGTTCCCATGCACGCCAACGCCCGAGAGATCGGCTCGGCGCCGGCAGCGGGGGCTGAGCGGTGCTTCAAGGCGCCGCATGCCGAAGAGCGCGCACCAGCGTGGCCTTTGCGGAGGGCGATGTATTTCGCGCCAAGTTCCGACGCAAGCGCCGACCGCCTGCTCGAGCGCAACCCAGCGATCGCCGCAAAGAGCTCTACCGAAAGCCGGGCCGGCGCTGATCGCCTGCAGATGGGCGCCACGCTCCGGGATTCCATAATCCAGCGCCGGACCGTAGAACCATCGCCTGCTGGGATGCCTGCCGGCAACTGCTAAAGGAGATACCCGCATGCCAAGCCCACTTCCAGGCGCCGGCGTTGGAATCGAATCGATCCGCACGCTCGCGCTGGTCGGCCCCGCCGCCGCCGGCAAGACGAGTCTGGCCGAAGCGCTGCTGGCTGCCGCGGGCGCGATCGTCACCCCGGGCACCCTGGAGCGCGGCACCACGGCCAGCGACTTCGACCCGCTGGAGCGGCGAATGCAGCATTCGCTCAACGCCACCGTGCTCCACCTGATGCGTGGCGACACGCGAGTTCACTTCATCGACACGCCTGGCGCACCCGATTTCCTGGGCCAGAGCCTGCCCGCGCTCGAGGCGGTGGAGACGGCGGCCGTGGTCATCAACGCGGCGGTCGGGGTGGAGCCAATGGCCGTGCGCATGATGGAACATGCGGCAGCGCGCCAGCGCGACCGCCTGATCATCGTCAACAAGATCGACGCTCCCGGCGTCGACCTGCCCGCCGTGCTGGCGCAGATCCAGGCTGCGTTCGGCAAGGAATGCCTGCCGCTGAACCTGCCCGATGCCGGCGGCACGCGGGTCGTGGACTGCTTCCACAACCGCGAAGGCCACAGCGACTTCGGCAGCGTCGACGTCGCCCACCGCGCACTGGTCGAGCAGGTCGTGGAAGTGGATGTCGATTTCGTCGACCGCTACCTCAACGACGGCGACGTCGATGCCTCGGAACTGCACGCGCCGCTGGAACAGGCGCTGCGCGAGGGGCACCTGATCCCGGTGTGCTTTGTGTCGGCCAAGAACGGCGCGGGCGTGGCCGAGCTGCTCGACATCATCGTCAAGCTGCTGCCCCACCGGGGCGAGCCCACCCCGCCGGCTTTCCTGCGCGGCGAGGGCACGGCGGCCGAGCCGCTGGCCGCCGTGCCCGACCCGGGCCGGCATGTGCTGGCCCATGTGTTCAAGGTCACGGTCGATCCCTTCGTCGGCCGGCTGGGCGTGTTCCGCGTCCACCAGGGCACGGTCACGAAGGACAGACTGCTGTACATCGACGACGGCCGCAAGCCCTTCAAGGTGAGCCACCTGTTCATGCTCCAGGGCAAGGACCATGTCGAGGTGGCGCAGGCGCTGCCGGGCGATATCGTCGCGGTGGCCAAGGTCGACGAGATCCGCTTCGACGCGGTGCTGCACGACGCCGCCGAGGATGACCACATCCACCTCGCGCCGCTGCCCTTTCCCAAGCCCGTGCACGGCCTGGCCATCGAGCCCAAGCGCCACGGCGACGAACAGCGGATGTGGGAGATCCTGACCAAGCTGGTCGATGAAGACCCCTGCCTGAAGCTGGAGCATGTGGCCGGCACCAATGAGACCATCGTCTACGGCCTCGGCGAGTTGCACTTGCGGGTGCTGCTGGAGCGGCTGCGCGAGACCTATCGCTTCGAGGTCAACACGAGGCCGCCGCGCATCGCCTACCGCGAAACGATCACGGCGCCGGCCGAGGGCCACCACCGCCACAAGAAGCAAAGCGGCGGCGCCGGCCAGTTCGGCGAGGTCTTCCTGCGCGTCGAGCCGCTGCCGCGCGGCGGCGGCTTCGAGTTCGTCGACCAGGTCAGGGGCGGCACGATCCCGAGCCAGTTCATTCCGGCGGTGGAAAAGGGCGTGCGCGAGGTGCTAGCCACCGGCGCCATCACCGGCCACCCGGTGGTCGATGTGCGGGTGGTCGTCTACGACGGCAAGCACCACAGCGTCGACAGCAAGGAGATCGCCTTCGTCACGGCGGGCCGCAGGGCCTTCACGGCCGCGGTGCGCGAGGCGCGGCCGATCGTGCTCGAGCCCATCGTGCACGTCGAGATCACGGCGCCCGAGCCGGCGCTGGGCGACATCACCGGCGACCTGGCGTCGCGCCGCGGCATAGTTAGCGGCACAGCCAACGGTGCGCCCGGCACGATGACCGTCCTCGGCCAGGCGCCAATGTCGGAACTGCTCGGCTACCAGAGCAAGCTCAACGCGCTGACCAGCGGCCAGGGCCGGTACACGATCGACTTCTCGCACTACGAGCCGGTGCCGCCGAACACGCAGGAGCAACTCGTCAGCGAGTTCAAGGTGCGCGACGACGAGTGAAAACCCAGCCGCCACGCCGCAACGCCCCTTCTAAGTCGAATCTAGTCGTCTTGAGCTCGTCGAGTGCGCATTCGATCTCCCAGCGCTCGTGGTACAGCGCGGCCAGCTCCTGTGCGGGTGCTTGCTGTGGGTCCAGCACGCTGCTCACCAGGCGATAGATCGGCTCGGCATCCGTCACGCCTTGCAGGCGGTACTCGATCACCCGCACGCGGATCGAGTTGCTCTGCTATCTGCGATCTCGCTCGGATGGATACGTGCGACTCAGATAGGAGCCATCGGCAAGTCGCTGCTCGCAGGCAAAGCGCATGTTCTTCCTTCTCCTCCACAGTAGCTGTGCCTGCGTGGCGAGTGCCTGCTGCCACATCTCGAAGCCGAAGAATCCCCGGTCGGCCAGGCACAGCATCGCGCTGTCCAACGCCCCCAGCACGTCCTTGGCCAAGGTGTTCTCGCCTGTGGCATAGGGGCCCATGCGCGTGCCGAACAACACGTGCGTGCCGCTCTCCACCAGCGAGACGAAGCGAAACTGCGGGTAGGCGCTACTGCCGCGACTCGCGCCGGGCCGGCCGAAGGCCTCCTCGTTGTCGTGCTCGTCGGCCACATCCATCGTGCTGCCGTCCAGACTCACCAGGCGCCATTGGCGGTACCAGGCGCCCTGGGTGGCCGCCACCGCGATGGGCTTGACCACCTCATCGTGAAGTTGACGCAGCGGCTCCCAGCCCAGCCGCGTGCGCGCCTGCGAGATCGCCGAGTTGCGCTCACACCCGCGGCGTGAGCGCCGGGTCCATCAGCCACTGCAGGCCTTCGAGCAGGCACCTCAACACTTCGCGGTAGGACGACTGCATGTACAGCGCCAAGGCGATGGCGTAGTAGACGACCACATGCGCCGGCAGGTCGCGCTCGCGCACGCTGGCCTTGCCCGTGGCGGCGAGGACCGAGCGCACTCGCTCCAGCGGGAACGTCTTGGCGATCACGCCAGGGCTGACGTAGTCGGTGATCCGACTGCCCTCGGGAAGAGTCGCAAGCGTGCGTGCCATCGCCGGTTCTCC
>ODAK010007566.1_pt1 | contig 10912 bp, 6 predicted proteins | sample 1539591 | NCBI WGS metagenome assembly ODAK01 (sample SAMEA3539303, study PRJEB22396) | soil metagenome | biome: tundra; feature: field; material: soil | place: USA | collected 2010-05 | depth 0.15 m | reverse complement strand
TGGTATCCCAAGAGCATCGAGCAGATGCAGGACGTGCGCGGAACCAAGCCTTCGAAATGGTGCGCGGGCTGCCACGATCCGGCGCTGATCTATAGCGGCATGATGGACACGCCGATCAGGCAGATCGTCCATCGCCCCGAAGCGCAAGCCGGGCTTGGCTGCATGATGTGCCACTCCATCACCAAGGTGAAGAGCACCATGGGCCAGGCGGACTTCATGCTGGAATACCCGGAACTGCATGAACTGGCTGCGACGAAGAATCCGGTGATGCGAGCGTTGCACGACTTCACGATCAAGCTGAATCCCGAGCCGCATCGTCGCGTTTTCCTCAAGCCCTTCATGAAAGATCAGACTGCCGAGTTCTGTTCTTCCTGTCACAAGGTGCACCTCGACGTGCCGGTCAACAATTACCGCTGGCTGCGCGGCTTCAATGAGTACGACAACTGGCAGGCCAGCGGCGTCTCGGGACAGGGTGCGCGTTCGTTCTACTATCCGCCCAAGCCGCAGCAGTGCGCCGATTGCCATATGCCGTCCGCGAAGTCAAAGGATTTCGCCAACGTGGATGGCTTCGTTCACTCGCATCAATTCCCCGGCGCGAACACCGCGCTGCCCACGGCGAACCAGGATGCCGACCAGATGAAATTGGTGGAGAACTTCCTGAAGTCGGGCGCGCTTACCGTCGACATTTTTGCGATCTCGCACGCAGCGGCCGCGAAGAGTGGCGGAACGGCGCAGAGCGAGAATTCGACGACCTTCGCAGTCGGAGAAGAGGCCGAAGTGAAGACGACGGCAGCACCGGATCTGCCGGTAACTCCGATCAGCGCGCCTATCGATCGGGTCGATCCGGGCTTGCGTCGTGGCGACAGTGTGCGTGTCGATGTCGTGGTACGCACCCGCAAAGTCGGGCACTTCTTCCCGGGCGGCACGGTCGATGCTTTCGATACCTGGCTGGAACTCAAGGCCGTGGATGATAAGGGCCAGACCATTTTCTGGAGCGGCAAAGTTGACGATGACGGTAAAGGCCCGGTCGAGAAGGGCGCGCACTTCTACCGTTCGTTGCAGATCGACGAGCATGGCAATCCGATCAATAAACGCAACGCCTGGTCGACGCGCTCGGTCGTCTATGTGCGATTGATTCCGCCCGGTGCGGCCGACACCGTGCACTTCCGCGTGAACGTTCCCGAGAACGCGGGTAACAAGATCACTTTCACCGCGCGCCTCTGCTATCGCAAGTTCTCGTGGTACAACACCCACTTTTCCTATGCCGGAGAATCCAAGGATTCAGCAGATGGAGCGCTCACAAAGGCCTCCTACGATGATCGCCAGTTCACTTTCGACGGCGGCGTGAAAGACGTCTCCGGAAAGCTGAAGACGATTCCCGATCTTCCGATCGAAGCCATCGCGCAGAGATCGATTGACGTGCGTGTGCTGCCGAAAGGTGCGCCAATCGATGATGCAAAGACGGTCGTGAAGCAAGACGACTGGACGCGGTGGAACGATTACGGCATCGGCCTGCTGCTGCAAGGCGATCTAAAAGCAGCGGCGGCGGCATTCCAAAAAGTGACTGAGGCAGATCCGACCAATCCCGATGGATGGGTGAATATCGGTCGCGTAGCGGTGCAGGAGGGCGACATGGAGCGCGCGCGCGAGGTGCTGACCCACGCCCTGCAACTTAGCCCAGCCCTGGCGAGAGCACATTATTTCTATGCTCGCGTGTTGCGTTCCGACGGAGATTACGACGGCGCCGCGCAACACTTACAGACGGTGTTGGCGCAGTATCCGAAAGACAGGGTAGTGCGCAACGACCTTGGCCGCGTTTTCTTCCTGCAGCGCAAGTACAACGAAGCGATCGCGCAACTGCAGGAGGTAATGGCGGTTGACCCCGAGGACCTGCAGGCCAATTACAACCTGATGCTCTGCTACCGAGGGCTGGGTCAAACCGATAAGGCATCGGAATACGAGAAGCTTTACACCCGCTTCAAAGCCGATGAATCCGCGCAAGCGTTGACCGGCGAGTACCGCCGTCAACACCCGGAAGACAACAACGAGCGCCAACTGGTGCACGAACATGTATCCGTCCAGCTCGTTCCAGTCGCGAAGAGCGCAGCTACGGTAACGCGTGCTCACGCACAGCCTCCACAACCTGCGAGTGCGGGAAAATAATCCTTCATGAGAAACCTGTTCAAGTTCATCTCTGCCGGAGCGTGGGCCTGTGCTGCGCTTGCGACCTGTGCGCACGCGCAGATCACCTTTCGCGACATCACTCAGCAAGCAGGAATCCATTTCACGCATAACAATGGTGCAACCGGGAAAAAATACCTGCCGGAAACCATGGGTTCGGGTTGCGCCTTCATCGACTACGACAACGATGGCTATCCCGACATCCTGCTCATTAACGGCAATAATCTCGTCGGTGCTGCGGTCGGAAGCACGATGCAGCTGTACCACAACAACCACAACGGCACCTTCACGGATGTGACTGCGAAGTCCGGCCTGGCAGTGCCGCTGTTCGGGATGGGCGTCGCAGTCGGCGATTACGACAATGACGGCTTCGACGACATCTTCGTCACCGCACTCGGCCAGAGCCACCTTTTTCATAACAACGGCAATGGCACTTTTACCGATGTCACCAAGGCCGCAGGATTGTGGGGCCCGAACGAATTCAGCACCAGCGCAGCGTGGGTCGATTACGATCGCGACGGCAAACTCGATCTTGTTATCGCGAATTACGTGCAGTGGACGCCACAGACCGACATCTTCTGCACGCTGGACGGAAGCCGGAAGTCCTATTGCACTCCCGAAGCCTACAAGGGCGCGTCGGTGCGGCTCTGGCACAACCTTGGCAACGGCAAGTTTGAAGATGCGACGGTGAAGGCCGGGCTCTTCGACAGGACGGCCAAGTCCCTGGGGATCGCGGTAGCTGACGTGAATGGCGATGGCTGGCCTGACCTGATCATTGCGAACGATACGCAACCGAACAAGCTTTACGTAAACAAAACCAATGGCACGTTCAGTGAGAACGGCGTTTCGTCCGGGATTGCGTTCAGTGAAGACGGTGTGGCGCGCGCCGGCATGGGCGTGGATGCGGTCGATTACGATCGCTCCGGGCGGCCCAGCATTTTGATCGGAAATTTCTCCAACCAGATGATGGCGCTGTATCACAACGAAGGTAACACGCTGTTCGTAGACGAGGCGCCCCGTTCCGAGGTCGGACGCAAGAGCCTGTTGACGCTCGGCTTCTCCTGTTTCTTTTTTGATTATGACAACGATGGCTGGCCCGATATTTTCGTCGCCAACGGTCACATCGAAAACGAAATCGAGAAAATTCAGAAGCGTGTGAAGTACGCACAGCCTTCGCACCTCTTCCATAACCAGGGCAAAGGGCAGTTCACCGAAGTGACGGGAGATGTGGGTACAGCGTTGGGTACGCCACGAGTAGCGCGTGGCGCAGCCTATGCCGACATCGATAATGATGGCGACCTCGATCTGTTGATCACGTCGAATCACAGTCCTGCGATCCTGCTGCGCAACGACGGCGGAACGAACAAAAGCCTGCGCATCAAACTCGTCGGAACCAAATCCAATCGTGACGGGATCGGGGCTGTCGTCAGTCTGAGCGCGGGCAGCGATAAGCAGACGCAAATGCTGCGCAGCGGTTCGGGCTACCTGTCGGCGAGCGAGTTGGTGTTGACCTTTGGACTCGCGCAACACACGCAAGCCGATGAGATCGAAATTCGCTGGCCGAGTGGACAAGTGGACCACCTCAAGAACGTAGCTGCGGGCGAAACGATTGCGGTGAAGGAGGGCGCGGGTATCGCACAGAGCCGCCCGTATAATTCTCCTGCATCTGCGACCCCATCTCCCACGTCGAGGGCGAAGGCTGGAAAGTGAAGGACATCACCACTCGCCCGGCGGTAGAAATTCTCAAGCTGCTGCGGGAGAAGAAAGTCTCTGCCGTTGAGGTTGCTGACGAGCACATTCGCGTCATCGAAGAGTTTAATCCGAAATTGAACGCGATTGTCGACTTCGATCCCGAGCGGGTGCGCGCGCAAGCACGACGGGCGATGCAGCACCAAGGCGCGCTGGCCGGGCTGCCTATCACGGTCAAATCTTCGATCTCGACTGCCGGCTACAAGTGCGAGCTGGGGAGCGATTTCTATCGAGGCAACGTACCGAAGGAAGATGCGACGGTCGTTGCACGATTGCGCGAGGCTGGGGCGGTCATCCTAGGCACGACCAACGCGCCTGAGCTGCTCATGGCTTACGAGACCGATAATCTTCTCTACGGACGAACCTCGAATCCCTGGAACCTGGAATACTCTGCCGGCGGATCGAGCGGCGGAGAGGCGGCCGCTATTTCCGCGGGGCTTTCTGCCGGTGGACTGGGCAGCGACAGTGGCGGTTCCGTCCGTCAACCCGCGCACGCGACAGGCATCTGTTCTTTAAAGTCGACGCCGGGACGCATCCCTGCAGCCGGCCACATTCCGCCGTGCATCGGTCCGTTTACTACGCTCGGTGCGATTGGTCCGATGGCGCGGACGATCGAAGATGTTACGCTGCTGTTCCGCGTGCTCTCGGGACAAGATCCAACTGATCCCGCGGGCGTTCCGGTCAGCTTCCGAACTCCCTCGATTGACGATCTTAAGCGACTACCTATCGGCTACTTCGAGGATGATGGAATTGTTCCGGTCACCCCGGAAACGCGGACTGCCGTGCGGGACGCGGTCGCGGTTTTGCGACGAGCCGGCTTCAACCTGCAGCCCTTCCGTCCTGCGACGCTCGAAGCGGCACACAAACTGTGGTGGACGTTCTTCGTGCAGTGTGGCGCGATGTTTGACGAAGCCATCATCAAGGGTCGCTACGAAAGTCTAAGCCCCGTCTTCAGGGAATTCCTGGGAATAGCGAATGCCGAGCCGCCGCTCTCCGCGGAGCAACTCTTATTCGCCTGGGCGGAGAGCGACTTGATCCGCAGCAAAATGCTGGCCGAGATGGAACGATTTCCTTTGTGGCTCTGTCCGGTGTGCTCGATCCCCGCATTCAAGCATGGCGAGCGCTCGTGGATGGTGGAAGGCAGGGAAGTGAAGTATCTCGATGCGATGCGTTACACGCAGTGGTTCAACACGCTGGGTGCACCGGCCGCGGTGGTTCCTGTGGGATCAAGCCCCGAGGGCATGCCGATTGGCGTGCAGATTGCTGCAAGGCCTTTCGAAGACGAGATCGCTCTGGCAGTTGCCGGTGTAATAGATCGTGAGTTCGGTTACCGCGTGCCGCCTATTTTGAAGCGACAACCGGCTCGCCGGTAGATTGAAAGCCGCCACTCGCCGCGAGCGCAGAACGAATCTTAGAACGATTCGGACCGGCCTTCGACATCGCACCTTCGAGCGTCGTCAGCGCTTGTTGCAATGACGTGCCCTCGGGTTCGCGGAAGATCCATGCAATGTTGGTTGACGTGAGCGAGCGATCGTACGAAACCGCGATCACCGGCACGAACGCCTTCACAGCGAGTTGTTCGGCAAGATGACTGGATGCCCGGTCGAGTGCGATGACGCCCAGCACCTGGTCGTCATAGATTGCTTTCACGAGCGCGTCGGAGGCCTTGCCCCACGGCAGTTCCGAAGGAATCGCCACCAGCGAGAGATTCGCTTTTCTGGCAAAAGCAACGATCGATTCGGATCGTACCTGCTCGTCGGCATGAGGGCCGAAGACGGCAACTTTCTTCGCTACCGTCGTGTCGGGAGTCTCCGGTCCAACGAAGGGCACTCCCTCTTCGCCGACGCGCGCGTAGGCCTTTTCCATCGACGCCTGCCGGTAGGTGATCGCCCCGTTGTGCACCGTTCCCAGGAACAACGGACGAATGTCTTTATCATTCGTGTCGAATATCATGTCGCCGGTGACACCGGTGTACGTCTGGGTGCCATACAGCACGTCGCGAATATTGGCCCGATTTAATCCGCCTTCACAGATGGCGTGCAGCAGGATCTGCATCTGGTCATAAGCGAGCGCCGAGAAGTGCTCGGGCGTCTCGTGGAAGCGCGCCGTGTAACGCGTATTAAAGTTGTGCCAAGCCGCGGCTCGGCTGTTGGGATCGTAGGGATAGACCGCCTCAAAACCTTCCGCCGCCGGTCCCGCCTGCGCCACGAGCTCATCGCCGATGGTGCGATGACTGCCAAATACGCGCTGATGCATGCCCAGTTCCTGCATCTGTTTCAGGATGAGCGCGGCCTTCAGTTGATCGGTCCAGAGAACGATGCCATCGACACGCGAATCCTGAATGACCTTCAGCTGTCGCCGAAAATCTGTTTCGTAGGGCAAGAATTTCTGTTCGATCACGACCGGATGGCCGAGGCGTCGCGAGGCATCGCGGAACTTCGGAACCCCGAATCTTCCATAACGATCGTTGACTCGCAGGATCGCCATCCGCTTCAGTCCAAGGTCGGTGTAGATTCGTCGCGCCAGCGTGTAGGACTGCACGCGATCATCTTGAATGACCGTGAAATACCAAGGGATGAGCGTCTCGGGAATCGTTGGGTCGGTCGAAGCGCTGTTGACGATTGGCACCTCCGCCCGCAGGGCAACACGCAAAGCAATGTGCGTGGTGTCGCCGCTGATCGAACCGAAGATCGCCCAGACCTTATCGTCGTAAACCATCTTGACGACTTCGTTGCTGGATGCGCCCCAGATCGCGGAGTCGTTGTGCAGCATCAGCTTGAACGGCTTGCCGCCGTAGCCACCGGCTGCATTGGCCTCTTCGATGGCGAGGGTCGCGCCGTTCAACATGCGCTTGCCCAACGCCAGGTCAGGATGATTTTCGAGGGGCGCAATGAAGCCGATGCGCACCTCGTCCACATTCGTTGCGACCGGCGTACTGCGAGCGGCGCCGTTGTATTCCACCTGGTCCACGTAATGCTGGTAGTAGGGAACCGTGAACTTCGAGAAGGGACGCAGGTCCTCGGGCTCCTGGGCGTACGGCTTCAAGGTGCGAGCCGCGGGACGTCCCGGCGGATTCGCTCCGCAGGAACATCCGGTGAAGGTTTGTGCCCATGCACAGCAGCTCAAAGCGAACATCCATCCCACTACCAGCACACGCCGCATTGCGCTACTCCTGGGTCTTCGGAAGACGGAACATGGCAATTGCTTCAATCTCAACCAACAGCTCAGGGCGGCAGAGTTTTGCCTGGATGCCCGTGGAAGCCGGCAGTGGATCCAGAGCCTGCTCTTTGAAGAACGCCGTCCGCTCCTCGTTGAACTCTGCGTAGTCGCGATCGATGTCGCGCAGGTAGCAGCTGGTGCGGACGATGTCTTTCCAGGTCGCGCCCTCGGCTTTCAAGAGCTGCGTGATGTTGTAGAAGGTGCGGCGGCACTGCGCGCGGAAGTCGCCGATGTGAATGCTCTTGCCTTCTTCATCGATGCTGGCGGTGCCGGAGATCAGCAGGATCACCAGGCCGTTAAGATCGATCCGCATGCCACGCGAGAAAGAGCTTGGCTTGGCATAGGCGTACGCTTCGTTGAGTACGTTGAGGTTCGTGATGGCGCGCTTCTGCACCGGGGCTGTGCCCACTTCTTTTAAAAGTTCCTGGACGGTCATAACAATCTCCTTAAGATGTCGTTCCTACTTGTTGCGAATTCCGTGACTCAGGCCCTTGGCGGTTGCGACCCAAATATCGTTTCCCTGGAAATCCACGGCCAGCACGTAGTTGTGCGCTGGTGCGCTATCGACGGCAATATTGGTGATTTGTCCATCGGCGTCGCGTACGTACATCTCCGGCTTGCCGGTATCCAGCGCCGGACGATAGATCGCCCAGTTCGTGCCGTCGTAATAGGCAAGACCTTTGTCGGTAGAGAACCAGGCGCGGTTCGCGTCGAGGGCCTTCACCTGGTTAGTGAAATTGCTCGGCAACCCGCTGTCCTTGGCCATGAAGTTGTGCCAGTTGCGGCCGTCGTAGCGGCTGTCGCCAAAATACGTCGCCACCCACAGCACCTTGTCGATGTAACTCACCGACGTGGTGATCTCGTGGATCAGGCCCTGATCCTTGAAGAGCACCATCTCGGTTTCGCCGTCGGGATCGTTGTAATCCTTCCAGCGTTCCGTCTTGATGTCGTATTCGAGCACGCCGCCGCCCCACACCGCGTAGTACACCTTGTCGGGCCCAACCGAGATACCGTAGGTCCAGATCTCGTACATCGGAGTGTTGCGTTCGTTGAACAGGCTCCACTGCCCGGTGCGAGTGTTTAAGCGGCTTGCGCCCGCGGCGGTGGCGGTCCAGATGTAATCGCCTTGCACTGCGACGCCGTACACAACGTCGTTGCTCAATCCGGAATTCAGCTGGTTGTAGGTGTCGATACGCCCGGCGGAGACGTGGCTCAATCCGCCCATCGTGCCCACCCAGAGATCGCCCGAACGCTTATCGAGCGCCAGGGAAAGGACCGCGCGATGTGCGAGACCGTCAGCGGTGCCGAAGACCTTCCACTTGCCGCCCTCGTAAAGTGCAAGACCGTTTTCCGTGCCTGCCCAAATGCGTTCGCCATCGACGAGCACGCAAAACACGTGATCGTTCGGCAGCCCGTTTGCGACGGTGAAGCTCTGCCACTGAAAACGTGGCATATCCGGCGTCGCGGCCAACAGCGGCGCGGCGATCGCCAGCAATAAAGCCAACCACCAGGAACGCGATTTCATAGAGTCCTCAGGTATTCGATCAAATCGTTTAGCTCATCTTTGGTCAGGTCGTTAGAAACACCATGGGTATCTTTCGGGTTGAAGACCGTCCAGATCTCTTCCATTGACCGTGCCGATCCGTCATGCAGATAAGGCGCGGAGTACGCAACGTTGGGAAGGTGCGGCACGTCGATCTTCGGTGAACGGTCAGTCGCCTTGCCGGTGCCCACATCGAATAACTGGTTGTTGCTGTATTTCGGGCCACTGTGGCAGTAGGCGCACTGATTCTCTTTCGGAATTGGCCGACCATCTTTGTAAGCAGCGCGGTTGAAGATAGTTTTGCCGCGTTCCTGCGATGCCGTCATTTCTCCCGCAGGCAAGCGGTACCGGTTCGGACGCACCGGCAGAGCCATCACGAACGTCACCAGGTTCGCAAGTTCTTCCGCGCTGTAACTTTGGGAACGGTAGAAAAACTTCTCGGTGCGCGGTCCGCATTCCGTCGCCATATTTGGATTGCCGCCATTCCACTTGAAAGGCTCGGTGCCGCTGAGGTCTTCGATCGAGCGGTTATCGACAATGTCTTTGCCGAAGCCGTCGGGCTCCAAGTCCCACTGTATGCCGTCGAAGGTCGCGTCGATATGACAGTTGGCGCAGCTAAACGCGCCCTGAAAGGAATACTTCGTCGCATAAAAGATGCGTTCGCCCTGGCGCAGTGCGTTGTAATCCTTGCGTCCGCCGAGATCGATTGTCGAAACCACCTTGTCGGTGCGCGTGCTGATTACGTCAATCGTGTCATCCATGCGATTGGTGACGTAGAGAGTCTTTCCGTCGGGCGAGAGCAGCAGGTTGCGCGGATTGGCACCAACCGGGATGCGCGACGTGACGTAGTTGGCGGACGCCGAAAGATCGTTGCCGATATCCCTGGGTGCAGAGCGAACGAAGCTGAGCAACTTCGGCAAACTGATCGCGGTGACCGATCCCGATCCACCCGTGCTGACGTAAAGCTTCGACTGGTCGCTGGTCATCGCAACCGAATAAGGCATTGCGAAGTAGCGATCCAGTTCGTCGAGTGGCACCTGCACTACACCACTAACTGCCGGTCCGAAGAGCGCAAGCGAATTTCCAAATACCGATCCATGCTCGACATGTGCCAGGGGAATGAGGTTCTTGGGACGCAGTTGCGCCGCCACTCCGAGCTTTCCATCCGGCGATAGCGCCATCTGAAACACGCCGCCCACGTTATGCAGCGGGATACGATCGACGACGATCTGCCGGTCGGTATCGATAACCGTAATCTCCGACTGCGGGAGGGTGCGGCTCCCGGTGATCTTGGGATAGACATGCGTGCAATACACCCGCTTGCCGTCGGCGGAGAGCGCAAGATAACTCGCACCGCGTCCGGCCATGAGTCGCTTGATCTCCTGTCCGGAAGCGACATCGATCAGCGAGACGTCATCGCTCAGCCGGTTGGCAACGTAGAGTGTCTTTCCGTCACGTGTGATCACCACGCCCGTCGGTTCCGCTCCGGTGACAAGCGTTTGCACCGCCGCCAGCGATTTCGTGTCGATGACGGAAACCGTGTCGTCCCAGGAGTTCGTGACATACAGCCGTGTTCCGTCGGGAGAGATAGCGAGTCCGCGTGGAGCGTGCCCCACGGCGATGCGAGCGCTCACGGTCTGCGCCTTCGCGTCCAAAATCAGCAATTGATCGCCGCGCTCCGCCACCACGTACATACGGCGTCCGTCGGGAGAGAAAAGCATTGCTCCCGGCGACAAGTAGCGCGCCTCAGCAGCGTCGGCATTCGCCATCGGCGCACGAACGACCGAACATGTGATCACCAACATTGCTGCGATCAGAGCAACCAGCCCGGAGCGCAAGATCGTGGTGGAACCAAGCCTCATTTCGGCTCCTCCACCGTCAGCACGCGATCGACGGCAACGTTCTCCAAAACCTGGGTTCGCCCGCTCGGCCACTGGATGGTGATCTTCTCGATCAATGAGGCTGCCCCGAACCCGAAGTGCAAACGTCCATCGTCTTGGGACAGGTAACTCGATCCTGCCACGCGCTGTGCGATCTGCTTGCGTCCCGCGGCCACCACTTCCACCGCGGCACCGATGCCATCCCGATTGCTCTTTGTGCCCTTCAGCTGCAGGGCGATCCAATGCCCGGTGTTGGTGGACGTGTTGTGGATCAGTGTCGCAGGTGCGCCCAGGTTCACCAGGAACGCATCGACCCGTCCATCGTTGTCGTAGATCGGAA
>ODAK010007565.1_pt1 | contig 10912 bp, 9 predicted proteins | sample 1539591 | NCBI WGS metagenome assembly ODAK01 (sample SAMEA3539303, study PRJEB22396) | soil metagenome | biome: tundra; feature: field; material: soil | place: USA | collected 2010-05 | depth 0.15 m | reverse complement strand
GACCGGGTCTGTTGCCATGAAGGCTCCTCCCGCGCTGTGTCTGTCTGCGCCGTCTGTCTGCGCCGTCTCCGCCGGCGCCGTGTCCGGGCCGACTGCCACGCTATAGCGGCGGTGCCGGCGGCCTGCGCTGGCACCCGGGGAAAGGCAGTGTGCGCCGCTTTTCGTGCGGCCATAGTGATGGGGTGAGCGAACACTACGACGTCATCATCATCGGCACCGGAGCGGGCGGGGGCACGCTCGCGCACACGCTGGCGCCCTCGGGGAAGAAGATCCTGCTGCTGGAGCGCGGCGATTTCCTGCCCCGCGAAACGGACAACTGGGAACCTGGCCCGGTATTCGTCGACGGGAAGTACATATCGCCCGATACCTGGTACGGCGCCAATGGCAAGCCATTCCAGCCGCAGGTGCATTACTACGTGGGCGGGGCCACCAAGATGTACGGGGCGGCGCTGTACCGGCTGCGCCCGGCGGACTTCGGCGAGATCCAGCACGTCGACGGGCCCTCGCCAGCCTGGCCGCTCGGCTACGACGACTTCGAGCCCTGGTACACCAAGGCCGAGTGGACGTCGGTGCTCGACCTCGACTGCAAGGCGCACGAACTGGACAACCTGTACGTGGTGGACACCAGCTTCTTCCCGAGCATCGGGGCGGTGAACCCAGCCCTGACGGCGATGGCGAACGCCATCCGCGTCGGCGAGCACCTGCTCACCCGCCTGCACTGACTCGCGCGCCTGCACTGACTCGCGGCTTGCACTGACTCGCCGGCTGCGCCGAGCATGCCGTGCGCCTGTGCTGTGCCCCTGTGGCGGGACCGTCACAACGGCAGTTCGGAGCCTTCGGCGGCGGACCGCTCCTGTTTCCCTGGCCGCCCGCGGACCAGGCCGATGACTCCCACGGCGATGGCCGCGCCGACGATCTCACCCGCCAGGTAGGCCCACCAGCCGGTGAAGTCGGCGCCGACCAGGTCCGGCGCGAGGCTGCGGGCCGGGTTCATGGACGCGCCGCTGATCGGGCTGGCGAACAGGCCGAGGAGCGCGATCGTGGCACCTACCGCGATGGCGGCGTTGTGCCCGATGCTCCGGTGCCCGGTGGCGGTGTTCAGGATCACGCTGATCAGGATCGCGGTGAGGACGACCTCCATGACGAACGCACGCCAGTCCCCGCCTGGTCTACTGATCGGGTACGTGCCGCCCGCGGTCACATGGCCGAACATGACCTGGAGGAAGAGGGCACCCGCGATCGCCCCCGCGAACTGGGCGGCCCAGTAGGGAAGGATCCAGGCCGGCCGGAACGCCTTGCGGCCGGCGAAGGCGAGGGTTACCGCCGGGTTGATGTGCAGCCCCGACAGCGGGCCCCAGGCGTAGATCAGTGCCATCACGAGCGCGCCCGGCGCGACCACCGCGGCCACCCGGCCGATCGGGTGGCCCCCAGCGTAGTGGTCGATCACGCCTGCCCCGGCGGCCACGGTCACCAGCAGGAACGTGCCGAGGAACTCGATGATCACCCGGATCCTGAGTGGCCGGGACCTGAGGGTGTCGGTCTCGAAGTCGACCAGGTAACGGCGCCTGAGGGCAGCCGCGTGCTCGGGATCCATGGGGTCCTGGGTGCCGCCCATCGCCGCCTCCCTGTCATCCCCAGCCGGTGTCATTACCCTGCGTAATTCACCAGTAGCCACCCGTTATACCGTGGGTGAGTCTTTGATCGCATGAGTGCCAATCGGGAGGAGCGACCTCGATGCCCATCGGTGTACCACAGCGCGAGCAGCTCGTGCACTGCGCAATCCGCGGCGCACTCGCCGCCGTCGGCCCGGTCGAAACCAGCGGCCGCGCCCAGGTCCGCTGTGCGGCGGACGGGTGCCCGGTCAGCGGCGTCGACCGGCACCACCCGCCGGGGGTGACGCCCGCCCCGGCGAAGCCCTCCGGCACCACCCGCCGGGGTGTGACGCCCGCCCCGCGAAGCCTTCCGGTACCACCCGCCGGGGGTGACGGCCGCCCCTGGCGGAGCCCCCGGTTGCTCTGAGTAACTTAGCACTCACCCTGCGCGGTTGATACCAGAATACCCGGGGTACTAGCTATCAAAGAACCCTGACCTGCGCATTCATCCCGCAGGGTGAGGATTTCGTGGTCCATGCCGGGCCGGTCAGCGGTTCGCGGGGGGATCCATGACCAGCACTTCGCGGGGGGATCCATGACCAGCACACTGAGCAGGCCCGAGGCATCGCAGCGGGACACCGCGGACGAGCGCCCGCAGCCGCGGTTCCTGGAAGACAAGCTGCAGATTCCGCAATCGCATTTCCCTGTGCTGCGCCGCCGCAGGGTGACCGGCCTCATCGAGCAGGCCGTCCGGCACCGGGTGACACTCGTCTGCGGGCCTGCCGGGGCCGGGAAGTCCGTCGCGTGCGCGAACTGGGCGGCCGCGAACCCGCAGCAGCGGCGGCGGGTCGTCTGGCTGACGCTGGACACCGGTGACCAGAGCTCCTGGTTCTGGGCATACGTGTGCGCCGGGCTGACCCGGCTGCGGGTCGCGCCACCCGATGCCCTGCGCTCGCTGGAGGACTCCTCGCCGGAAGGGTTCCCGCTGCGCCTGGTGGAGGCGGCGCAGTTGTTCGCCGAGCCGGTGGTCCTGGTGCTCGACGGTGTGGACGAGGTAACGGACAAGGCCGTGCTGGCGGGCCTTGACCTGCTGATCCGGCATGCGCCGGGCAGCCTGCGGCTGGTCCTGTCCGCCCGTCAGCCCCCGATGCTGCAACTGGCCAGGCTGCGGGTCTCCGGTGAGCTCGCGGACATCGGCGGCCGCGATCTCGCCTGCACCCCCGACGAGGCCGATGCGTACTTCGCCATGCTGGGCCTCGACGTGGCCAAGGGCGCCCGGGACGAACTGCTCAGGCGTACGGAGGGCTGGATGGCCGGGCTCCGGCTCGCGGCGATGCGGGCGCGGGCCTGCCCCGGGCCTGGCACGAGGATCACGGATCTGGCCTTGGACGAGCCCATGGTGACCGATTACCTGTGGGACGAGGTGCTCGGCAGGCAGTCGGCCCAGACGCGGATGTTCCTGCTCCGGACCAGCATCACCGAGGATGTGTCGGGTGATCTGGCCGACGCGCTGACCGGCCAGTCCGGCGGTGCCGGGACGCTGGACAGGCTGACCAGGGAGAACAGCTTCGTCGACGTGCTCGACCGGGAACGCGGGTGCTACCGCTACCACCCGTTGCTGCGCGAGGTGCTCATCGCCGGCCTGCACCGGGAGATCCCGCACGAGATGCCGGTGCTGCTGCGCCGGGCGGCCGGCTGGTATGCCGCCCACGGGCGGCCTGTCGACGCGGTGCGCTGCGCGGCCGAGGCGGCGGACTGGGACTACGCGGCGCAGGTCCTGGCCGAGGCGGGAGCGGCTGCCGCCATGCAGGACCGGGCCGCGGAACTAGAGGCCGCGCTGGCCCTCTTTCCTCCCGAGCGATCCGCCGACGACCCGGCCGTGGCGGCGGCCTGGGCCGCGACCCGGCTCTGGAACGGCGACCGGGACGGTGCCGCGCCCTACCTGGACAGCGCGCAGCGCGCGGTCCAGCGTTCGGCTCCCGCCATGCGGCGGATCATGGAACCCACGATCACGGCATTGCGGCTGATGCATGCGGCCTGCCGTGCCGATCCCGATCCGGGCCTGCTCGCCGAGGGCTGGGCGCTGGCTGAGCGGTCCCAGCCTGCCGTCAGCACCAGGGCGGAGCACCGTGGCATCGGGCTGCTCTGGTTCGCGCTGGGCACCGCGTCGCTGCGCCGCTGGGAGATCCAGGAAGCCCGCCGCGCGCTGCGCCGGGCCGACCGGGAACTCGGCGCGGGTGGCCTCGCGCAGTTCCAGGCGCGCGCCCGCGCCTGGCGGGCCTTGGCGGAGGCGTGGTACGGCGACTTGGCCGCGGCGGAGCGGTCCGGCGCCGATGCGCGCGCCAGCGCCACCACCGCGGCCAGTGCTGCCGGGGCCGGTGCTGCCGGGGCCGGCGCTGGCGGGATCAGTGCTGGCGGGATCAGTGCTGCGGGGATCAGTGGTGGCGGGATCGGTGCTGCCGGGGCTTCGCTGGCCGCCGAACTTGCCTGTGCGCAGGTCAGCCTCGGCCGCGATGACCTGACGACGGCACAGCGACTGCTGGACGATGTGGACCAGGTGGCTGCCGGGCAGTTCCCGGGGGAGCCGTCGGTGAGCGTGATAGCGGCGCTGATCCGCGCCCGGGTCATGCTCGCCGACGGCGATGGCACCGCCGCCCGCTTGGCGCTGTCCCGGCTCCGTGAGTCCTGGGGACCGGCCTCTCCGGCGCTCTCCGACATGATCACCGTGGCCGAGGGTGATGTCGCGCTGCGGGCCGGCAATGCCGGCCGGGCCCGGGCGATCCTGCTGATCGTCGAGGAGGGTGTGCACGCCGACCGGGCCAGCGGTCGGCTGCTGCGTGGCGGGCTGCTGATCGCGGCGGGCGACTTCACGGCCGCCCTTGCGGCAGTGCAGCCCTGCCTGGACGACACGGCCGGCCAGGCGGCCGGCGGGGTGACGCGGCACGAGCGGATCTCTGGCCTGCTGCTGGCCGCGCTGGCCCACCGCCGCCTCGGCTCGGTGGATGAGGCGGCCAGGCTCGTTGAGCGGGCGCTCGCCCTGGCCGAGCCGGATAGCGCGTACCGGGTATTCCTCGACGGGGGCACCGCTGTCCGTTCGGCCCTGACCGTGCTGGTCCCGCCGACCAGCCGCCACGCCCGGTTCGCCGGCCGGATCCTGGAGCGGTTCGACGCCCAGGCACCGCGGCCCGCGGGGGCGCCGGAGCAGGCGAGCGTGCCGTTGACCGATAGCGAGCGGGCCGTGCTGTGCTTCCTGCCCTCGCACATGACCAACGAGGAGATCTCACAGGCGCTTTTCCTGTCCATCAACACCGTGAAGACCCACCTGCGCTCGGCGTACCGCAAGCTGGGCGTCGGCTCCCGCCGGGAGGCGATCGCCCGCGGCCGCCGGATAGGCCTGCTGTGAGCCGGGATCCCGCTGGCTCGCCTCAGGCCGGGATGGGGCCGGTCCCAGCGAGATGGCGGAACTGGAACGCCATCATGGCGAGCATCAGCCCGTAGAACATCAGCCAGGTCCCGATCACCGCCAGCAGGACGGCCATCGAGATGGCCGGCCAGAAGAGCACGCTCAGCCCAGCCGCCAGGCTGAACCCGCCGACCAGCAGCCGCAGCCCGCGGGCCTGACCCGGCCCGGCGGCAGCCACGGTGAGATCCAGCACGCCGTGCAGCACCCAGAAGGCACCGACGATGAACGCGAGCAGGCTCACAGTGACCTCGATATGCCGCACGCAGTAGAGCCCGGCCACCTCGGCCAGCAACCCAACGATCACCTGGGCCGGCCGCACGCTGCCGTCGGCGTCGTCCGCGATGAGGCCCTCGATCAGCCGGGACAGGCCGGTCACCAGGAGGGAGATGCCGATGATGACGGCAACCACGATGGTCGTCGCCTCCGGCCAGACGAGGAGCATCAGCCCGAGCACGAATGTCGCCACCGCGACGAAGGAGAACAGATGGCCGGCCTGGGTCCAGGCCGGCCCGCGCGGGCCGGCGGCGGGGACCTCGCGGTCGTGCGGCACCGGTCCGGCCCGTCGTGCGTCCGAGGCTGCCATCCGAATCTCCTTGTGCCCGGCCGGCCCGCCAGAAGGCCAACTGGGCGCCATGCTGCGCTGCCCGCCGGGGGCGATCACCACCCGCGCCGGGTGAACCGCTCCCGCGGTTTCCGGGTGAACCGGCTCGGGCGGTTCCGGGTGCCCGCGTCATGGCCGGTGACGGCGTCGGCCTGCCCTAGACTTGCCGCCGTAGCCGCCAGGCTGCGCTGGGTCGCGCGACGCCGCGGGTGCAGCGTGGCCGTCGCGGGCAGAGCGCAGGCGATCAGGGAGTGACGGCGACGTGAAGACCGACGTCGAGGAGCTGAGCCCGACTCGGGTCAAGCTGACCATCGAAGTTCCGTTCGAGGAGCTGAAGTCCAGCCTCGACAAGGCCTACCGCGAGGTCGCCAGGCAGGTGCGGGTGCCGGGGTTCCGGCCGGGGCATGTGCCGCCCCGCATCATCGACCAGCGGTTCGGCCGTGGCGCGGTGCTGGAGCAGGCGGTCAACGACGCGGTGCCACTGCTGTACGGCCAGGCGCTGCAGGAGAACGACGTGCTCGCCCTCGGCCAGCCCGACCTGGAGATCACCAAGCTGGATGACGGCAAGGAACTTGCCTTCACCGCCGAGGTCGATGTCCGGCCGAAGTTCGACATTCCCGACATCGCGGGGATGCCGGTGACCGTCGAGAACGCCGAGGTCAGCCCCGACGACGTCGAGGAGTACATCGGCGGGCTGCGGGAGCGGTTCGCGTCCCTGAAGGGCGTGGACCGCCCGGTCGGCGACGGTGACTACGTGTCCATCGACCTGTCCGCGTCGGTAGATGGCAAGCCGGTCGAGGATGCGCAGGCCAGCGGCCTGTCCTATGAGGTCGGCACCGGGTCGCTGCTCGACGGCCTCGATGAGGCGCTAGCCGGGATGTCGGCCGGTGACACCAAGGCGTTCACCGCTGAGCTCGCCGGCGGCGAGCGGGCCGGCCAGCAGGCCGAGGTGACGGTGACCGTGCACAGTGTCAAGGTCAAGGAACTGCCTGAGATCGATGACGAGTTCGCCCAGTCCGCGAGTGAGTTCGACACGCTGGGCGAACTGCGCGCCGGGACTCGTTCCCAGCTGGAGCGGGTCAAGCGCCTGCAGCAGGCCGCGCAGGCCCGGGAGCGCGCGCTGGACGCGCTGCTGGCCAGGATCGATGTGCCGCTCCCCGGCAGCATGGTCGCCAGCGAGGTGGAGATGCGCGGGCAGTCGCTCGACGAGCAGCTGGAGCGGGCAGGCGCCACCCGCGATGCCTACCTGGAAGCGTCGGGGATGACGGCCGAGCAGCTGGCCGCCGACATGGAGAACACCGCGAAGCGTTCCGTGAAGGCGAGCTTCGTCCTCGACAAGCTCGCCGCCTCGGAGGAACTGGGCGTGGAGCAGTCGGATCTGAACAACTTCGTGATTGAGCAGGCCTACCGGATGGGTGTGCAGCCGGATCGGCTGGCCAAGGAGCTGGCCGACCACGGGCAGATCGGCTCGGTGGTCAGCGAGGTGCTGCGGGCCAAGGCGCTCAGCTTGATCGCCGAGCGGGCCGCGGTCACCGACGAGGCGGGCCGGCCGGTCGACCTTGAGGCGCTCGCCCGGGAGCAGGCGAAGCAGGACGAGGACGAGGCGGAAGACGCCCTGGAGGCCGCGGCCGAAGCGGCCCTCGTCGCCGCCGAGGAGGCCGAGGTGGCCGAGGAACTGGCGGAGGAGGCCGAGGAGCAGGCGGAGGAGGCCGAGGAGGAGGCTGAGGCCGCCGCTGAGGCTAATGCCGAGGCCGCCGAAGGCCCAGGGACCGAGGCCGCCGCCGGTGAGCAGCCCAGCTGATCTGGCCAGCTCACAGGCCAGCTGAGCGGGCCAGGACGGCGGGAGCGGCCTGCGCCGTCAGCGAACAGGCCGCGGGGGTGGACGTTCCGGCTCGGGCCGAGCGTTATGGTCGCTGATAACCACGCAGGACGTGATCGGAACGGGTGGGGAAAGCCAGTGGACGCTGATGCTGCGGGGAGCGAGTGGGCCTCGCGCCCAGAAGCGAGCAAGGAGAATACTGTGAGCACGCCTCCGGCCTTCTATGAGCCGACGCAGATATTGGCGCGTACCGAAGCACCGGCCATGCTTATGGGCGACCAGCTGTTCCAGCGGCTGCTCCGGCACCGGATCATCCTCCTCGGCCAGCAGGTCGACGAGGACATCGCCAACCGGATCTGCGCAGAGCTGGTGCTGCTGGCCGCCGAGGACGCCAAGGCAGACATCAGCATCTACATCAATTCCCCGGGCGGTTCGGTATACGCGGGGCTGGCCATCTACGACGTCATGCAGTACGTGCCGAACGACATCTCCACGTACGCGATGGGCATGGCCGCCTCCATGGGCCAGTTCCTGCTCTGCGCCGGCACCGAGGGCAAGCGGTTCGCCCTGCCGCACGCGCAGATCCTCATGCACCAGCCCTCCGGCGGGATCGGCGGCTCGGCCTCCGACATCCGGATCCAGGCTGAGCAGATGCTGTACATCAAGCGCACGCTGGCGCAGCGGACCGCCTTCCACACCGGGCAGACCGTCGAGCAGATCGAGACCGACGCGGACCGGGACCGCTGGTTCACGGCGGAGCAGGCCAGGGAGTACGGCTTCGTGGACCGCGTGATCCACAGCGCCGTCGAGGTCCCGTCGGCCGGACCGGTCTCATGAAACGCGAATTGGCAGCGGAGGAGAGCGGCGTGAGCACATCGAATCGGCGGCTGGCGGAAGCCAGCGGCCCGCAGGCCCGGTACGTCCTGCCGTCCTTCGTGGAGCGGACCTCGTACGGCATCAAGGAGATGAACCCGTACAACAAGCTCTTCGAGGAGCGGATCATCTTCCTCGGCGTGCAGATCGACGACGCGTCGGCCAACGACGTGATCGCCCAGCTGATCGCGCTGGAGTCGATCGACCCGGACCGTGACATCACCATGTACATCAACTCGCCGGGCGGCTCCGTCACATCGATGATGGCGATCTACGACACGATGCAGTTCGTCCAGCCGGAGATCCAGACGGCTTGCGTCGGCCAGGCCGCCTCGGGCGCCGCGGTGCTGCTCGCGGCCGGAACCCACGGCAAGCGGCTGGCGCTGCCCAACGCCCGCATCCTGCTGCACCAGCCGGCCACCGAGGGCGGCTACGGCCAGTCGAGCGACCTGGAGATCCAGGCCCGCGAGATCCTGCGGATGCGCGCGGCGATGGAGGCCATCATCGCCACGCACAGCGGCAAGGACGAGGAGCAGGTCCGGCGCGATGTGGAGCGGGATAAGTTCTTCACCGCGCAGGAGGCCAAGGAGTACGGACTGATCGATGAGGTTCTGACGAGCCTGAAGCGCCGAGCCGAGGTAGGGTCGTCCTAACCACGAGGATTCGCTCGCCCCGCTTGCCAGTCGTGAGGCTGGGCCTCGCGGCAAAGGTGTCCGAGGCGGTACCGTCGGGTGGAGCACCTGACAGCGCGGCAGGATACGCCCGCCGGATTCCGGCCTCACGGCCGGATCGGCGGGGACCAGGAAATACGGGCACAGGTAAAGGAGTGGCCGGGTGGCACGCATCGGCGACGGTGGTGACCTGCTGAAGTGCTCTTTCTGTGGTAAGAGCCAAAAGCAGGTCAAGAAGCTCATCGCTGGTCCTGGCGTGTACATCTGCGACGAGTGCATCGATCTGTGCAACGAGATCATCGAGGAGGAACTGGCCGAGCCGTCCGAACTCAAATGGGACAGCCTGCCCAAGCCCCGCGAGATCTACGAGTTCCTCGACGCGTATGTGATCGGCCAGGAAAAGGCCAAGAAGGCCCTGTCTGTCGCGGTGTACAACCACTACAAACGGGTCCAGTCGGGCGACGAGAGCCGGTCCGGTGAAGACGGCGTCGAACTCGCCAAGTCCAACATCCTGCTGCTCGGCCCCACGGGTTCCGGCAAGACGCTGCTCGCCCAGACCCTCGCCCGGTTGCTCAACGTCCCGTTCGCGATCGCTGACGCCACCGCCTTGACCGAGGCCGGCTACGTCGGGGAGGATGTCGAGAACATCCTGCTCAAGCTGATCCAGGCGGCCGAGTACGACGTCAAGAAGGCCGAGACGGGCATCATCTACATCGATGAGATCGACAAGATCGCCCGTAAGAGCGAGAACCCCTCGATCACCCGTGACGTGTCCGGCGAGGGCGTGCAGCAGGCACTGCTGAAGATCCTGGAAGGGACCACCGCCTCAGTCCCGCCGCAGGGCGGCCGCAAGCACCCGCACCAGGAGTTCATCCAGATCGATACCACCAACGTGCTGTTCATCTGCGGCGGGTCATTCTCCGGCCTGGAAAAGATCATCGAGCAGCGGGTCGGCAAGAATGGGATGGGCTTCGGCGCGGTCCTGCGGGTGAAGAACGACCACCTCACCGCGGACGCGTTCAAAGAGGTAATGCCCGAGGATCTGCTCAAGTTCGGCATGATCCCTGAGTTCGTCGGCCGCCTGCCGGTCATCACCAGCGTGCACAACCTCGACCGTGAGGCCCTCATCCTCATCCTGACCGAGCCACGCAACGCCCTGGTCAAGCAGTACCGGCGGCTGTTCGAACTGGACGGGGTGGACCTGGAGTTCACCGAGGACGCGCTCGAGGCCGTGGCCGACCAGGCGATCCTGCGTGGCACCGGCGCCCGCGGGCTGCGCGCCATCCTGGAAGAAGTCCTCCTCTCGGTCATGTACGAGGTGCCCAGCCGCAAGGACGTCGAGCGCGTGGTCATCACCGGCCCCGTCGTCCTAGAACACGTGAACCCCACCCTCGTCCCAAGGGACAGCGCCCGCCGCACCCCCCGCGAGAAGTCCGCGTAGCGACCGCTACGCCGCCCCGCGGGCTGGCACTGGTTTGGTGATGCTTTCCTTGATTGGCCCGAGACGCCTTGCGATGTGGGCGGGCGCTGGCTACGGGACGCCCTCGGGCCACCGGGCCCACGCCGCCGCACACCGTGCCCGTCGCCCCCCGTGCCAGGGCGTTCGCGCGGTGGGCCGCGGGCGCGCCCGTAGCGGACGGAACCAACCGTAAAGGCGTCTCGGGTACTACGGGCGGGACATGTCGCCTGCCTGTGCCAGCCGGCGGCTCACTGCACGGACGCCGCTCCAGCCAGCGGGCATTGGGCGGACACCGGCGGCACTACAATCGGCTGACGTGAGTGGAGACCGGAACCTGCTGCCATCGCAGTACGCGCCTGCTGAGGTGGAGGAGCGGCGTTATGAGAGCTGGGAGTCCAGCGGGCTGTTCGGGGCTGATGCCAAGAACGTGAGTG
>ODAK010007563.1_pt1 | contig 10913 bp, 13 predicted proteins | sample 1539591 | NCBI WGS metagenome assembly ODAK01 (sample SAMEA3539303, study PRJEB22396) | soil metagenome | biome: tundra; feature: field; material: soil | place: USA | collected 2010-05 | depth 0.15 m | reverse complement strand
TGGTACGATCCGCAGAAGGTAACGTGCAACGCAGACTGCATGCCGTACACCGGCCACTCGCTCGTTGGTAAAAACCCATAGACTTACCGGCATACGTAACCGGTTGACACGATAACCTCTAGAGAGAAACGGATAGAAGAACAATGGCAAAGAAAAGCAAGAGTGGGCTCGGCGGCAAAGGCGCCCCCGCTACTACAAAGGGCTTCACTCAGAAGCTCGGCTCGCCTACTGGCATGGGTGCCGGTGGCATGGAAGTCGGAAGCAAGCTTGAGAAGGCTGCTACGCTTCCCTATCGCGGCATTTCGATGCCAGGCGTGAGCCACGGTAAGCAGGGCGCACTAGCTGGAACTGGTGGATCGAAGTCTGCATCGATTCCCAACCACTCAGGTTCGCTAGGCAAAAAGAGCAGCCAGTAAGTAGGGCGTATCTGGCGTCGGACTGGGCAACCGCCGACCGTTTGAATGCGACGCGTATCCAAGGCGGAAGGGCGCGTGCCAGTCGTTTTGTTTCACCTAAGTAAAGGCAAGGCATGAGCGTACAGATTCGCAGCTCGCTTAACGGGCAGGATACGGTAATCAAGCTTCTGCGCCCGACCAATGACCAATTGGTCCTTGAGGCGCTCACCGGCGAAAAGACGCTAGGCGGCATAATTATTCCTGACATGCAGGACGCCACTGGGTTCAATATCCTAGTTGGCAAGCTGTTAGCTGTCGGCAACAAGAAGATTGCCACACGTAGCGGACCAGTGGAGCTTGGCTCTGAAATTCTATACGTTCGTGTCGTAGGCAAGAAATCTGACGACGTGGATTTGCGCGTTGCCCCAAGTGGTGGCCGAGTCGTATTCCTTCCAGCAATCCACGCGCTCGCAGTTGTCAATGGCAGCTCGCTTGAGCCAATCAATGATGTGTCTCTAGTCAAGGTTCCGTCCCACAAGAAAGAGGTTGGGATGATTGAATTGACAGGGCAAGACAATCTATCCATCATGCCGTATCTAGTCCTGAAGACTGGGCCAGATGTAGAACAGTTTACCGTAGGGGAATACATCCTCACAAATAAGGTAAACGGAGTATCCGTTGACCTGCTTGATGTAATGCGCAAGCACGGCAAGCTAAAGCTAATCAAGACCGCGAGCATCCTTGGTGCTGGGTCAACTGCCGAAGTAACCGGCGACTCGCATGGCGACAAACCAAGTACACACTATGGACTGGAGCGATTGTAGAATATGATCAAGGTCAAGCACGTTAAGACGGTTAAGCCGGTTGCTCCTCCAGAATCTGGAATTGGCTCTATGTCGTTTAGTGAGGAAATGTATTCACTGTATGAGGACCGTCAGACCCGGCGCGTTGTAATTGTAAAGGATCCAATTGGCGACAGGACGTTCCTTCCGCGCGGCATCCCTTTCGAGAACATTGAGTGCATCGTCTACTTCAGTCTAGTCGACGCTGGCGTGCATGTCACCACTGAGGCCGACTCTGACGGTGAGCAAGTGAGACGCGGCCCAGGTCGCCCACCGAAGCAGCCAGTATTGGCGTAATGTTTGCGCTGCTCATCGTGTTCACGATCGGCGTATCTTCGCTGGTCACGCTATTCGTGGTGAGCATCTTTGGCGACCAAAAAGACTAAGGCATTCGTCCCATACGGCAAGAAGCCGGTATCCGCCGAATACGGTGAGATGAAGTATGGTGTACACGAGAGTGGCGTAGCATACAAGTGGCCGGCCAATGTGTTGGATATCACTTGCCTCATATGTCAGGAGCGAACTGGTCGCCCACTTGAGGTATGCAATGGTGAAGTCACCGTTACATTCCCAGTCTGTGGTAGCTGCCGCGACAAGATGATGCAGTTTGATGAATTGCCGGACGAGCTGAATGATCTCATGCTAGAGCGCATGATTGAGCGACGGATTATTGATGCGCAGGTGGATAACGATAAGAAGGCCACAAAGGCCGTCAAGGTTAAGTCTGGGACGGAGAAATTAGATCCCGCTTAGCACAATTGGTAGTGCGTTAGATTCTGATTCTAAAGGTTATTCGTTCGAGTCGAATAGCGGGAACCATTCCGAGGTAGCTCAGTCGGTAGAAGCATTCGTCTGTTAAACGAAAGGTCGTAGGATCGTTCCCTACCCTCGGAGCAAGTACATTGAGTGACACCACAGATGACCACCGTTTAATTGCCGAACTAGAATTACTGAACGAGGAGGCCAGGCGCAGAGCGTCCAGGGACGACTCGGCCACATTCGTGGCTCACCAGCCAACTCCTAAGCAGGCCACGTTCCTGGCCCTTGACGGCGACAAGGAGGTCCTGTTTGGCGGATCGGTAGGTGGCGGCAAGAGCGACGCCCTGCTAATGGCCGCACTCAAATACGTCCACGTTCCGAACTATTCGGCATTGATTCTGCGCCGTACCTACGCGGACCTTAGCCTTCCAAATGCGATCATGGATCGTGCGCAAACGTGGCTGCGCGATACGCCGGCAACGTGGCGAGCAGTAGACAAGCAGTGGGCATTCCCAAGCGGAGCACGGCTAACCTTCGGCTATATTAACGTCGAAAAGGATCGCTTCCGTTATTCGAGCGCGGAGTTTAATTTCATTGGGTTTGACGAATTGACCCAATTCCCAGAACGCTGGTATACCTGGATGTTCTCTCGACTGCGAGGACCGGCCGATCCAAAAGACCCGCTAAGCAAGGTGCCGTTGCGAATGCGCGCAGCAACGAACCCTGGCAACATTGGCCACGAGTGGGTTCGTTCGCGGTTCAAAATTCCTGACCAAATCGACTTCGCGCACATCTACCGAACTGAGGAAAGATGCTTCGTTCCTTCGCGTCTAGAGGATAACCCGTTCCTCGACAGCGTTGCCTACGATAAATTCCTCGCAGAGCTGGGCCCCGCCGAACGCGAACAGCTCCGGCATGGTCGATGGGTCCGTGACTCATCTCTCTTAGTCTATAAGTATTACACCGATGCCGGCGTCCTCATAGACGAAGTCCCTGAGCTAGATAATTTCATCCTCGGCATTGACTTTGGCTTCAAAGACGACACCGCATTCACGGTTATTGGCTGGCGCAAAGACGATCCGGTCGCCTATATCGTTCAGTCCTTCAAGAAGACTGAGATGACACCTAGTGACGTAGCTGAAGTCGTGACTCAGCTCATGTCGGTATATAACTTCCAGCATATCATTGGCGACGTAGGCGGCCTTGGTAAGGGTTACGCGCAGGAAATGATTATGCGTCACGGTATCCCAGTAGAGCCCGCAGAGAAGACCAATAAGCGCGGCTACATCGACCTATTCAATGGCGCCATGGCCAATGGTCGCATGAAGGTACTGCGCGGCTCATGTGACGAGCTAATCGATGAGTGGAAGAAGCTTCCATGGTCTGATGAGAATCACATCAAGGAGCATGACGGCTTCGCAAACCACGCCACAGACAGTGCCCTGTATGGATGGCGAGCCGCGTATTCGTTCCTAGAGCATACTCCGCCGCCCGAGCCAGAGCGTGGCACGCCCGAGTGGCGACAATCCATCAACACGCGCATGGCCGAAGCACGTCGCCGCAATCAAATAGGCGAAGCAGCAAAACAACAGCAACCACATTGGCGACTCCATCCATCAGAGCGTCGCAATCGTTTACGCTAATCCTAAAGTACGAGGATCAATGAAGAAGAAGTTCCGCATCAAAGACTATAACGGACTTACGCCAGGCGAAGCAGTCCTCTCGTATCTGTGCACACAGTATGAATGGACCGGCAAGCACGATTCCGTGCTTAGCCTGAAGATGGTGGACTATCGTCAGCTGATGATGGAACTTCGGTCATGTGGGCGTCTAATCTTTAGCAGGGACGACAAGGGTCGGCGGCTACTGGTTGTAGACGGTCCGCTAGACACGGTTTATATCAGGCTAAAGTAGCAATGCTACCAGAGTCTAAAGTAAACGAACCGTACGCCGACATTCAGGACTGTGTGATTCCTATTCCGCAGGGACTCATGGATCGCCTAAGAACGCCGACACGTGAACGTAAGCTGCTGCTGGCCTCTGGAGAAGTGGAGGTTCGACGTGTTGCCGCCAAACCGCATTACATGCCGGCAATCAAGCGACAACCGGCCCGTGTTGCGTCATTCGTTCAGCAAATGCATGAGCGTAGTCTCCGTCAATCCTACGTCACCTATTACGCCAAATTCGGCATCACCGTAGGCCAATAGTATATGGATAGGTACGGCATTCCAATGTCTCCACCAAGTAAGCCAGTAGTCGACCTGCAGCCAATCACACCACAAATCGTCCCCCAGCGCAAGCCTGACACCAAGTCAGCTCCGCGCGCCCATGGCGGCAAATCAATCTTCCTAGCATCACCTACGCTCTACGGTTACAAGTTCAACTGGGTCCACTCGGTCCTGACATTGGTCGATCGCTGCTCCAAGAAGGGCGTGTCACTGTCCTTTGGCTTCATGGAGGGCGGCAGCCTCATCCCACATACGCGTAATGACCTGGCGAGGCAATTCCTTGCCGGCAAATGGTCGCATATGCTAATGACCGACGACGACGTTGGCTTCGAGGCTGACGACGTGCTCAAGATGCTTGATACTGGACATGACTTCCTATGTGGAGCTGTTCCGCTACGTCGCATCAATCGCCAGGCCATCGACCAGTACATGGCCGAGGGCACATTTGACCCCGATAGGCACCTGACACAGTTCAACATCAATACTCGCGACACGAATTATGAGCTGCATTGCAATAGTGACGGCACATGTGATGTGACGTTCGCAGGAACCGCGTTCCTGCTCGTTAGTCGCAAGGCATTCGAGATGATCTTGGATAAGTATCCGCCACTCGTCTACTCCAATGGAGACGAGAAGACGAATGACTTCTTCGGCCTGATGTACACGAGGCGCGAAGATGGCAGCCTTGAAGCGCTTGGCGAGGATGTATCATTCTGCGAGCGATTCAAGCAGTCCGGTGGGCAGATTAAGCTTTGGCCGAATATGAACCTATCGCACACCGGTCCATATTGCTTCACTGGTAACTTTGGCAAGAGCGTTGGGGTGAAGTAGTGCGGACGCCGTTCTTAGATGCAGTTGGAAGGCAGTCCGTGGACTGCAAAATCCAGTGTGTCGCGCTCAGTTACCCGCCGATCATGGGCGTGTGTTGTGGCTTGCCGGCCCAGCACGTAAAAAAACAGTCGCCGCCCTTGTATTTTCAGATTCCAATTGACTCAGCTGACGGCACGTTCAGCAACATATTCTCTTCACACCCAAGTCAGGCGAAGTCGTTCTCTGGGGTTGGTGACTGGATTCCGCAGACAACGCCGTACCAGGGCGACTGTTTCCATGGGATCGACAGAGCGGCCGATCCTTACAGGCTGGCTGGACTCAGAGTAAAGGCCAATGGGACCGTATTGCATGATGCGCTCATGCTTGCTTTGCAGCAAAACTACAGAGAAGACGGCAATGCCAACTCGTTCTACCTTCCTGGTTCATTTGGTGACAAAGACTACACCGTTCCCGGACCATGTGGAGATGTGGCAGTAAAGTTTGACGACACTCTTTGTGGGCGTGACGCGTTCCTGCTACAGGACGACACGTGGATACTGTTTAATGACGACGGCCATTGTGCCATAGCCTGCGTGGCCCCGGGTTATAACGTTCGCATCATTGGGCTAGAATATGGCCGATAAGACCCTTGCCGAGCTGGACATATTCAGCCTAGTCCGCCTGCAAACCATAGTCGCAAAGATGCGCGAACTTGGTGTGACTGAATACACCGATGGCGACAAGACTGTGAAACTTGGCAATCCTACGCCTAAGCCCGCTGATGAGAAGTCCGAGAAGGAACAGGACCGTATCAAGGATAAGCGTGAGCAGGAAATGCTGGAGCGCAGGCATAGGGCACTCACTGCGGCCAGCTCGTACATTGGTCCAGCGAACCGTAAAATCAAGTAGCTTGCTTAACTTAACCTTATCGATAGGAAATACATAGCAACTTCAGGCGCCCAGGTACCACTCTCGTCGCGTTGGTGGAGGTCTTCTGAGGACCAGATTCACACGGTGCTTCAAACCGTGGTGCATCGTTTGCGCGAACGTCAGCGACCTAGGCGCGACTTCTACCAAATCTGCGCAGAGACCTATGGTGGCACCGAGCTATCAGGCCTTGGCATTACCAACTACGACGCCACATCGCAGGTATATCATCCTGCCGCGTCACCGTGGAATATCGTCCGAAGCTCGATTGATACAGTCGTAGCGAAGATTGGCAAGAATAAGCCAAAGCCCACGTTCCTAACGGATCGTGGTGACTACAAGATGCGTCGCAAGGCCAAGAACCTTGAGCGATTCATTGACGGCATCTTCTACCAGATTGAGATGTATCGCAGGGCCATCCCAATCCTGCGAGACGCATGTGCATTCGGTACTGGCATCATGTCGCTCTACCGACGTGGCGACAAGATCCACGCCGAGCGTGTGTTCCCGTGGGAAATGATCATGGACATTGCGGATTGCCGGTATGGCAATCCTCAGAATGTGTACCTAGTTCGCTGGGTAGACAAGTCCGTACTTGCGGAGATGTTCCCTGAGCACGAAGGCTCCATCTACACCGCAAACATCACCACAGACGACGTTGACCATGTAACAGACTACGAGGCGGCTGCTGATCGGGTGCTAGTGACGGAGGCGTGGCACTTGCCGAGTGGGCCTGAGGCTGATGACGGCCGCCATTCTTGTATCATCGAGGGCGTGACACTCGTCGATGAAGGCTACACCAAGAACTATTTCCCATTCGCATTCCTGCGATACAAGGAGCCGATTGCTGGCTTCTGGGGCAATGGCCTAGGTGAAGAACTTCAGGGCTGGCAACAGGAGATCAACATCACCTCCGAGCGTGTCCAGCAAGCCCACTACATGGTGGGCGGCGGCATTTGGCTCGTCCCCGATGGTGCTGACATTGTAGATACTGAGCTTACCAACGGCATTGGGATGCTAATCCATCACAAGCCAGGCATGCCTCCGCAGTACATCAATCCTGAGCCGGTGCATCAAGAGACGTACCAGTATCTCAAGGATCTTGGCGACTTCGCCATGAAGTACAGCGGCATTAGCGCCATGTCTGCGCAGTCCACTAAGCCAGCTGGTATTACCGCGGCTAAGGCACTCCAGACACTCGACGATGTAGAGACTGAGCGATTCAATCTAGTCGGCACAAACTATGAGAAGTTCTTCATGGATTGCTGCGATCAGATTGTGGACCTGGCCAAGGAGATTGGTGAGGAATTTCCTGACTTCAGCGTACGTGCGCCATTCCGCAAGGCTGCCATCAATATTGACTGGTCTGATGTCAATATGGAGCGCGACTCGTTCGTCATGCAGGTATGGCCAACCAACCTACTTGCAAAGACGCCTGCTGCAAGACTGCAGCAGGTACAAGACCTATTCAGCGCAGGCATACTAGACCGCGCCTCAATGCTGCGTCTACTTGATGCTCCTGACCTGAATGGTGAGGACGATCTGGCTAGTGCGGCAAGGGATATCTGCGATGAGCAGATAGACCAAATGATGGATGCTGATCCTGATGATGCTGAGGCCAGTTATGTTTACCCGGAGCCATACCAGGATCTAATCTACGCACTTCACTCTGCGCAGAACCACTACAACCTGGGCCGACTACAGGGAGCCGCTGAGGCCAATCTAGCATTGCTCCGTAGATATATGGGCGATTGTCAGAGACTGCTCACAATGCAGAATCCGCCACCTCCACCAGCTAATCCAATTCAGGCGCCAATGCCAGGAGTTGGGCCGACACCAGTCGTAGGGGCACCAATGGCTCCTCCACCAATGCCCGGCGCTCCACTACCAGGCGCAATGCCGCAGGCGGGCCCTCCTCCGATGCCAGGAGACGCGCCACCACAGCCGGCGCTAGGTATTCCTCCACAGCAATAACTTCACCCAGTATCCCTTGTACCTTCCTTAGTCAATAGGATCCATGCCCGAAGCAGCCCCAGTTACCGAAACCACTGAATCCACCACCGTAGACTACGGTAAGCCACAAGTTGCGACACCAGTTGTTGTTGGTGCCCCACCTAATCCGCTAGCTGTTGCCGATCGCAACATGCAGAAGCGACACGCCAGGCTTCAAAGCCTTATGGCGGACCTTGGCGAGGCCGAAGAGAAGCGCTCCAACGCTAAGATTCGTGGTGAGGATCCAGAGAAGGTTAACGAGCTGGAGGCTGGTGCAGAGATTGCGGAAGATGGCTCTAAAGACGACGAAGAGTCGACCAGTGGTCAAACTGGTGCTGAGCCGAAGATCTTCAAGGCTGAGGAGACCGAAGAGGCTCGCCTAGAGAAGCGTCGCGCCCTGGTCGAGAGAGAAGAGAAGGCCAAGCTAGGCGAGGAAGTCGAAGAGGCAACCGCCGCTGAGGCTGAAGCAGCTAAAGAGACTCCTGAAGGCAAAGCTAAAGAGGCTGCTGAGAAGCAAGAGAAGGATCGCAAGGATAAGTTTCAGCGCGTCCTCGCCCTAGAAGCAAAGAACCAGAAGGAGCGCGATAAGCTACGCAGCATTGAGGGGCGGCTTGTCCAGCGCGAGCGCGAGTTGGAGAATAACATCGCCAAGGCTCGCAGCGAGTATCAGGCTGCCGTTAAGCGCAATGATGGCGAAGTCAAGATGGCTCGCCAGATTATGCAGCTGGCACAGGATAATCCGCTCGCTCTATTGGAGCAGGCTGGGGCGACACCTGAGGATGTGGCTACGTGGGTATCGCGCGCAAGCGATCCACATACTGTTGAGCTGAATAAGATGAAGCGCGAGCTAGCTGAGCGCGATCGACGCGAGGCTGATGGCCAGCGCCGTTATCAGCAGCAGCAGGCTGAAGCTAAGCGACAAAACGACATGAGGGCCGTAGAGCGCGAGTATCTGTCGGCTTTTGAGGAGAAGGGTAGCGACGATGCGCCAGCATTCGACGCGGCCATGACTGTGTACTCTGAACGCGAGCGACTGCAGCTGGGTCATGAGCTTGCGGATGAGGCATATGCCAAGCGGTATTCATTTACGCATCGCGACATTGCTGAGGCAGTAAATGCCATGGCCATGGAGGACCCGCGATATAAGAAGATGCAGGAGCGCCTCGCCAAGGCAGCGCCGGCAGCAGCCAAAGTGGAGCCTAAGGCCACTGTGGTGCCCGTAGCGAAGCCAGTAGTCAAGCAGGCCACTGTGGTGGCAAGCAATGCGGTGACGCAGCAAGGCTCGACTGAGGCACCAAAGAAGCCCAGCGCAAACTACAAGAGGGACCGTGAAGCTAGAATCCGCAGGATGACTGCGGATCTTGACAAGTAGGTTTCACACAAAATAAAGACTACAGGATCTGGACAGTATCCCAAATAGATCCTTCAACAGTACGGTGACATTAGTATCGCTAACGAATTAGTTAGCTTCTTCAGCGCAAAAGCGCAGGCAAGTACATAGCCAATTGGCGCGAGAGCGCAACACCACGAAATAGCCTTTCTTAAAAGGAAATACAAATCAAATGGCAGCAGCTACAAGCACTACCTTTGACGCCCTGCTCAAGCAGATCTAAAACTTAGGCTGGATCCTTTCGCAGTAATGCGATCGACGAAATTGGACCATATGCTGGAAACCCTGAGAATCCGATAGTACGCCTAGCGGCGTGAAAATCTACTCGGTGCAGGCAATCAGCAGGGAAGACGTGAGCCAGACGGTTCACGAACCCTCAGAGACTGGATGTCCGACTCCCGGAAGGGATGAAGTTACAGTCCGACCTTACGTGCGAGCGTAAGAGACACACAGAAATGAATGTGTCTCGTTGAACGAAATGTTCAATGATAACAACCACTTGGGCCACAAAGTGACATCTACGATCTTCTCTATGAGAATATGCCAGCATACGCGCTGGTTCGCAAATCCACTGACTTCTTCGAGAAGGTCAGAAACATCGCAGTAGGGTTCGGCGCAACGCAGGGTGCGGGCGCAGACTTTACTCAGGCAAAGGCAAACAAGCAGCCTTCAGCCGAAATTGCATTCCAGATCACGACTGTCAGCTATTACTCGCTGTTCAGCGTGACCCGCAAGCTAATCCGCCAGTCGCAGAATAAGCGTGGCGCGATTGCAGCGGCTCTAGAGCGCGAGTCCACACTTGCACTCAAGACCTGGAAGCGCGACATGGGCTACCTACTCTTCGGTAACGGTGGCGGCGCCATCGGTACCGTAGCAAGCGGGCAGACCACAGCAACCATCACGCTCGGCACCCTCTCGGACGTACGCAAGTTCGAGAAGAACATGACACTACAGGTCAGCTCGGACGACGGCTCGCCGTCTGCCCCAGCCGGCACCCGTACTGGCACTGTCATCGTCAAGTCGGTTGATCGACTTAACGGCACAGTGACCATTACCTCTGGTAACTGGTCAGATCCAGCCAACATCCCAGCTATTGCAGCCTCTGACAGCATCTTCCGCGCAGGCAACTACGCAGGCTGCATCAAGGGATTCAGTGGATGGCTTCCAGCGTCCAACCCGACCGCTGGTGACAGCTGGTTCGCTGTTGACCGGTCGCAGGATCCGTTCCGTCTAGGTGGCGTACGCAAGACCGTTACCGGTCTATCTCCTCGTGAGGGTCTCATGACTTCGGCCATGGAAGCCTTCAACAACGGTGGAGCGCCAACCCACGAATTCCGTAACACGGCAGATTACCTCAACCTGCAGCTAGAGCTACAGAGCGCAGGTAACATGCTCGTTACCAAGGATATGGCAGAGAAGCCCACGGGCGAAGTCTTCGGGCTTCCTTTCGAGGGTCTCATGGTCATGGGTCCAGTCGGCCCAATCAAGATCTTCCCCGACTACAACTGCCAGCAGGGCACCGGCTACATGCTTCAGCTAGATACGTTTACTCTAGCGGGCACTGGTGACT
>ODAK010007562.1_pt1 | contig 10914 bp, 8 predicted proteins | sample 1539591 | NCBI WGS metagenome assembly ODAK01 (sample SAMEA3539303, study PRJEB22396) | soil metagenome | biome: tundra; feature: field; material: soil | place: USA | collected 2010-05 | depth 0.15 m | reverse complement strand
TCGTCGCCGCCGGTGCACGTCAGCGGGCACGCCAGCCAGGAAGAGCTGAAGCTCATCATCAATCTGGTAAAGCCGCAATATTTTATTCCCATCCACGGCGAGTATCGCCAGCTCAAGTTGCACGCCGAAATGGCCGGCGCCATGCACAACTCGGTGGGTAAGGTGATGATGATCGAGAGCGGCGACATTCTGGAATTCGACGAGATGGGGGCGCGCAAGGCGGGACGCATTGCCGTAGGCCGCGTCTGCATCGATTCCAATTCCATGGGCGATGTGGTGGAAGATCTGGTCATTCGCGATCGCCGTCACCTTAGCGAAGACGGCATTGTGTTGCCCATCATCGCCATCAACAAGCTCACGGGCAAGGTCGAGACTCCACCCGAAATCGTGATGCGCGGCTTCTCGGGTAACACCAACGAGGACGGTTTTCTCGATCAGGCGCGGCAAGCGGTGATGAATACCCTCGAGTCGTCGAGCGATGAAGAGAAGGGCGACTACGGCATGATCAAAGAGAAAATTCGCCAGGACCTGAAGCGTTTTATCGTAAAAAACACTTCGCGGCGGCCGCTGATCATGCCGGTGATCCTGGAAATCTGACACAGAGCCGCAGTTCTCAATGACCACCGTCTCCTGGCAAGGCCGCAATCCATCGCACAAGGCGCGTCTCCTCGTCTGGCTTCTGCTGCTGCTTCCCATCGCGATGATCGCCCTCTATCCCCTTGCCCGAAACTATCTGCAGGCCGCTTCTTTGCTGCAGCGCATTTCCGACCCGAATGCCACGGGATGGCTGGCCAACTATGAAGTGCATGCGGTTGACGTGCGCGACACCACCTTCAACTTCCGAGGCAAGAACGTGGCGGTGCATGTATACACGCCGCGCGGAGTGGGCTTTGCACCCGGCATCGTCATTGTTCACGGCATGCACCGGCTGGGGAGCGACGATCCTCGGCTGGTGAATTCCGCGCGCGCGGTGGCGGCAAGCGGGTTCTTTGTGATGACGCCGATGGTCCCGGGCATCGCCGACTATCGCGTGGAACGCGAATCCGCCGACCTCATCGGCGCGGCCGCACGCAGCTTCGCGCAAGAGCTCAACGTACCGAAAGTCGGCATATTGGCCATCAGCTTTTCCGGAGGTTTGTCGTTGCTGGCGACGAGCGATCCCCAATACTCGCAGTCGATCGCGTGGGTGGCTTCGGTGGGGGGATATTACGATCTCGCCCATGTTCTTCGTTTCTTTGCGACCGGCGAAGCGGTTCGTCCTGATGGGTCAATCGAGCATTTGCAGCCGCATGAGTACGGTCCGCTGATCGTGATCTATGACGAGCCGCAGGATTTCTTCGCTCCGCAGGACGTCCAAGCAGCACACGAGGCCCTCAAACTGCTGCTCGCCGAGCAGGGTAAAGCTTCCGAAGCGCTGACCAAAACCATGACGCCCGAGGATCAGGAGATCATGCAGCGCATTTATCACAAGCAGCGTGCAAGTTTCACGCCTGCGATTCTTGCTGAAATCGGCAAGCGACGGGAGGAGTTGGCTGCCGCCTCTCCGGCCAGCCACCTCCAGGCCCTGCATGTTCCTGTCCTGTTGTTGCACGGCTCCGACGACGTGATCATCCCGCCGACGGAAATGTTGTGGCTGCAACGTGACATCCCGAAAGAGTATTTGCTGGATGCACTGATCAGCCCGGCGATTGGTCATGTTGACTTCGGCGCCAAAGTCAAGTTGTGCGATCGGCTGGCGCTTGTACACTGGATGGCATTGATGATCCATGAGGCGCGGTCTGCCGGCAATGGCCAGAACTCGATGCACCTGCCTGCCGGGCTGTGGCTTGCGCCCGTGGCGACAACGGTGCACTGACCATCCATGGTGAATCTTGAACAGATCCAACTTGCGCAAAAGCGGCTGCGCGGCGTCGCGGCCCGCACTCCGCTGATCTCGTACTTTCCGCCTGCCCGTAGACAAGATGCACCTGCCGATGCGAACTCCGCCGACGAATCAACGCGCGGGCGGTTGTGGCTGAAAGCCGAGAGCCTTCAGCCCATCGGCTCGTTTAAGCTGCGCGGGGCCTACAACAAGATTGCGTCGTTCACAGAACAAGAACGGCAGCGCGGGGTTATCTCGTACTCCAGTGGCAATCACGCGCAGGGAGTCGCCTACGCGGCGCGAGCTTTAGGCGTCAAGGCGATCATCGTGATGCCGCGCAACGCCCCCAAAATCAAGATGGACAGCACCGCTGCTCTGGGAGCGGAGATTGTTACCGTCGGTCCGGCCAGCGCGGAGCGCTTGCAGAAGGCGGAAGAACTGGCGCTCCAGCATGGCTACATGATCGTGCCTCCGTACAATGACGAACAGATCATTGCAGGACAAGGAACCGTCGGAATCGAGATCCTGGAAGACTGCCCCGATGTCGATCTTGTGCTGGTGCCGGTCGGCGGCGGTGGCCTGATCAGTGGCGTTTCCGCCGCCATGAAGCTCAGCGGCTCTAACGCGAAGGTAATTGGCGTTGAGCCCGAGCTAGCCAATGACGCGCAGCAAAGCTTTCGCAAGGGCGAGATCGTGGAGTTATCGGCCGAGCGCGTTTCCAGCACGCTGGCTGACGGCCTGCGCACGCAGTCGGTCGGGCGGCTGAACTTCGAGCACATGCGGGAATTCGTCGATGACGTAATCAGCGTGACGGAAGATGAAATCCGCGCGGCGATGCGGCGCATCATCCTGAACGGACGCATCGTGGCCGAACCTAGTGGCGCGGTCGCATTTGCCGCCTGGCTTTTCCATGGCCACGAACTGCCCGAATCGAAGAAGGTGGTCGCCGTCGTCAGCGGTGGAAACGTAGAGCCGCAATTGCTGGCTCAGGTACTGATGGAAGAGGTCTGATAGCAAGTGGCAGTTAGCAACCAGCGTGGTTTCAGAATCAGTGTATCCGCCAGTGCGGGTAGAGCGGTGCTTCACCTGAAGGCCCACACTACCCGAGCAGATTGCGGAGTTTTTTCGCAGCCCGCCGCGGCGGGCGTGCTCCGCCCAACGTCGTACTGGAACTCTGTAATTGCTCTGGTGATCGGCAGTGTCAGTACAGCCGGAAGTTCACTTCCACGTTAATCATTACTGGGACCGCCTGACCGTCTTTTCTGGCCGGCTCAAAGCGCCAATTCCGCACCGCCTCGACGGCCTTCTCGTCGAGTCCCATGCCCAGCGGGCGCTGCACGCGAATCTGTTGCGGCTTGCCGTCGGCACTCACCACCAGCCACAGCACGACGGTGCCCTGATATTTGGCTTTGCGGGCCTCTTCTGAGTATTCCGGATCAGGTGCGAACAAGGCCTTTGGTGCGCTGACGCCGCCCCCTACTCGATACGCTCCACCGCCGTATCCGCCGCCGTGACCGGGCCCAACACCGGGCCCTGTTCCCGAACCCACGCCTCCACCGCTACCGCTGCCGATTCCGCCGCCATATCCGGTTCCATTGGAAGGAGGTCCGATTACCCGCGACAGAGGATCGCCAAGAGCGCCCACCGTTGGCAGCTTCAGTTCCGGCGGAACCACCACCGAAGGCAGCACCGCCAACTTGGGATTGTCATTGCGGATTACGATTGCCGGAGGGACGATCTGGTCCTTCGACAGCTTGGGCAGGGCGCCTTTGGGGGCGTTCAGCTTGTCGCGGTCCCCGCCACCACCGCCACCGCCCGCCCGCGTCTTGGAAGCCGGCAACGGCAAGTATGGGCTGATATCGGTTGCCAGGCCAATCACTTGTTGCTTGATTTCGTCCTTGTGCTGAAATGCCCAATGACCGGACAAGACGATCAGGCCCACGGAAAGCATATGGACGATAAAGGAGTACACAAAGGTGTCTTTGCGCTGGGGATACAGTCCCTGGCCGGCGCCGAATAGCGTGGGCAGAACCTCGTCCTGTGGCGAAACGAGTGGAGTTTCTTCAGCCGCCGGATTGGACACTACGGGGGTAGACATTTCCTTGTACTACAGTATAGACCCAGTTACCGACGATAAGTTCCAGAAAAATTTAGGCGACCCAGGGGCTCGCCTCCCGGTTACTGCGGTTCGTCCCAAAGCAGGAGCAATGCCCATCCTGAATTTTGCCTTGCTTCACCCGCCCACCATCACCCGCAGCGCATTCCGGCGTACCCCAATTTCGACCGGACTCTGGCAAATATACTCCCCATCGGCAAAAACTTCGGTCACTGGATCGATGTGGACGCGCACCCGCGCCGCTCGGAAGTATTCCACCTCTTTTCATGCCGATGTGCGCACCGCTATAGACGGCCCGAAACAGCCATAGTAAGCGAGGCTTGCTTAACGTGCGCACAAAACAGAGGTCGAGCAGGCCATCATCCATGCGCGCTTCGTGGGTCAACCGCATGCCATGGCCATATTGCGGGCCGTTGCCGGCGGCGATCAGGAATCCGGGCTGGTCCACCCGCGTCTCCCAGCGGCCATCCACTTCAACCGACAGCGTGATGCGCAGCGGGCGAAAGCCTCCCAGCACTTGCAACAGAGCGAGCACGTATCCGCCATGCGCGCGCAACCATTGCGGCTGCTTCAGGGTTCGCCGATTGACGGCCGCATCCAGCCCAGTCCCGGCGATGCAGCCGAAAAACGTGGTGCGCGCGACTTCGCGTTGGGCCTCGGCCAGCCGGCGCAACTGCGATTGCATAATGCGCTCGCCCAATTCCTCCTTGGCTCCCGACACGGGGTCGCGCCGCGGACCGTCGGGCACGAAGTGCAACGACTCCAGAGACTCGTCCTGCCAGGGAACGCGATCCTCGGCGCCGGACTTCCTTCCCTCGTCGAGTGGCTCGATCGTTCCCAGGTCGATGAAGCGCGTGTTGTCGCCCGACGCACAGAAACGCCGCCAGGCTACCAGCGCCTGCTCAACGGTCTCGACACCGATGGAACGCGCGAAATCGTTGGCGCTGCCCAGCGGCGCAACCAGCGTGGGAATCTGCTTGAGCGCCAATCCGCCAAGATGACGATGTATGGTGCCATCGCCGCCCAGGATGAGCGCCGCATCGGGCAGGTCGGTGGCGTCGAGTTCGTTGCCGATAAACAGGTCGACACCCGGCACTTCGAATTGCCGGACGTGGTGCTCTCTGGCGACAGGTCCAAGCAGGGCAACAGCGCGCACGGCGCTACTTTCGCACATACCAGCCCAAATGCAAAACGAGAACGCACCCCCTATGGATGGTTGGAACCGGAGCTTGATCATTGGTTGGCAGCTTGGGGCTGTCATCCCGAGGACTTCAGTCCGAGTGGAGGGACCTGCTGTTTTGTCCTGTTATTGCCCACGAAGAGTTCCCTCTCCCCACCACTGTCGTCCCAGTGGTACAATCTCGCCGGATTCTGCCCGCTCTCTGTTTTGATCTGAGGCTGGTTCGTTCTTGCTTGCGCGGAGCCCGGATTCGGTGCCCTCGTGGGAAGCAAAAGGAGACGCATGAGTTCTGCCAGTTCTGTCGCACCCCTGGAGCAACCGCCCCTCTCCCAGGCCGAACGTGTCGTGGACACTTTCGTCGCTCCCAGCAAGACTTTCTCTGACATTCGGCGCAGCGCGGGTTGGTGGGTACCCTGGATACTGCTGGCAATCGCCAGCCTGGCCATGGTGACGGTGGTGGACAAGAAACTCGGCATGGAGAAGGTCGTGGAAAACACCATGGCCCTTTCCCCAAAGCAGGCAGAGAAACTGGATCAGTTGCCGGCGGATCAGCGCGCGGCGCAGATACAAACGATCGTCAAGTTCAATCAAGCGATTGCTTATAGCTATCCGGTGATCTTGCTCATCATCGTCGCCATCATGGCTGCCGTGTTACTGGGAACATTCAACTTAGGCTTCGGTGCGCACCTCACCTTTAACCAGTGCATGGCCATCAGCATGTACGCGTCGCTACCCGGGATCATTAAAGCGCTAATTGCCATACTAGCGATCAGCGTGGGAGGGGGTGAAGCCTTCACCTTCCAGAACCCGGTTGCCAGCAACCTGGGCGCCTTGGTTGACCCCAGTTCGCACTTCCTCTACGCCATAGCGACTTCGCTCGATGTGTTCACAATCTGGGTGATTGTTCTGACTGGCCTGGGATACGCCTGCGTGACCAAGTTGAAGCGGGGAACCTGCATGGCCGTGGTCTTCGGCTGGTGGGCGGTGGTAGTGCTGGCGGGGGCGGGCTTTGCGGCGCTATTCGCCTGAGGACTTGTTGCGAAGGGCTGTTCTGAACCTCCCAGGGAGCGCTGTGGGACGGGTCGAGGCGGAGGCCGGCGTCGCCGCTTTGCCCAAATTGGAACTCGCCGCAATTGAAAGCCAGAAGCATCGCGGAAGAAGTCCCAAACTGGTATATACTTCGGCTACTCAATAATATTCCCGCTGCGGTTGGGCGGGTCGGGGCGCAATTCTTTGTTCATATGCCCTGAGGCGGTTACTTAGCGGAGCGAGTCGAGGCCTGCCTGTTGCGTTTGGAACGAGAGTGTATTACCGGCATCATTTTCTTCTTCTATAACCGGAGCACTTTCACCCATTGCAGACGCCTGGACCCGTCGGTGGAGGTGTCGCTTGGATCTGGTATTCATACGTGTTTTATTTGTCCTGATTACGGCGCTTGCGAGCTACGAACTGCACCCGCTTGGGTTGGACCGATGGCCCGCGGCGGGCGTTGGAATACTCTGCGGAATTGCAGTAGTTCTGTTTGAACTCCGTTTGCGCCTCGTCAGCCTAAAGCGGCTTATTGGCGCGGTCATTGGAAGCATTCTCGGAATTGCGGGGGCCTACCTTTTCAGTCTCGTCATTCGCAATAGCATTCGCGAAGGCCCGACGCAAAGCTTTCTACAGCTTTTCGTGATGTTGATCATGGCCTATGTAGGTCTGGTGGTGGGCGCTGGCAAGGGCGACCTGCTCAATCTGGCGGCACTGGGCGGCATTTTCGGTGGCGAGAAGCAGTCCAGGAAGAGCCACAAGATCCTCGACACGAGCGTGATCATCGACGGTCGCATCGCCGACATCGCCGAGACCGGCTTCCTGGACGGTGTGATCGTGATTCCCCAGTTCGTACTGCGAGAACTTCAGTTGGTCGCCGACTCGGCTGACTCCATGAAGCGCAACCGCGGCCGCCGCGGCCTTGACATCCTGCAGCGCATCCAGAAGATCGCGACCTTACAGATTCAGATTGTGGAGGACGACTTCCCCGCCGTGCGCGAAGTGGACCTGAAGCTGATCGAATTGGCAAAGGTGTACGAAGGCAAGATCGTCACTAACGATTTCAACCTGAACAAAGTTGCCCAGTTGCAAGGGGTCGCAGTGCTGAACATCAATGAACTGGCCAACTCGTTGAAGCCCATCGTTCTGCCCGGCGAGATCATGAAGGTCTTCATCCTGAAGGAGGGCAAGGAGTACAACCAGGGTGTAGCCTATCTGGACGACGGAACCATGGTGGTGGTGGACAACGCCCGCAAGATGATCGGCAAGAACATCGATATCTCGGTGACGTCGGTGCTCCAGACCACCGCTGGGAAGATGATTTTTGGCAAGTTCGATGAGCGCACCATGAGCGTACCGGCGCGTCCCATCGAGCCACGACCGGACTTTCGGAAGGTGGCCCCGGCGCCTGCTCCAGCATTGGTAGTTCCGGAAACGCCCAAACCGGAGTAGTTCCGCACGGGAGTTCCGCTTGAAGCCTTGCTAACGGCTTCACTGTAACCCGATTTGTGTTTGGCTAGGTCCGGCGTTTATACTGCGCTCCCCAACATGAAGGTCATCGTCATCATTCCCGCAGCCGGATTAGGCACGCGCATGTCCAGCGCGGGCGGAGGTCCAAAGAGCACGAGCAAGCAGTTCTTTGAGCTGGACGGGACTCCGATTCTATTCCATACACTGCGTAAGTTCGCACAATGCCCGGCAGTCAGCGAGATCGTGGTGGCATTGCGCAAGAACGAAACCGCAAGCTTTCAGAAGCAGATTGAAAAAGAGAGACTGAAGAAACCAGTCCGCGTGGTTGAGGGCGGAGAGCACCGGCAGAATTCCGTGGCCAATGCGCTGGCGGCCATCGACGCGGCCGACGAGGACATCATTTTGGTACATGATGCGGTGCGGCCCTTCGTTGACCAGGACACCATCGTTGGCGTGATTGAAGCGGTGAAGAAGTACGAGGCTGCCATCGCTGGCGTGCCCGCGGTCGACACTGTGAAGCAGGTGGACCGGACGGCCGATGGCGCCGTCGTGATTGCGACGGTCCCGCGTGAGCGCATGGTGCTGGCACAGACGCCGCAGGGGTTTCGCTTCGGCCTGCTCAAGAAGGCTTTCGAGGAAGCGACTGCGGATGGATTCATGGGTACCGATGAAGCTTCTCTGATCGAGCGCGGTGGAGGGACGGTCCATGTCGTGATGGGTTCTCCACGAAACATGAAGATCACCACACCTGCCGATCTGGAGTTGGCGGAATTCTTTCTGTCGCAGGAGAATCGCCGCAAGGCCAGCCTGGGAGGGTGAGCCAGCCCACGGGGGCGGAAATTTTTTTTATCGAGAATCGAACCAAGTCTCGTAGGGACAACAGAAGACATTGTCCAATCCACAACGCACACCCCGCATCGGCTTTGGTTGGGATTCGCACGAATTCCAGTCCGGCATCCCGCTGAAGATCGGCGGCGTGCTGATTCCACACCACAGCGGACTGGCTGGGCACTCCGACGGCGACGTACTGCTGCACGCCCTGACCGATGCGCTGCTGGGTGCGATCGCCGCAGGAGACATCGGGACCTACTTCCCGCCGACTGATCCGAAATGGAAAGGCGCCGACTCAACCGTCTTTGTCCGCGAGGCCCTGAAGCAGATCGATGAAGCGGGCTACGTAGTGGGAAACGTGGATAGCACGTTGATCCTCGCCGCTCCGAAGATTGGACCGCATGCAAAGGCGATCCAGCAACACGTCGCCGAACTGCTCAAGGTCGACCCCTCGTGCGTGGGAATCAAAGCCAAGACTCCGGAAGGCATGGGCACCGACAACGCTGCCATCGCGCACGTGGCCGTGCTACTCGCCGAGATTTGCTGGCCGTAGCCAGCGCTACGATCTCGGCGTATGTCTTCTCCTTCCGACCACGTAAAATAGAACTTTTGGCCAGCGATGCTCGCGCCCTGCCACCAACGGACGGCGACAATGGGGTACCGTTGGCGCTTTGCGAGCTGAGAAGGACCTCATGACTACCTCAAACCACGATGTGGAAGCGGCTGCCACACCGCCAACCGGGTCGTCCGACCGGCTGTCGAATTTTATTCGCGACATCATTCTCGAAGATCTGAAGACCAACAAATACGGCGGACGAGTGCAGACCCGCTTTCCGCCTGAGCCCAACGGGTATCTGCACATTGGCCACGCCAAATCCATCTGCCTGAACTTCGGCTTGGCCGCGGAGTTCGGCGGCAAGACCAACCTGCGCTTTGATGACACTAATCCCGAAAAAGAGGAGCAGGAGTACGTTGATTCCATCATCGCCGACGTCCGCTGGCTCGGCTTCGATTGGGAAGACCGGCTCTTCTACACCTCGGATTATTTCGATCAGCTTCACGCGTGGGCGGTGCAACTGATCAATGCCGGCAAGGCGTATGTGTGCGATTTACGCGCCGAGGAAGTTCGTCAGTATCGCGGCACGCTCAACGAACCCGGGAGGGAGAGCCCTTACCGCAACCGTTCCGTCGAGGAGAACCTGGAACTGTTCGGGAGGATGCGCGCAGGCGATTTTCCCGACGGCTCGCGAACCATGCGCGCCAAGGTCGACATGGCTTCCCCGAACTTAAACATGCGCGATCCGGTCATGTACCGCATCCTGCATGCCGAGCACCATCGCACCGGAAGCAAGTGGTGCATCTACCCGATGTACGACTTCGCGCACGGGCAATCTGACTCCATCGAGAAGGTCACGCATTCCATTTGTACGCTGGAGTTCGAAGATCACCGTCCGCTGTACAACTGGTTCATTCAGCAACTGGGTATCTTTCCTTCGCAGCAGATCGAGTTTGACCGGCTGAACATCACCTACACTCTGCTGAGCAAGCGGAAGCTGCTGCAACTGGTCCGGGATGGCCATGTGCGCGGATGGGACGATCCCCGCATGCCTACGCTCTCAGGGCTGCGGCGGCGCGGCTACACACCCGAGGCAATCCGCAACTTCTGCGCTGCCATCGGCGCGTCCAAAACCAACGGCACCATCGAACTTGCGATGCTGGAACACTTCCTGCGCGAGGACCTTAACAAACGCGCGCCAAGGGTGATGGCGGTCCTGCGACCCTTGCGGATCGTAATTGATAACTATCCGGTAGGGCAGGTCGAGGAGCTCGAGGCCACGAACAATCCTGAGGATCCTAGCGCCGGAACGCGGAAGGTACCGTTCTCGCGCGAGCTTTACATCGAGCAGGATGACTTTCGCGAGACGCCGCCGAAAAAGTTCTTCAGGCTGTCGCCCGGGCAGGAAGTTCGCTTGCGAGGTGGGTATTTCATCAGGTGCACGGGAGTGGTGAAGGACGAAAAAAGTGGCGAGGTCGTCGAGGTCCATTGTACCTACGATCCCGAGACGCGCAGCGGCAACGCGCCTGATAACCGCAAAGTGAAGGCGACCATTCACTGGGTCTCGGCACAGCACGCCATCAACGCCGAGGTGCGCCTGTACGAAAGCCTGTTCACCAAGGAAGACCCCAACGACGTGCCCGAAGGTCAGGAGTTCACCGCCAATCTCAATCCCAACTCGCTGGAGACATTGACTGCCGCCAAGCTGGAACCATCGCTGGCCAGCGCCAAGGCGGGTGGTCGCTATCAGTTCGAACGGCTGGGATACTTCTGCGTCGACCCGGATTCGACAGCGGCGAAGTTGGTGTTTAACCGAACGGTACAGTTGCGCGACACCTGGGCGAAGATTGAGAAGCGGGAGAAGGCAAAAT
>ODAK010007560.1_pt1 | contig 10915 bp, 10 predicted proteins | sample 1539591 | NCBI WGS metagenome assembly ODAK01 (sample SAMEA3539303, study PRJEB22396) | soil metagenome | biome: tundra; feature: field; material: soil | place: USA | collected 2010-05 | depth 0.15 m | reverse complement strand
CGCTGCGCGCCGCCGCCACTGCCGCGATGACCCCGCTGGGCCCACCGCCCGCCACAACCACCTGGCGCCGCTCCACGACGGGCGTCTCGATGGTTTCCCTGTAGGTGTTCGCGGCGCCCGCGCCGCCGCGCGCGGCCTGCTGCGCCTCGGCCGCTCCCGCCACCACGCCGCCAAACGCGCCGCCGATGAACCGGCGCCGGCCTACCCCGCTGTTCTTTCCGTTGGAACGCATCGCCGATAGCTCCTGAACGTGATTTCCGCTTCAGTGATACGCTAGCGCGCGGCGCGCCCGATGGCCAGCGGGGGGTAGGAGACGCTTGCGGGAAACCGCTCCCTAACGGTCGCGGCTCGGAACTTATGCGAGGGTCCGGCGCCGGAATCGGATTGCCCCGGCTATCACGGACAATGCTAGGGCACAAAAGACAGCAAGCTCAAAGCCGGGCAAGGGGCGCCCGATCCGGGGTGCCTGCATCACCGAACGGTACAGGTTCTCCGCATAGAGCGCGGCTAACAGGGCCACCACCACAAGAGCAGCTAGCAGTTCGCGGCCTTTCGAGCGCTGAGCCACGAACCAACCGACCAGAAACCCAACAGCGGTTTGTGTCAGGGCGACTATTATGTATACCCCAACCATGTAAATGCCGGCTTGATCGCCCCCCGAGCCATAATAGACCCAACTCCATACGCCGCTCTCGAGAAACCCGAGGCACACAATGAGCACTAGGTACGCCAGTAGTCCCGAAAACGCAAGCCCCAAAATGCGCAGCGGCGCGGCGCGCAGATCGCGCCAAAGATGGGAGGACGCGGTCCGCAACACGCTGGACCAGAACCAGAAAACGCCCCTCGCGGAGGCTTCTTCCAGCAAATCACCGACCGTGGAGGCCGCGCGGTCCGGCGTAGTAGCCAGCGAGAGAATCCACTCTGCGGCGGTTGCGTTACGCATGGGCGCCTCCCAGGAGTCTCAGACCCTTCAGCAGCCGTTGATAGGAGCGTTGTGCACGGGTGACAGCCTCCACGCCGGAGACGGTGACGGTGAAGTAACGCTTGGCGCGCCCGCCGCGCTGGGGAGTCGGATCCCCTAGCCGGGATGTCACGAGTCCCTTCTCTTGCAGGCGATCCAGCGTCGTGTAGAGGGCCCCGGGTGCGGGTTCCCGATCCGTGCAGGCCGCGATCTCCGCCCGGATCGTTACGCCGTAGGCGTTCTCGTCCAAACGCAGGATTGCCAGCAACACAATCTGCTCGAACTCCCCTAATGGAGCCGCGGGCGACATTTAAACTACATCGTAGCTCAAATCTGTCGCCCGTTCAACGCTTTTCGCTACTGAACACGAAGCCGGGCGAACGGGGTGGCCGGCTTGCCGGAAGTGCTATGCTTTTTCAAAAGGGCGCCATCCATGCGCATGTTCAATCTCCGCTGGCCGATTGTAGGGACCTTTGCCTTTCTGGGCGTCCTCTACGCCTTCCAGCGCCCCTTTCGCGAGTATCCGGGCGTCGAGTACAACAATTTTCCTTTGGCGGCGGACTGGAACGAGAAGACCGAGTGGGCCTTCGCGCGCCTGATGTACCCTCCCATGCCCGGGGTCCATGGCCGCGGATTTGGCGGCCGCGGCCGCGGCGGGTTCGGGCGGTTTGGAATGATGGATTGGACGCAGGGGATGTCCAGTTGGACCACGGACTATCCGCGTTCCGATCGCCACTTTTCCGAGGCTTTACGCCGGCTCACTCGCATCCACGCCCGCTCGGCCGAACAACCGGTGAACCTCGATGAAGGCGACCAGTACGATTGGCCGTGGCTTTATGCGGTCGAAGTCGGGCATTGGAACCTCACCGACGCTCAGGCTCAGTCGATGCGCGAATATCTGCTGCGTGGCGGCTTCTTCATGTGCGACGACTTCCATGGGACGGAGGAGTGGGACGTCTTCATCAACAGCATGAGCCGGGTCTTTCCCGAACGGCCGATTGTGGAGATCCCGAATCCCGATCCGATCTTCCACACCATATACGACCTCGACGAGCGTTTCCAGGTGCCGGGCGAGCAATACGTGCGTTCCGGGCGCACCTACGAATACGACGGATACGATCCCCACTGGCGCGGCATCTACGACGACAAAGGCCGGCTGATGGTGGCCATCTGCTTCGATATGGACTTGGGCGATTCCTGGGAGCACGCCGACAACCCGCAGTACCCGCAGAAGTTTTCCGGCATGGGCATTCGCATCGGCGTCAACTACGTTACCTACGCCATGACGCACTAGGCGGACCCCGCCAGCGCTGGTGTAAGATAAGAGCTTATGAAGGGTGTTGTGCTCGCCGGCGGCACGGGTAGCAGACTGTTTCCGCTGACCAAAATCACGAACAAGCATTTGCTGCCCATCTACGACCGGCCGATGATTTATTACCCGATTCAGACGCTGGTGGATGCCGGCATTCGGGACATCCTGGTGGTCACCGGCGGGCGGAATTCGGGCGATTTCCTGCGGCTTCTGGCCAATGGCAAGGAGTTCGGTCTTAAGCACATCAACTACACCTACCAGGAGGGTGAAGGCGGCATCGCCGACGCGCTGGCGCTGGCCGAGCACTTCGCCGACGGCAAGAAGGTCTGCGTCATTCTGGGCGATAATATTATCGAGGGCTGCATCCGCGAGGCCGCGGAACAATTCCGGCGGCAGTCGCATGGCGCGCACATCCTCCTCAAGGAAGTGCAGGACGCGGAGCGATTCGGCGTGGCCGAAGTGGCCGGCGGCAAGATCGTCGGAATCGAGGAAAAGCCGCCGCACCCGAAAACCAACTACGCCGTCACGGGCATCTACATGTTCGACCCGACCGTGTTCGAAAAGATTAGGACCCTGGTTCCCTCCAACCGCGGCGAACTGGAGATCACCGACGTAAACAACGCCTACATCCAGGAAGGCTCCATGACCTTTTCGTTCCTCGATGGTTGGTGGACGGACGCCGGCACGTTCGACTCGCTACTCCGCGCGGCCAATCTGGTGGCGCGGCCGGTGGAGAATAAGATGTCCCCGGAGGGAGGGGCGGTCCTGGTCTGATGGCGAGCGACGCGGCGGCGAAAAAGGCGGGGCGGCGGCTGGCTTCCTTCCAGGGCCTCGAACTGTCGGTCCCGGAGTGTTCCAAAGGTGTGGGCGCGTTGATCGGCGCGCCGGATTCGGCGGACCTCATCGAAGGCGTGCGCGTGCAGCCGTTTTCGATCCACCCGGACGACCGCGGGTACTTCCTCGAGGTGCAGCGGTTCGGCCGCGGGCTCGCCGCGGCCTTTCCGCCCGAAAGCACGCAGATTTCCGCGGCCCTGAGCTTTCCGGGGACCGTCAAGGCTTTCCACTACCACCTTCGCCAGACGGATTTCTGGGCGCCGGTTAAGGGAATGCTGCAAGTGGCGCTGGTGGACCTGCGGCTGGGGTCGCGCACCTTCGGCTGCCGCAACACCATGTACGCCGGCGCGTTGCGTCCCTGGCAGGTCCTGATTCCACCGGGCGTCGGGCACGGATACAAAGCGATCGGGAACGAAGACGCGATGCTCGTCTATCTGACGGACCGGTTTTACGATCCGCAAGACGAGGGCCGCATCCCATACGACGATGCCTCGATCAACTACGATTGGGAAACCCAGCGCAAGTAGCGGCCGAGCGTGCCGGGCGCCGGCCCTCCAACTCCTATGAAGCTCCTAGTCACTGGCGGCGCCGGGTTCATCGGCTCCGCGTTCGTTCGCATGGCCGTCGCGGAGACGGACTGGCGCGTGGTCAATTTCGACAAGCTGACCTACGCGGGGAATCTCGAGAACCTGGCGCCCGTGGAAGGCAACGCGCGCTACCGGTTCGTGCTCGCCGACATCTGCGACGAGCGCGCCGTGGACTCGGCGCTGGCGGAAGAGAAGCCCGACGCCATCGTACACTTCGCGGCCGAATCGCACGTGGACCGCAGCATTCTCTCGCCGGAGCCGGTGATTCACACGAACCTCCTCGGCTCTTTCACGCTGCTCGAAGCGGCGCGGCGGCGCGGCATCGGACGTTTCCTGCACGTGTCCACGGATGAAGTGTATGGCAGTCTGGAGGCGCCGCTTTCGGCCACCGAGGATTTCCCGCTCAATCCCAGCAGCCCCTATTCGGCGTCGAAGGCCGGCTCCGACTTGCTGGCGCGGTCGTACTTCGTCACCTTCGGCCTCCCGGTCGTGATCACCAGGGCGTCCAACAACTACGGCCCTTACCAGTTTCCCGAGAAGCTGATCCCGCTAACGATCGCCAACGCCATGGAAGACCGCCCGCTGCCCGTGTACGGAGACGGCATGCAAGTGCGCGACTGGCTGTACATGGACGATCATTGCCGCGGGATTCTGGCCGCGCTGCGGAAAGGGAGGGACGGCGAAATCTACAACATCGGGGGGAACCGTTCGCTTCCGAACCTGGACGTCGTGCGCCAGGTCCTGGCCTTGACGGGCAAGCCGGAGACGCTGATCCAATACGTCACCGACCGGCTGGGCCACGACCGGCGGTACGCGCTGACCAGCGATAAGCTGACGCGGGAAACCGGCTGGCGGCCCGAGATGGATTTCGAAACCGGCCTGGCGGGCGCCATCGAGTGGTATCGCGCCAACGCCGCCTGGGTAGCGCGCGTGCGCAGCGGAGCCTACCGGGCCTATTACGAAGAGAACTATGGCAGCCGCACCGTGGCTGGCTGATGTCTGCCACAAGCCGCCGCCTATGCGCGTAGCCATTGAAGCCGCGACGCTTTCGCTTTCGAGCGGCGGTCTGGCGCGCTACACCACCGAGCTCAGCCTGGCGCTGGCCCGCGGTTTCCCGGACGACGAGTTCTTCCTGGTATCCGACCGGCCGTTCCCGATGCCACCCGCTGCTCCGCCGAACCTCAGGCGGGGAGGCGGGCCGCGCAATGCGGTGGAACGCCGCTGGTGGTTGTGGGGCATCGCCCGTGAGCTCGACCGCCTGGGCGCGGACTTGATCCACGGTCCCGATTTCGCCGTGCCTTACATCCCACGCCGGCCCAGCGTGCTCACCCTGCACGACCTCTCTCCGTGGATGGATCCCCGCTGGCACTCCACCGCGCGGCGAGTGGCGCGCCGCACGCCCGTATTATTGGAGATGGGGATCGCCACCATGGTCGTCACTCCCAGCGAGGCGGTGCGAAAACAGGCCATCGAGCGTTTCCGGCTGCGGCCGGAGCGGGTGGCAGCCGTGCCGGAAGCCGCCGCGCCGTGGCTGCGCCCGGTGGAGACTACGCCGGAGACGCCCTACTTCCTGTTCCTCGGCACGCTGGAACCGCGTAAGAACCTACCCGCGCTGGTGGAGGCATGGCAAGGGCTTCGCCGGCGCCACAAGATCGATCTGCTGCTGGCCGGGCGCCGGCGCACCGACTGCCCGCCCATTCCCGAGGAGCCTGGCCTGCGCCTCCTCGGCGAGATTCCAGACGAGGAGCTCCGCAAGCTGTACAGCGGCGCGCTGGCTTTCGTCTATCCGTCGCTCTATGAAGGATTCGGGCTGCCCGTGCTGGAGGCCATGCAGTGCGGCTCGTGCGTGATCGCTTCGCGCGCAGTGGCGGAAACCGGCGGCCCGGCGGCGGTCTACGCCGATAGCGTCGAGGATCTGACGCGCGCCATGCTGCGGGCGGCGGAAGATCCCGAATGGAGGGCCGATCGCCGCGCGCAATCCCTGGCGCGCGCGCGGGACTTCTCCTGGGAGCGCACGGCTCGCCTCACGCGCCAGGTCTACGAGGAGGCGCGCAAGCGTTTTGACGGCTGAGCCGAGACCGTTGGCGCTGTTCCTGGCCGCCGAGACGCCCTACCCGCTCGCGGGCGGCGGCGCTTTGCGCAGCGCCTCGCTGCTGAACTACCTGGCGCGAACGCGCGACGTCGATATGATCGTGTTCCGCCAGCCCGGCTCGCCGGACCCCGCATCCCAGACGCCGCCGGGGCTAACCCGACGCATCGTCTCGATCGATCTTCCCGAAACCGGCCGTGGGACCGCCGCCCGTGCCCTCAGAAACGCGGTTCGCCTGGCGCGGGAAACTCCGCCGCTGGTGGATCGCTTCGCGGGCTTCGGGCGCCAGATTGCGGAGGCGATCGCCGGCCGGCGGTACGAAATCGGCGTTGTGGAACATTTCTGGTGCGCGCCGTACTGGGAGCAGGTATCCCGGCTATGTGGCCGCACGGCGCTCGACCTGCACAACATCGAATCCGTCCTGCACGGGCGTTGCGCGCAGGTGGAGCGCGGCGCAACCGCCTTCGCCCACCGCGTTTTCCGCCAAGCCGCTCTGGAACTCGAGCGCCTATGGCTGCCGCGGTATTCCTGCGTCCTGACGGCCTCGGAGCACGACGCCGGGTTGGCGCGCGCCATTGCGCCCGGGGCCCAAGTCGCGGTCTACCCGAACGCCATTCCGCTCGCCCCGCCGCCCCCGAGGATGGACGAGGAAGCCATCGTTTTTTCGGGCAACATGGAATATCATCCGAACATCGCGGCAGTACGGTTTTTTCGCGCCGAGGTCTGGCCGCGTCTGCGCGAACGCTGGCCAGCGCTGGTCTGGCGTCTGGTGGGGAAAAACCCGGATGCGGTGAAGCAATACACCTCTGGCGACCCGCGCATCCAAGTTGCCGGTCCCGTGGACGATGCCGTGCGCGAGTTGGCGCGCGCCAGGGCGGCGGTGGTCCCCGTACTGGCCGGCAGCGGCACTCGATTCAAGATCCTCGAGGCGTGGGCGGCGGGGATTCCGGTGGTTTCCACCAGTGTGGGCGCCGAGGGATTGCCCGCGCGGGATGGCGAGAACATACTCCTCGCGGACACCGGCCCCGCATTTGCCGAAACGGTTTCCCGGCTGCTCGCGTCCCCTCCTCTTCGGGGGCGCCTGGGTGTGGCTGGCAGGCGATTGCTGGAACGGGAGTTTACCTGGGAGACCGCCTGGACAAAGTTGAATCTGTGATAGTACCGGGAGTCCTGTTGTCCGCTATACTGGTAACAATTCATGCGCTTCGCCGTTGATGCCCATGCTATCGGGCGCCACCAGACAGGGAACGAGGTCTACATTCGCAGCCTGCTGAACGCGTTTGCGTCGCAAGCACGGGATTGCGAGTTCGTGGCGTATGTTTCGACCGACACCGCGCGAGACGTCCTTCCGGCCGGCATTCGGACCAGCCGCGTAGCCGCCAACCCCTTTCGTAGGTTGGGACTCGACTTGGCGATGCGGCTTCGCCAGGACCGGCCGGACCTGTTGCATGTGCAGTACACCGCGCCGGTGGGGTGCCCGACGCCGGTGGTGGTCAGCGTTCACGACGTCAGTTTTCTGGAACACCCCGAGTATTTCACCCGCGACCGCGCCTTACAATTGCGCTGGACCGTACGGCGGACGGTTCGCCGCGCCGCCAAAGTCCTTACCGGCTGCGAGTTTTCCAAACAGTCGATTCTCAGGGCCTACAGCGAGCTGGACGAGAAGAAAGTGGTGGTGGTACCCTATGCGGCCGCCCCTGAATTCCGCCCTCTTCCGCGGGAGGCCGCGCAAGCTGCCGTGCTGGATCGCTTTTCGGTCTCCGGACCGTTCATCCTGACCGTCGGCGATCTTCAACCGCGCAAGAATCAGATCGGCCTGATCCGGGCGTTCGCGCGGCTTGTGCGCGCCTACCCGCAGATCAAGCACAAACTGGCGCTGGCCGGAAAAGATACCTGGTTCGCCGGGCGCGTGCGGGAGGCCGCGCGCCAGTCGGGCGTGGCGGACCGCATCCACTTCTTCGGCTTTGTCTCCGACGACGACCTTCTGCGGCTTTACAACGCCTGCGACCTGTTCGCGTTCCCGTCCTTTTACGAGGGTTTCGGACTTCCCGCGCTGGAGGCGATGGCGTGCGGCCGCGCGGTAGTCTGCTCCAGCACCTCGGCGTTGCCGGAGGTGGTCGACGGCGCGGCCATCCTGACCGACCCTTACTCGGTGGACGAGATAGCGCGCGCGATGGCCGACCTTCTGCTCGATTCCGAGCTGCGGATTCGGATGGAACGCCTGGGGCTAAGGCGGGCGGCGCTTTTCAACTGGCAGAACACCGCGAAGAGGACTCTGGAAGTTTTCCACGAGGTTGCCGAGCGGCCCGCGCTCGCGGTGGAGACCGTGGGATCTTCTTCCATGGCCCGCCGGTGAGCCCGCTCCCGGCGTCCTGACTATGCGCCTGGCGTTCTTCTCCCCGCTGCCGCCGGCGCGTAGCGGAATCGCGGATTATTCCGCTGCGCTGATCGAAGCCCTGAGTCCCCTGACCGAACTGGAGACGTTCTCCGGCGGCGACGCCCCGTTCGATCCGGCCCGGTTCGACGTCGCGCTTTACCAGATCGGCAATAACGGGCATCACGGATTCGTCTACGAAGCGGCCCTCCGGCATCCCGGCGTGGTGGTGATGCACGAGTTTAACCTGCACCACCTGCTAGCGGACCTCACCATCAAGCGCGGCGATTGGGATGCCTACGTGGACGAATGCGCGTACAACGGGGGCGCTGCAGCGCGCGCCTTCGCCGAGCGCGTGCGCAGCCTCCAAACCGGACCCGATTACGAAGGCCTGAAAATGACCCGGCGGCTGTTGGAGAACGCTCGCGGGGTGGTGGTGCATAGCCGTTTCATGGAGGAAGAAGTGCGCGCCGCCGGATTCGCCGGACCTCTGGCGGTGATTCCGCACGGCGCCTGGATTCCGGAGGCGGACCGCAACGCCTGGCGGCACAAGCTGGGGATCGACGAGGTCACGCCGCTGGCTGGCATCTTCGGCTTCCTGAAGCCCTACAAGCGCATTCCGGAATCCCTGCGCGCCTTCCGGCGGCTGGCGCGTTTGATCCCCGACGCGAAGATGATCCTGGTGGGTGAGCCGCATGCGGACCTTCCGCTGGAGCCGATGATCCGGTCCATGGGCCTCTCAGCCAACGTGCGCGTGCTGGGATTCGCGCCGGCTCGGGATTTTGTGGGCTACCTCGCCGCTTGCGACACCGTGCTCAACCTGCGGTACCCCACCGTGGGAGAGAGTTCCGGCACGCTGCTCCGGGCGCTGGGGTTGGGCAAGGCGACGCTGGTTTCGGAGGTGGGTTCGTTTCGGGAATTCCCGGACGACGTGTGCCTGAAAGTGCCCGTCGGCCCCGGAGAGGAGGACACGGTCTTCGAATACCTGAACCTGCTGACGTCGCGCCCCGACATAGCCCGGGAGTTGGGAGCCCGCGCCCGGGATTACGTGATTCGTGAGTGCAACTGGCCCGCCGTAGCCCGGCGCTATGTGCAGTTCCTGGACAGCGTAGTGAGGTTGGCAGGCGAAAGCGCCTGCCCCACGCGTCTGGACGTCCTTCGGCAGCAACGTGGGACAGACGCTTTCGTCTGTCAGGCCGGCCCGGCCCCCGGTCCCCGGCCCCCGGCCCCTGATTCCGATCCCATCCCCTACCTCCGAACCTGGGCCACCAACGAAGAATCCCTTCGGTACCTGGACGCACACCAATCGCGCCTGGCGAAGACGCTCGAGATGATCCCGCCCGGCGCGCCATCCGACCGCATTCTGGAGATGGGCGCCTACCTCCAGATCACGCCCGCTTTGCGGTCCAGACTCGGTTACGGCGAAATCCGCGGCTGCTACTACGGGAAGCTCGGGAACGTCGACCACCGCGTGGAGACCTCCAGTGAAGGCGAGCCCTTTGTCTGCGACATCGATCATTTCGACGCCGAGAAGGACGTCTTCCCCTACCCTGACGGACATTTCTCGACCGTACTGTGCTGCGAACTGATCGAGCACCTGTTCGAAGACCCGATGCACCTGATGCTCGAAGCGAACCGCATTCTCAAGCCCGGCGGGCACTTACTGCTCACCACTCCGAACGTGGTTGCCCTTCGCGCCATCGCCGCGGTTCTACAGGGATATCACCCCGGCTTCTATCACACCTACATCCGGCCCGCGCGGCCGGGCGAAGAGACGGGGGCCAGGCACAATCGAGAGTACACGCCAAGGGAGATCCGCAAGCTGCTGGAGGACTCCGGTTTCGAAGTCGTCCGCCTCGAGACAGGCGAGTTCCGCGACCTGCCGCACCCGGAATACGGCTGGGTGATGCACCTGTTGGAGCGGTACCGGCTGGAAACCACCCTGCGCGGCGATGGCATCTACGCGCTGGGGCGAAAAACGGGTCCGGTGAAGCAGCGCTACCCGGAGTGGCTCTACTCATGAACGCGGACTACCTCATGCTGGACACGACTGTCGATCCGGAAACGCGGCGCGGGCACACCGAGTTCCTCATCCGCAACGGATCCGGGGAGACCTGGCGAGCCTCCGAAGGCTTCGCCATCGGGTATCAACTCTTCGACGCGGAGACCGGGACTTTGGTCGTGGACGGCGCGCGCACGCCTCCGGAACACGACGTCAAACCAGGCGATGCCGCGCCCGTTATCCTGGATTTCGATCTGCCCCTCGAAGACGGCCGCTACCAAGTCTTCATTTCGCCCATGCGCGAAGGCGTGTGCTGGTACCACGAGCGGGACTGGCCGTTCCTGCTGGTGGAGGCCGCCGTGCTCAATGGCGTAGTCCGCTTGGAGCGCGTGCGCCTAGCCAAGCGGTCCACCCTGCGGCGCGAGAGGGCGTTACGCTCCCTGCGGCGCGGGTTCACGGCCCCCGTCGCGACCATCTGGCGGAACCGCGGCCTGATCCGCGTCATGGTGCGGCGCGACATCCTGGGCCGGTACCGCGGCTCGTTCGGCGGCGCGTTCTGGACGCTGATCAACCCCCTGCTGCTGATGCTGACCTACTTCTTCGTGTTCGGCCTGGTGCTGCGCTCGCGCATCGAAGGCGAGCCGGGCCGCTCCGGCTTCGGGCTCTATTTCCTGGCCGGCATACTGCCATGGCTGGCCGTTAGCGAAGCGCTGGGGCGCGCGCCGACGGTGATCCTGGAGCACCGCAATTTCGTCA
>ODAK010007559.1_pt1 | contig 10915 bp, 6 predicted proteins | sample 1539591 | NCBI WGS metagenome assembly ODAK01 (sample SAMEA3539303, study PRJEB22396) | soil metagenome | biome: tundra; feature: field; material: soil | place: USA | collected 2010-05 | depth 0.15 m | reverse complement strand
CGCCGAGTTCGTGGCAGAAGATCGCCATCTCGTTGACCAGCGCGATGTTCACGTGGCGGTAGGTGTTCTCCAGCAGCTTGGCCATCTCGGCCTCCCGGGCCGAGGCAGCCTGGACCACCTGGTCGCAGAGCTTGCCGTAGAACCGGACTGCGACCGCGGCGCAGGCTGGTGTCTGGCCGCCGACCACCTTGGGCGTGTTACGGATCCCGTAGTCCGCGTTGCCGGGGTCGATCCGCTCCGGCGAAAAGGCCAGCCAGAAATCCACCCCGGCACTGAGCCCGGACGCGGCCTCCAGCACGGGCCGAAGGACCTCGTCGGTAGTGCCGGGATAGGTGGTGGACTCCAGCACGACCAGCATCCCCGGCCGCAGCAGCCGCCCTACCAGGCCGGCCGCAGCCTGGACGGCGGTGAGGTCCGGGCCGCTCGCGGCGGACAGCGGCGTCGGCACGCAGATCACCACGGTCTCGGGGGTGCCGACGGCGCTCTCGTCAGAGGTGGCGCGGAACCCGGCCGTCAGCATCGCCGCCACGTCGTCCGCCGGGATGTCATCCACATGCGAGCCGCCGCGGTTGAGCCGGTCCACGATGGCCTGGTTCACGTCATAGCCGACCACCGTCATGCCCGCTGCCGTGGCCTCCCTGGCCAGCGGCAGGCCGACGTAGCCCAGTCCGATGACTAGCAGATCACAGTGCATTCCGAACCGTTCCCCTCGACGAGGACCACATGCTCAGCCGACGCCGAGGGACTCGTAAGCCAGGCGATACCGCTCCGCGTTACGCGCCCAGGTCCGATCCTCGGCCACCCATTCACGGGCCCTTGCGCCGAGCTCCCGACGAACATCTGGACTGTAGAGGAGCATTTCCAGACAATCGGCGAGCGCTACCGGATCGTGCGGCAGCGTTAATGTCCCGGTCGATCCGTGTTTGATAACTTCCCGCAGCGCCCTGACGTCGCTCGCCACGACGCACAGCCCGCTCGCCATCGCCTCGACCGGTTTCAGGGGGGTGACCAGCTGGCATACCCGGTCATCGGTGCGCGGGATCACGAACACGTCGAGAACCGCGTGGTACCGGCGGACGTCCCGGAGCGGCACCCGCCCGGTGAATACGGCTTTCCCGCCGAGGCCGAGCCGGGCGGCCAGGTGCTCGAGGCTGGCACGCTCCGGGCCATCGCCGACGATGAGCGGCCGGACCGGCAGCCCGCGCTGCTGCACCAGGGCGGCGGCTTCCAGGAAGGTAGCCACGCCCTCGTGCGCGAACAGGCTTGATACCAGCCCGGCCACCGGCTCATCCGGCCCTATGCCGAGCGATGCCCGCAGCCCGCGGCCGTCCGGCAGCGGGCTGAGGAACTCACCGGAGACCGCGTTCGGCACTACCAGCACCCGGTCCGCCGGGATGCCCCGGGCCACGATCTCCTCCCGCATCGCCTCGCCGAGGGTCACCACGAGGTCGGCCTCGCGCATGCAGTGAGTCTCCAGGTCGCGGCTGAGCCGGTAGATGTCACTGCCGGACAGGTCGCCGGGGTGCCGTGACTGCCATGAATCTTCCAGGAAACCGCGCACCTCGTACAGCACGGGCAGGCCGTGCACCTCGCGCAAGGCCAATGCCAGCTGCCCGTTGACGTGGTTGCTCGCCGCGTGCAGCACCGCTGGGCTCAGCCGCCCGACCAGGTCGGTGGCCAGGTCCACGCCCTTGGCCAGGGCCGCATCGCAGCGGCGGGGAAGCGTCAGTGGCAGCAGCCGGTGGTAGGTCACCCCGTCCAGGTCGACGGTGCGGCGAGCGTCCAGGCGCCCCTGCGCGACAGGGAAGCCGCATTCGGTCATCACGTGCGGGTCCATCCCGGCCGCCCGCTGCGCGACGGCAATCTGGTGGGTGCGCACCGTGTAGCCGGCACTGGTGCTCGGCAGGGCGTTGGTGACGATGTGCAGCACGCGCCCGGTGACCCGGTGCCGGATCGGCATGGGCCCGATCGGCCTGCGCCGGGCGGGCCGGACCGGTGGCCAGCCGCGACTGCGGGCCCGCCGTTCCGCGCGCAGCATCGCGCGCAGCAGCCTGGCCTGACGGCCCGGCGCCGCGTCAAGCGCGGCGGCCACATCGGACAGCCGGCCCTCACGCCAGGCCAGGCGCGCCGTCAGCACGGGCCTCGCCCGATCATCAGGGCCGAGCCCGGCCAGCGCGGGCGCCGCGGCTTCGGGCATGTCCACGGCCAGGGCGAACCGGGCCAGGTGGCGCGGCCGGGACGCCAGTGCGCGCAGCGCGCCGTCCCGATCGCCCTCGCCCCAGGCGGTGACCGCCCGGCCGTACCGGCCCGCCAGCCGGACCAGCCCGCGGGAACGGCCGGGCAGCATCCGCCAGGCGAGCACCAGCGCGCGGACCGGGTCGTCGGCCAGATGCCGCCAGGCCACCGACGCGGCCAGGGTGACCAGGCGCACCGACAGGGCGCGCCCGGCCGGACGACCCCACTGACCAGGGTCATGGTGGCGGCCGAGGCCGCGGGCGCGCTGCCAGACGATCACGGACGCGGAGCGTAGCCCGCACGCGTGAACAGATGCGTGAACAGATGGCAGACCCGGCGGAAACAGACCGAACAACCACTAGGCCGCACTGTGCCGCTGGGGCAGAGTACGTGCCGGGAGAGGGCACGGCCCAGCAGGTGGCAGCGGCCTGGAGGGAACAGGATGCACACGTATACGGCCCATGTGGCCGCTGCACGCGGGCCGGACCGCGGGCCCACGGTGCTGTCGCTGGCCGATCTTCTGCGAGGACATCTGGACGGCGTGGCATCGATCGTGGAGGTGGCCGGCCCGGACCCGGATCTGGCGCTGCGCCTGGACCCGGCCCTCGAGCTGGACCCGGCCCTCGACCTGGACATGGCCCTCGACCTGGACCCGGCCCTCGACCTGGGCCTGGCCGAGGCGGACGGCATCGGTTACTCGCGTCTCGACCCCGGGAACGAAGACGACGGACAGCGGCCGGGCCCGGACACCCTCACGGTGATACCGGTGGGGCCGGACCCAGCGCGGCACCTCTCCCTGGAGGTGTTCGGGCAGGTCGCGCGTCGGCTTCCGGATGGCGCGCGTGGCCTGCTGCTGCTCAGCTTTGTCCCTGCTCAGCTGCCCTACCAGCAGATCCTCGGCCTGCTGGCGGCGCAGAACTGCCTGATCCTGCAGGTCGCGGCGCTGGATGACGCGGACTTTCCCAGCGCGATCGTGCTCGCCCGCGCCGGCGCGGCACCAGCTGAGCCCCCAGGCCGGGACTCAGCGCTGCCGAACATGAACGAGTACCTCCTCGGCAGCTTCGTCGAGCAGACGCTGCGGGCGCGCCTCGCCGACCTGGAGGAGGCGGGCGACGAGGGTATCCCGGATCCTGGTGCCGCGGCCGACGGTCCCGGTGAGGCTCCTGGGACCGCCCAGGCCGCAGGCACGCTGGAACGGGACCGGCTGGCCCGCGCGTTGCGAAGTGCGCAGCGCGAGCTGGTGGGTGTGCAAGAGAAGCTGATGGCGCTGGAACGCTCGACCTCGCTCGAAGTGGGCCGTGCGGTAGTGGGGGTGGCCAGGCGCCCGTGGCGGGAGGGGGCCCGGCTGCCGCTCGACCTGTACCGGCTGTGGCGGGACCGCAGCGGCCCCGCTGCGGCCCGGCGCACTGGCGGCGATCCGGCGGACGGGCCTGGCGGCGCGCTGGCCCTGCTCCAGGACCGTGGCGGCCAGGGCCTGGGCGACCGCTGGCTGGCGGCCTTCACCGCCCCCGGGCAGCTGACCGGGGAGAGTTCCGGCGGTGCGGGCAGGCTGGTGATCACCGGGGCGCTGACCGCGCTGAGCTGCGCCACGATCGAACCCGACGCTGTCGTGCACCCGCTGCTCCCCCATGATGCCGACTTCGTGCTCGAAGGCACCGGCGCGGACCTGGTGCTGATCGAGACCGCCGCCCTGCTGCCCGGCTGCGGCTGGGCGTATGCCGGCGACCCGGCCGCGACGGACCGCGGCAGGCGGCTCGCGGCCGTGGTCAGCCTGGCCCGTTCGCTGGGGAAGCCCGTGGTCCTGCTGCGCAACGCACCCTCGCATCTCACCCCCGGCCTGGACTGGCTCACCGCGAGCTGCGATGCCGTTATCGACGGCGATCTCGGGGTCCAGCTGGCCAGGTTCAACCCCATCGGCCTGGATCCAGGACGCCCGTGCGATCCGGTATACGCGGCGCGCCGCGATCCGCGTGAGCCGCCTGCCGTGCGCCTCATTCTTGACGGGCTGACCGCCGGCCACGGGCTGGTCACCGTCCCCGTCGATGCCCGCTGGCGCTCGGCGCCCGCCCGGTACCGCGAGCACGGCCTCTTCGTCGCGGCGAATGACTCCCAGGCCCGCGAGCAGCTCGCTTCGGGGGCACGGGTGGTCGGGCCGGTGGGCGTCCCCGTGCCGGCCCCCGGAGCTGCCCCCGGCCCGGACGCCGCGCGGGCCGCCAGGGAAATCGAGGCTGGCCGGAAGGCGGGCGCCCGCGGTCCGGCGGAGATCCGGCCGGTGCTCAGGGACCTCTTCGAGAGCCATGCCACACCGGCCAGGCTGGCCGGGATGGCCCGGCTGCTAGGCCTGCCGACCGGCGTGACGCCGTCCCGCCGGATCGCCATCCTGGCGGAGTTGCCCGGCGCATCCCACGCACAGCGGCTCGGCCGTGACCTGATGCGGCAGCGGCTCCGGCCGGCTGAGGCGATCGTCTCGCTCGCCGGGCCGCATCCGGACGCCGCCTCCGCCATCCAGCGGCAGGCCGCGGCCCGGGCCCTGCGGGGGCTGGCCGACTCGGGCGCCGTGGTCCGGGTGGTGGCCGGGACAGGCCTGGCCGCCATGGCGGCGGCCGCCCGCTCGCCGTGGATGGCGCCCTGGGACACGGCTCGTGACCATCCGGAGTGCTACCTGCTCGACCTGGCCTGCGCCCTGGAGTGCTCCCGGGCGGACGCGGTGGGCCACGCTCCCGGCGCCGACTACGTGTTCACGCAGGCGATCCAGCCGGCCCTGACCCGGCGCGACCTGCTGTTGCCGGACGCGCCGGCGAAGGATGCCTGGGGCCGCCACGGGCTGAGAATGCTGGCCGTCTCCGCCTGATTGCCCTCTCCCCTGACTTGCCATTCCCCCTGACTGGAGGCTCGCGATGGCCCAACTCAGCGCGCTGGTCTACGGCGACGTCGACCTGAACCTGATCGACGGGTCGGCGATCTGGGTGCAGTCCATGGTCCAAGCCCTGGCCCGGGCCGGCTGCGCGGTGACGCTGGTCGTCAAGGCGCCCGTGCGTACCGACCGGCTGATCGCCCCGCTGCTGGCTGAGCCCGGCGTTACCGTCCGCCGTCCGCACGCCGAGCACCTGATCAGCGGCCTGGGCAGCGCCAGCCTCAGCGCGGCCCGGGCGGCCCAGCTGCTGGCGAGGCTCGACCAGGAACACCGGCAGGATCTCGTGGTGCTCCGCGGCTGGCGGGTCGTATCCCAGGTCGTGGCCGACGGTGCCTTCGCCGGGCGGCTCTGGACCTATCTCACCGACATCCCTCAGTCGGTGTCCGGCATGACGCAGGAGAAGGCCGCCGAACTGGGCGGGATCGCGGCGGCCTCCCGCTACCTGCTCTGCCAGACCGAGGAGCTGCGGTCGTTCCTGGAGGGCAGCGCCCCGCAAGCATGTGGCAAGTGCGTGCTGATGCCGCCCGTGGTGCCCACCCCGGTGATGCCGGCGCAAGCGGGATCACCGCAGCGCCGGGAGCGCGCCAGGACCGGCACCGCGGGCGACGATGCGCTCCGGCTCGTCTACACGGGCAAGTTCGCGCCGCACTGGAACACCTACGAAATGACAAAGCTGCCTGGCCTGCTCGCGGCGCTGGGGATAACCGCTGAGATGCACATGGTCGGCGATAAGATCCACAACGATCCTTCGGATCCTGGGTACGCCCGCCGGATGCGCACCGCGCTGGGCACTCCCCGGACCGCGCTCGGCACGCCTGGCGCGGAGCCCGCGCCCGGCGCCGGTGGCGTGATCTGGCACGGCGGCGTCCCGCGCGAGGCGGCCATGCAGCTCGCGGCGTCCTGCGACATCGGCGTGAGCTGGCGTGACGCGAGCCTCGACGCGAGCCTGGAACTGTCCACGAAGGTGCTGGAATTTGGGCTGCTCGGGCTGCCGGTGATCCTCAACAGGACCCCGATGCACGAGGAACTCCTCGGTGCCGACTACCCGCTCTTCGCCGGTGGCCTGTCCGAGGTGGCCGGCGCGGCGGCGCAGGCGGCCGCCGATCCGGCGGTCGCCCAGCTCGCCGCGGCCCGGACTACCGCTGCCGCGCAGCCATTCACCCTGGAGTCAGCGGCCAGGCGGCTGCGCGGGTACCTGGACCGGGCCTTCCCGCCACCGCCGGCCCCAGAGCCAGGCAGCCGAGCGCCGGCCCGCGCAGCGCCGGGCCCGGCCGGCCCGGCGGCCGGGCCACTACGGGTCGTGGTGGCCGGCCACGACCTGAAGTTCTTCGGCCCCATCCTGCAGTACCTCAGCGACCTGCCGGGGCTGGACGTGCGGGTTGATCACTGGCTCGCCCTCGGCAGGCACTCCGCGGAGATCAGCACGGCCCTGGCCCAGTGGGCGGACGTGGTGATCTGCGAATGGTGCGGGCCGAACGCGATCTGGTACAGCAGGCACAAACGGCGTGGCTCGCGCCTGATCGTGCGGCTGCACCGATTCGAGCTGTCGGCGGGCTACCCGAACCTGGTCAATATCAAGGCGGTCGACCAGGTGGTATGCGTGAGCAGGCACTATGCGCGGCTGTGCCGCGAGCGCGCTGGCTGGCCGGCCGGGAAGGTCGTCACCATCCCCAACACGGTCGATGAGGCGCAATTCGATCGCCGCAAGCTGGAAGGTGCGCGGCACCACCTCGGAATCATCGGGATCGTGCCCGCCCGCAAGCGCCTTGACCTCGCACTCGACGTGCTCGAAGAACTGCGCCGCGACGATGACAGATACCTGCTGTTCGTCAAGTCCGGGATGCCCTGGGATCACTGGTGGGTGTGGCGGAAGGCGGAGGAACGCGCGCACTACACCACCGCGCTGCGGCGGATCCAGCGTTCCGCGCTGCTGCGCGGGGCCGTGGTGTTCGACGAGGCGGGCCCGGACGTGGCCGCGTGGCTGCGCAGGGTCGGATTCGTGCTATCCACCAGTGACGACGAGAGCTTCCATGTCGCGCCAGCGGAGGGGATGGTATCCCGGGCCGTGCCCGTCCTGCGGCACTGGCCGGGCGCCGAGACCATCTACGACATGCGGTGGATCCACCGCAGCCCGGCCGACATGGCCCAGGCCATCGCGGCCCTGGGCGACGACGAGTGGCAGCAGGCCGGCGATCTGGCGCATCAGCAGGCCGCGGACGCGTTCGCGGTAGACCGCGTCCGCAGCAGCTGGCTGGACTTGCTCACCTCGGACCTGCCACCGGCCGTCCCCGACCCCATCTACGAACTGCTGGGCGCGCCCTGATCAGCCGCGCTGACCGGGCGGCCGGTCACCCGCGCCCGTACCGCGCTTCCGCCCGCCAGAAGTAGACCACGCCGATGGCCATCGCGCCGAACGCCCAGGCGACCGCGGACACCCAGATATGTGGCATGGACAGCGGCGCGTGGCAGTAGGCCTGGACGGCCGCGGCGCACTTGGCGCTGTTATACGGCCTGGCTCCTGGCTCGGACCTCCGCTGCGAGGCGAGCAGTGCCTGCCGGGTCAGCGTGATGTACACGGCGGCCGGGTTCCCGGCGAGCCCGGTCCTGGCCCACGACGGGATGGCCACCGGCAGGGCGGCGATGCTGTACATGACACCGCAGAAATAGCGCCAGGTGCGCAACAGGAACGGCACGAGCTGGCTCACGTCGCGGACCTGAGCGCCCATCCTGGCCAGGATCAGCGCCGCGCCCAGATTGAACATGGTCTGCAGCAGGAGCACCGGGATCAGCAACAGCCAGTACCAGGTGATCGGCTCTCCGGTGCCGAGCACGATCCCGAAGAGAACGATCATGGACAGCAGCATCTGCTGCAGCTCAACCACGCCGTAGGCGAGCGGCAGGCATGCCCTGGGGAAGTACATGGCCCTGATCAGCGAGACGTTGTTGGCCATCACCCGGGATCCGGCCAGGATGGAGCGCTCGGTGAAGGAGAAGACGAAGACCCCGGTGACGAGGAAGGCCGGGTAGTTGGGCACACCGCGCCTGGCCCCGAAGATCACCCCGAAAATGAGGTAGTAGACGCCCGCGTTGAGCAGCGGCGTGAGGATCTGCCAGATCTGGCCGAGCCGCGCCTCGGTGTATGTCGAGATATTGCGCGCGGTGGCATAGGCGCCGATGAAGTACCGCCGCTGCCAGAGCAGGCGCAGGTAAGCGGGCAGTGAGGGCCGGGCGGCGGTCGACCGCAGGCCATGGCGTGCCGCCAGCACGGCCAGCGGCTCATCCGGAAGCGTCTCATCGCCGGCCCCGTCCGCCGGTGGCCTGGCCAGCACGGCCATGGCCTCCGGGCCCAGACGGCCTGGGCCGGAAAGTCGCCGGAGATCATCCATATAGCAGCCACGCCCGTTCCGTTGCCGATGAGCGGGCACGTGACGTCAACCGGTTTGTGTTCCACGGCCCCTGGGGCAGCGTAGGAGGGCCAGGGGCGCACGCCTCGTTGCCTTAAAAAGGTATTCGGCGGCAGTTAACGGAAACTTCCGCTCCCGGGCGGGGGGTCGCTGCGCCGCGCCGGGTTCCGCGGCGCCGGACGATGGCTGACTGTGCAGCGCAGGAGCAGGAGCAGGGCGATGATCACCGGGACCACGGAGTCGGGCATCCGGGCGGAGAGCGCGACCACGAGCCACACGGCCGCGACGGGCACCAGGGGCAGGATCCGCCACGTCCGCTCGCCGGGATCCTGAGCCTCGACGGGCGGCGGATCGCCCGCCGCCCGGCTCGCCGGGTGCAGGTCGGCGCCCAGCCTGGCCTTCCGCGGAAGGTCCTTGGTCAAGTCGCCCAGCGCGCCCCAGGTTCTGCCGGTCAGCGCGGCCGTGGTGCGCTCGTCGAACTCCGCCAGGGTCAGCCGCCCGGCCGCGTAGGCGTCGCGCAGGATAGCGACGACTTGTTCCCGGTCAGAGTCCGAGGCACGGATCGTGCTGTAGGTCGTCATGACCGGACCTCCCGAGACCTGCGCCCTTCTCCGGCAGGATACCCCGCGGCGATGGTCCGTCTGTGGTGCGGATGGCCGCGCTATGGTTAGATCGCGCAGTGTCCCCGGTTCCCCGGCGCCTCAACCATTACCGCGATCATCTGATCGTTTGCGGAGATGACGCGCTCGCATTCCGCATCGTCGAGGAACTCACCGCGCGTTACGGCGAACAGGTGACGGTCATCGTGCCGTCGCGGGAGCGCTCGAACGCCCCTCGCATCGCACGGCTCCCCGGGGTCCGGGTCATCGAGCGGGCCGAACTCGACAGCGCCGCCTTCGCGGATGCTCAGGTGCAATCCGCCCGGGCACTGGCCCTGCTGAGCCAGGATGACCTCGGCAACTTTCACGCCGCGCTCCGGGCTCAGGAGCTGAATCCGGATCTGCGGCTGGTGGTGGCGATCTTCAACACCGGCCTGGGCGAGCGGATGCGCGCATTCTTCCAGGACTGCGCCGTGCTCTCCGGCTCGGCGATGGCGGCGCCGTCGTTCGTCGCCGCCGCGCTCGGTGAGCCCGCGCCCAGCCACGTCAGGCTGGCCGGGCGGACCCTGTACGTGGCCAGGCGCGAGGAGACCGATGCCGCGCACTTCGTGTGCGGGCTGGCCGTAACGGAGGATGACGCCGTCTCGCCCCTCCTGCTCCCCCCGGACGAGCAGACCGCTGCGCTGGTCCTGGCGGTGGCGGACGGCACACCGCGCAACCCGCTGGCCAGGCCGCGGCGCCGTCCGCTGCGCGCGGGCATGAGAGTCCTGCGGAGGCTCTTCGGGCACAAGTTCGGAATGGTATTCCTCGCCCTGTTCGCTGTGCTGGTCACCGGGTTCGTGCTGCTGGCCTCGGCGGGCAGGTTCTCCCCCGTCAACGCGCTGTACCTGACCTTTCTCGACGCGGCAGGCGCGGCGGTCAGCGATCCCGGGCTGAGCACGCCGGAGAAGCTCGCCCAGTTGCTGCTGACCTTCGATGGGGTGGCCTTCCTGCCGGTGGTGACCGCCGCCGTGGTCGGGGCCCGGCTGACCGGCTCGCTGCGCGGCACCGAGCGCCCGGTCAGCGATCACGTGATCGTGGCCGGCCTGGGCAACGTCGGCACCCGGATCGTCGGCCAGCTGCACGACCTGGGCGTGGACGTGGTCTGCGTGGACAAGAACGAGGACGCGGCCGGCGTGAGCCTGGCCCGCCGCCTCGGCCTGCGGGTGGTCATCGGCGAGACCCACCGGGAGGAGACGCTGCGGGCCGCCGGCATCGCCACCAGCCAGGCGCTGGTCTCGGTGACCAATAGCGACATCGTCAACCTGGAGACGGGGCTGCACGCCCGGGCCCTCGCCGCCGGCCTGCGGCTGGTGTTGCGGCTCACGGATGAGGATCTCGCCGAACGCGTGCAGAAGACCGTCGGCAACACCATCTCGCGCAGCGTCCCCTACCTCGCCGCGTCGGCGTTCGCCGCGGCCATGCTCGAGCACCAGGTGCTGCGGACGATCCCCGTCGGCCGCCATGTCCTGCTTATCGCCGACGTCCAGGTCGGCCTGGCATCCGAGCTCGCGGGGCTGCCGGTGGAGGACGTGCATCAGACCGGCGAGCTCCGGGTGATCGCGCTGCGGCGGAGGGGCGCGGACGGCGTGGACTGGTCGCCCCGGCGCGACTACTCGATCTCGCCGCAGGACCGGCTCTACGTCCTCGCCACGCGGGCCGGGCTCAGCCGCGTGCTGGCCCGCAGCCAGGCGCCGGGCGGCTGAGGACGGCCGGTGTCCGGG
>ODAK010007558.1_pt1 | contig 10916 bp, 13 predicted proteins | sample 1539591 | NCBI WGS metagenome assembly ODAK01 (sample SAMEA3539303, study PRJEB22396) | soil metagenome | biome: tundra; feature: field; material: soil | place: USA | collected 2010-05 | depth 0.15 m | reverse complement strand
AGGCCGCCGTGGTCGGTGGCGGCGAGCACGGTGTCGCCGTCCTCGACCGTGCAGAGCGCGAGGCCGGGGAGGTCACTGATGGGCCTGCCGTAGAACACAGACATCTCGTCAATGCGGCGGTGAAGCTCCTTCTCGTCGTCCTCGGCGCTGAAATAGAGCGCTTTGCCCTGTCGGATGGTCCGGCGGAGCCACGGCGCGCCGAGTGCAGTCGCCGCGCAGAGCTGCAGGGCCAGCTTGCTCTTGCCGAGGCCACCGTCGCCAGAGATCAACGTCACATTGTCACCCGGCACGAGCCCCGGAACGTGCCACACCCTCGGCGGGACAGGCACGCCCTCGAAGGTGTTGGCGTGGCGGACGCGGATGCCCTTGCTGCCGCCAGGAGGCTCGCCGCTCTGGTTATCAAGGGCCGTCATCTCGACGCTCCGTTTGTTGTTGGGGGTTGTCACCTGCCGGCGCGGGCCACCAGATCGTCCATGTGCGTGGTCATGGCCTCACCGCCGCGACGACATCGTTCCAGTCGGCGGCGGCCAGCGGCTCGACCACGCGCACCTCCGCGCCGGCCGTCGCCCACCGCTCGGCGCAGACCGTTGCCGCCTCCCGGCCGGGCTCATCAGCATCAGCCAGGATGGTCAACGCCTCGACGCCGCCGAGCACTGGGAGGCGCTCCAGCGCGCCAGCACTGCCGAGCGCCCAGACGGGCGCCCAGCCGCCGCAACGGGCCACCAAGCCGTTCTCGATCCCTTCGCTGACGATCAGGCCAGTGGTGACCGCGCCGAAGTCGTCCAGCATGATCGCGGCGCCGCCGGCTTGGCCGAGCATCGTCTTGGCGGTGTCGCCCTCGTGCAGTCTGGCCTTGGCTCCGTCCGGGCCGATGAAGGTCCGGTGGATCGCGGTGATCTCGCCCGTGGCGACCGAGCGCATGGCCGCGATCATCGCTGGGACGCGATCTTGGCCGCGCGGGCAATGCGGGTGGAACCGCAGCGCGTCCATGCCGTCGGGAACAAACAGCCCGCGCCGTTCGAGATAGGCCTCGCCCAGCGTTCCTTGGATCGGCCGGCTCTCGTTGTAGACCTTGATCGCGAGGTCGATCTTGCGCTGCTTGTCGCCGCCTTGGGCGCGGGGGGCTGCGCGAGGCGGGATCGGCGCCGAGCAGCCGCCGACGAACCTTTCGGCCTCGGCCAACGTCTCGCTGAAGCTGCAACAGCCGAGTTCGCGCTGGATCAGATCGAGGAGGTCGCCGCCCTGGCCGGCCTCATGGTCGCACCAGATGCCGGTCCGGTCGCCCGCGATCTCGACGGCGAGCGAGCCGTGGCGCCCGAAGCGCAGCTGGGAGCGGCTGCTCATGGCCCGGTTGGGCTCGCCGCAGTAATAGACCGCGACGGTCTCGACCCTGGCCATGAGGGCGGCGCGGAGGTCCTGGGCGGCCATCAGGTCGGCTCACGCATCGTGTCGGGCAGGTTTTCGAGCGCGGTCTGCAGACAGTCATCGACCTCCTCGCTCTCAATCTCCTGGCGCTCCAGCGCCTCGGTCCAGAGGTCATCGTCACGAAGCTCAATAACCGCGTCGTCGACCATTTGGGCGAGCAGGCGCGGCTCGACCGCGTCCAGTTCCCAGGTGTCGGTGAAACCGAACCGGGCCCTGTAGTCAGGCATCCTCGTATCGGCCTCTTTGCCGGTGTTCGGCGGCAATCGGAGCGTTTGAACTTGGTCAAACGTGAGACCGATCCGCCGAACATCGACCGCGCGGCGCGCGTAGAGCGACAGCCGCCCCCTGGTGTCGTCTTCCATCCAGATGCCCGTCGGGTCGTGGTCAGTGATGAACAGCACGACGACGTGCTGGCCCGTGGCATGGTGCTTGATGAACCGCTCGGCAGCGGCGCGCATCTCCGAGGTGGAGTTGATGCCGCTGGCGCTGAAAAACGGGACCTGGTGACGGGCGCACACTGGCCGCAAGATGCCCGAAACTGCGGTTTTCTCGGTCCAGACTTCGACCCGAGTTGGCTGCCCTGCCCAAAGATCGGAGAAGTAAACCCCCTGCTGATCGCTCAGGAACGCCTCCGGCGTCGACCACTTGGCCCAGTCCATCAGATTGCGCCCACGGTCCTCGATCATTTCCCAGTCGATCAGGCCGGCGTTGCGGGCGTTCGATACAAGTTCGGACAGGCTCTTGTAGAGCTGTGGCGTGTTAGCCTGGAGGCCGCGCGCGACCAGCTGATAGTGCAGCTGCCGGACAGTCAGCGTCAGGCGTTGCCGGGCGTAGTCGGTCAGGATCGGCTCGATGGCCGCCAACCGTTCGAGGTTACGGCGGATGAAGGATTGCGGCTTGTAGAGGACCCTCGCCATGGAATCCTCACTTGTCCGGGTTCTGGGCGAGGGCGCGGTCCTGGACTGCGTCGGCGCTGATCAGCCCGCGCTTGTGGGCCTCGTCCCAGGCGTCGCTGATCGCGGCGGCCAGATCGTCGGCCAAGCTGATCGGGATCGAGATGCCCTTGGCCGTCGGTGTCCAGGCGCGGGCCATCGTGAACAGTTCGTACAGGCGCAGTTCGAGCAGCTGTTCGCCCTTGTGCTCGGTCAGGTGCAGGCGCAGCTCGCGCTCGCCCACGGCGATCCTGCCGACCAGCGCGGGGAGGCGCTGTTGCCGCGCCTGGGCCGGAGGATTATGTTCGCTGCCGATCGCTGTGGTGAGCGTATCAATCGACAGCGGCCGGGCCCCTTCGCTAGGGTGCCCGGCCAGCTTTTTTTTGGCCATGCTCGTTCACGCGGCCCGCGTTTTCGCGGCGGCACCGGCCGCGCGGCGGCCAGTAAGCCACGCCTCGATTTCCGATTCGTCCCAAACCCTGACCTGGGGCGATATCAAAAAACCGGGCGGAAAGTTGTAGTTGTGCTGGAGACGCGCGAGCTGAGGCCAAGAGGACACGATTCCCCGGCTCTTCAGGTCAGCAAACCTCAGAAGTCTAGTTTTCGGCTGGTCGTCCATAGTAGCACCTGTTGCAACGGCGGTTCTGCAACGAGGCCTGCCAGAGAGGGCGACGCCTGGGCGTTATTTAAAATGGCGGCCGACGCGAGGCTGGCCTTCAGAGTCCGGTTTCGATGTGGCGGCGACACTGGTCCAACACCTGGGGATCGGGCTCGAATCCATGTCCTAGGTCGATGCCGGACTTGTCCCGGCGTATGATCGCAGCAGAGACTCCGAAGACGGCAGCGACGTTTGCCTCCGCCTCTTCATGGGCGCCTTTGGCTGGTCGGCCGAGCGACTTTAGGCGTGCGCGCTCCCCGCAATAGGCCTCCGCTGCCATCCTAGGCCATAGGGGGGACCGGCGCATAACCGCCTGTCGTTCTCTTGGGGTAGCCTCTGGCATGGCGCCCCAGGCCGCCAGTTCAGCCAACCGCCCCCTCGCCTTGGTACGGTCAAGGACGGGGCGGCCACGGCGGCCTTCGGCTGCGGCCTTAATAAGATGACGCCGGACGACCGGAAGTAGGCGGCTGGGAAGAGCATTGCGAACCGTGTCGCCGTCCGCCGGCTTCCAACGCCGCCGTTGCGCCAGCATGTACCGAGCTGCCTCCGCGCTATCCGCGCGCTGCAATCGCCGGATCGCTCGTTCCATTTGCCGCAGCAGTCGAGCGAAGTTCTCGCTCTTCACTAACTCTACGAGTTGCCGCAAGAAATCGACGGGTGTTGTCATTGCGGTTTGGCAGAACCGAGAGCCACGACATTTAGGCCCACGATGCGGCTTAGCTCGTCCGCCCACCGGTTCAGAGCTTCAGCGGCCTCGGCGTCCCAGCTGTGGCGCACGTACCGCGTGGTCATCGAGCGTGAGCGTCCATCGCCCTCCGCATGGTTCAGGATGCGGCTGATGACGCGCGTGGGGACTTGAAGTCGCGCCTCCATGAGCGTGGCGGCCGTCGCCCGCAGGTCATGGACATGCCACGGTTCGAGATTGTGGACCTCGGCGTCGTACTCCTCCCCGCGCTCCTCGGCGATCTGCCGTCCGATCAGCTCGTCCAGCTGCCTTTTGTAGCGAGACCAGCCCGACACCGGCTGGTCGCCGCGCGCCCCGGACGCCAGCACGCAGTCGAAGGCTTTGCCGTTGACCTCCAGCTTCGGGGCTTCGTCGATGAGCGACTTGGCCAACGGAGACAACGGGACGGTGTGGTCCGTGGCGCGCTTCGTCCTCGCTTCGGGGAGCAGCCACGCATCGCCAGAAACGGTCACCTCTTTGCCGGCGCGGTTCGCGGTCTTGTATTGGAGCTGGCCCAGCTCGGAGCGACGCAGACCGGCGACTTCGCCGCGACGCTGGGCGGTCACTAAGGCCAGCTTGAACAGTCGGCCAGTATTGCCCGAGGCCGCGCTCTTTTCATCCGTGTCGAGCTTGTCGCACGCTCTCCAGAACAGGCGGATTTCGTCATCGCTGAGGTAGCGCTTGCGCTCCTGCTCCTCGCCCGGCTTGACAACACTCGTGGCAGGGTCCGCGTCGATGATGTCCTTGGTCACCGCCCACCTGAAGACACGCTTCACGAAGCTGAGCAGCCGATTTGCAGCAATGGGTGAGGCTTCCGCCTTTTCGTCGACCAGGGCTTGGATGTCCCGGCGCCTGATCTCTGTGATCGGCCGGTCGTGCCAAGCCTTCAGGTCCGTCTTGAGCTTGCGCTCCAGCTCTGGCCGGGTGCGCAGACGCGCCCCGCCCCCTTTGAGGCTGCTTTCGAGATAGCGCTCGGCGACGGATTTGAACGTGTCCACCGCCGGCTCTTCGACGCTCGCGCTCGGCAACGGCCTGGGGTCGACGCCGCGCTCCATATCGCTGAGCATAAGACGGGCTTGGTCACGCGCCTCGTGCGGCCAGTACATGCCAGCGGGAAGGGCGGCGTCTCGCATGGTGTCGGGGGAGGGGGCCTTGCCCACGCTTCGCCGAAGCAACTTCCCGTCCACCCGTTTCATGACGAAAAAGGTTCTGGAACCGCCGGCCGCGATCCGAAGTCCGAAGCCGGGCAATAGCCTGTCCCAAAGCTCCACTTGGCCTGTTGCGGGGGGTGCACGGCGCGCCGCTTTATCGTTCAGAGTGACCTTGGCCATCTGTTACCTGGGGCTCCTGTAGGTAACGCCAAACCCGTTTGTTGGCGTTCGTGCCTGTTAGCGCATGTAGCAACTAGCCCTTATATTTACAAGGAAACCGGAGCCGCCGTTAGCTGACGTTACAATGAAAGTGGTGATCCCGGATCAAGGGGTCGCAGGTTCGAATCCTGTCGCTCCGACCATCGCCTTGAGGGAATTCAGGGGCCGCGGTTCATCCAGCTGATCAGCGGGATGAGCGGCAGGCCCCAGGACGTGCCGACCACGGCGTAGTAGATCAGGCGGACGGCCCACTGGTTCGGCAGGCGGCTGCCCAGGGTGGCCGCGACCCAGACATAGACGCCTAAGAAGACCAGTATGCCCACCCCGCCGATCGCCTTGCGCACTCTCGCCTTCATCATGCGAAACGCATAAGGCTCCGCATCGCGCGCCGCAACGGCGCCCAAGGCAAGGCTTGAGGACGGCGTGGCAGGCGCGGAACCCCCCGATCGGTCGAAACTGGTGGCGATCTGGCTGTTCGCGACAGTCGCGGTGGTTTTCGGCTTGGTGGTGGTCGGCGGCGCGACGCGGCTGACCGGATCTGGCCTGTCGATCACCGAGTGGAAGCCGCTGATGGGGGTCATTCCGCCGTTGGGCGACCAGGGCTGGGCGGTGGAGTTCCAGAAGTACCAGGCCACCACCCAGTACCGGGACGTCAACAGCGGCATGACGCTGGCGGCGTTCAAGTCGATCTATTGGTGGGAATGGACGCACCGGCTGCTGGGCCGGCTGGTGGGCGTGGTGTTCGCCGGGCCCCTGCTGGCCTTCCTCGCTCTTCGCCGCATCCCGAGCCGGCTGGTGGTGCGCTGTTTCATCCTGCTGGGCCTTGGCGGCCTGCAGGGGTTGGTCGGCTGGTGGATGGTGGAGAGCGGGCTGGAGGGCCGGGTGTCGGTCGCGCCCGAGCGGCTGGCCACCCATCTGGGTCTGGCGCTGATCCTCTACGCGGCGCTGATCTGGACCGGGCTCGAAGCCTGGTCCGGGCCGCCGCCGGCGGCGCACGCACGACGCGCCTCGATCTGGCGGTGGGCGCCGCCGCTGCTGGCTGTGCTGGTCTATGTCCAGTGCCTGCTGGGCGCCCTGGTGGCGGGAAACCAGGCCGGTCTGGTCGACAACGACTGGCCGCTGATGAACGGGCGGGTCTTCCCATCCGACTATTGGATCGGCGGGGTCGGGCAGAGCCTGCTGCACAGCCAGGCGGCGGTGCAGTTCAACCATCGTCTGATGGGCTACACGGTGGCGATCCTGGCGCTTGGCCTGGCCGTCGCCGCCTGGCGCGCGCGCGAGATCGCGGAGCATATGCGCACCCTGATTTTCGCGGTCGCCGCGCTGGTGGTCGCCCAGGCCGGGCTGGGGATCATGACCTTGATGGCCCAGGCGCCATTGCCGCTCAGCCAGACGCACCAGGCCTTGGCCACGATCGTGCTTGGCGCCGCGGTTGTGCTGGCCTGGCGCGGCCGTCGCGCTTGACACGGTATTATATTACCGTATTGATCAACCCATTGTCCGATAAGGCGTTGCGGGCCCTTGTCGCGCGCAATTTCGATTGACAGGGACCGGCCGGGCCGGTAATCGCCCCGCCTTCGCACCCGGACCCTGAATGTCATGAATACCAAGACCACCGTCGCGCTGAAGCCGGCGGACGTTGAGCAGAAGTGGATCGTGATCGACGCCAAGGACGCCGTTGTCGGCCGCCTGGCGAGCTTCATCGCGCTTCGCCTGCGCGGCAAGCACCGCCCCGACTACACCCCGAACGTCGACTGCGGCGACCATGTCATCGTGGTTAACGCCCACGAGGTGAAGTTCACCGGCCGCAAGCTGGACCAGAAGATCTATTATCGCCACACCGGCCACCCGGGCGGCGTAAAGCAACGCAAGGCCGGCCAGGTGCTCGACGGCAAGTTCCCCGAGCGCATCCTGGAAAAGGCGGTCGAACGCATGCTGCCCAAGGAAAGCCCCCTGGCGCGCGCCCAGCTCACCCATTTGCGCCTCTATACGCGCCCCGATCACCCCCATGAGGCGCAGAACCCTGAAGTCATCGACTTCAAGGCGATGAACGCCAAGAACGCGCGGAGCCAATAGCATGGCCGAAGGTATGGAAGCCCTGCAGGCTCTGTCCTCGAACCCCGAACCCGAGGCCGCCGCCCGGGTGCAGGTGATCGACGCCCAGGGTCGCGCCTACGCCACCGGCAAGCGCAAGAACGCCATCGCGCGCGTCTGGATCAAGCCCGGCAAGGGCCAGATCACCGTCAACGGCCGCGACCAGGAGATCTATTTCGCCCGGCCGGTGCTGCGCATGATGATCGCCCAGCCGCTGCAGGTCGCCGACCGGCTCGGCCAGTTCGACGTCGTCGTCTCGGTCAAGGGCTCGGGCCTGTCCGGCCAGGCCGGCGCGGTGCGCCACGGCCTGTCCAAGGCGCTGACCTATTACGAGCCCGGCCTGCGCTCGGTCCTGAAGCCGCACGGCTTCCTGACCCGCGACAGCCGCGTGGTCGAACGCAAGAAGTACGGCAAGGCCAAGGCCCGCCGAAGCTTCCAGTTCTCGAAGCGCTAGACGTCTCTCCAAGACGTCTTCGATCAAGCGCTTCGGGCGACCGGAGCGCTTTTTTCGTTTTGGGTTTAGGAGGCTGGCATGGCTTTCAAGGTCTTCATCGATGGCGAGGCGGGCACAACGGGCCTGCAGATCCACGCGCGGCTGAGCGGCCGGCGCGATTTGCAGCTGGTCTCCATCGATCCGGCCAGGCGCAAGGACGCCGGCGCGCGCGCCGAACTGTTGAACGATGTCGACCTGGCCATCCTCTGACTGCCGGACGAGGCGGCGCGCGAGGCGGTGGCGCTGATCGAGAACCCCGACGTCAAGGTGATCGATCCGTCCACGGCGCATCGGGTGTCGCCCGGCTGGGTGTTCGGCTTTCCCGAGATGGAGCCCGGCCAGCGGGCGGCGATCGAGGCCTCGAAGCGGGTCAGCAATCCCGGCTGCTATTCCACCGGCGCCATCGCGCTGCTGCGGCCACTGGTGCGCGGCGGCTTGTTGCCCGCCGATTGGCCGGTGACCGTCAACGCCGTCTCCGGCTATTCCGGCGGCGGCCGGCCGATGATCGCCGAGTTCGAGGACAAGACCGCGGCCGACTATACCGAGGTCCCATACCGCCTCTATGCGACCGGCCTGGAGCACAAGCACGTGCCGGAGATGCAGGCCCGCATCGGCCTGACGCGGCGGCCGTTGTTCACGCCGGCCGTCGGCCGTTACGCCCAGGGCATGATCGTCGAGGTTCCGCTGCAGCTGGGCGCGCTGCCCGGCCGGCCGACCGCCCGCGACGTCCAGGAAGCGCTGGCCACGGCTTACGCCGGCGAACCCTTCGTCGAGGTGGCGAGCATCGACGAGGCCGCCGCGATCAAGACCCTGGGGCCCGAGGGCCTGAACGGGACCAACCGGATGCGCCTCTATGTCTTCGCCGCCGAAGCGCACGGCCAGGCCCGGCTGGTGGCGTTGCTGGACAATCTCGGCAAGGGCGCGGCGGGGGCGGCGGTGCAGAATATGAACCTGATGCTGGGCCTGGCCGAAGACGCGGGGCTTTGAACTCGCCGGCCGGTGATCCTATCTGCCTGGGGCGAGCGTATTGAGCAGCGCGATAGACGCGCCCGTCTCCAGGAGCCTAAAAGCCAGCCATGAAACCTTCCCTGATCGCCCCTACACGCCGCGCCGCCCTTCTGGGCGGCGCTGTTCTTGGCCTTTTCGGCATAGCCCCGCGCGCCTTCGCCGCCGCCAATGCCGAGCAGGCCTTCGCCGGCTCGCCGTTCCGCAAGCTCACCGACGCCGACTGGAAGAAGCGCCTGCCGCCGGCGGCCTACGGCGTGCTGCGCCATGAGGACACTGAGCAGCCCTTCAGCAGCCCGCTGTTGAACGAGCACCGCAAGGGGACCTTCGCCTGCCTGGGTTGCGGTCTGCCGCTGTTCAAGTCCGACTGGAAATTCGACTCCCACACCGGCTGGCCCAGCTATTACATGGCCATTCCAGGCGCGCTGGGCATGAAGAGCGACTTCAAGATCCTCGAGGAGCGCACGGAATACCACTGCGCCCGCTGCCTCGGCCACCAGGGCCACCTGTTCAACGACGGCCCCAAGCCCACCGGCCTGCGCTACTGCGACAACGGCGTCGCCCTGAAATTCATCCCGGCGTAAGGCTCCCCACCCAACCGTCATCCCCCGCTGGAGCGGCATTAGCCGCGGAATGCGGGGACCCATGAACACCTGATCAAAGACGGTGATCATGGGTGGCCCGAACAAGTCGGGCCATGACGGATAGGGATTGGGCCGTGACCCCTAGGCTGCCGCCGCGGGGGGCGCATGCGCCGTTATGGCGTTGCGGAAGCCCAGCGGGTTGCTGATCAGGGGGATGGGGTCCCAGCGGGCGCCGACGCCGTGGATGGTGACCTCGCCAAAGCCGAACATGCGGCCGAGCAGGCTCTGGTCGACATCGACGCTTTCGACCTTGTCGACGTTCAGCTCGACCGTGTGCAGGGACAGGACGCCGCGCTTGACGATGATGCGATGGTCGGTGACGCAGAACTCGGTGGTCGCCCGGGTGATCATCCGGCCGGCCAGGGCGAGTAGACCGAAGAGGGCGATCAGACCCGCGACCGCATAGCCGGCGAGCGCAGGCGAGCCGGTCAGGATGACGACGGTGGCTATGGCCAGGATCGCGGCCAAGCCCAAGAGCACGATCGGCCCCAGCAGCACGATCCAGTGCGGCCGGGCCTTGACCAGCACCACCTCGCCCGGCTGCAGGACCTTGTCGAGATAGCTCACGACCTGACCTTGACGAAGCTGCCCGGCGTATCCTCGAGCGGCTTCAACGGGCCTTTCGACGGATCGCGGGCCGGGACCATGGGGCCCGAGCGCTCGGCCAGCCATTCCGCCCAGTTCTCCCACCAGGAGCCGGGGTGTTCTTCCGCGCCCTCGATCCATTCCTCGACCGTGTCGGGCAGGGCCTCGTTGGTCCAGTGCTGGTACTTGTGCGCGACGGGTGCGTTGATCACGCCGGCGATGTGGCCGGAGCCGGCCATCATGAACCGGGTCTTGCCGCCGAACAGCCGCGCGCCCTTGTAGACCGAGCGGTAGGGCGCGATGTGGTCGTCCTTGCTCGACTGCACATAGATCGGAATCTTGACCTTGCCGAGGTCGAGACGCTCGCCGCCCAGGGTCAGTTCGCCCTTGGCCAGCTTATTGTCGCGGTAGAATTCGCGCAGATAGAAGAGGTGCAGCACCTTGGGCATGCGGGTCTGGTCGGCGTTCCAGAACAGCAGGTCGAACGGCTTCGGCTCCTTGCCCATCAGGTAGTTGTTGACGAAGAAGGACCAGATCAGGTCGTTGGCGCGGAGCGCGTTGAAGGTGTCCGCCATGGACTGGCCCGACAGCACCCCGCCGCCCTGGTCCATCTTCTTTTCGACGTCGTTGATCCACTCGTCGTCGGTGAACAGCAAGAGATCGCCGGCCTCGCTGAAGTCCTGCTGGGCGGCGAAGAAGGTGGCCGAGGCGATCGGCTCGACCCCCTTGGCCGCCATGTGCGCGAGCGTGCAGGAGAGCAGGGTGCCGCCGATGCAGTAGCCGACGGCGTTGACCTGGGAGACCTTGGCCTGCTTGAGCACGGCCTGCGTGCCGGCGTAGATGCCCTCGCTCATGTAGTCGGTCATGGTCTTGGCGGCGAGGCGCTGGTCGGGGTTGACCCAGGAGGCCACGAAGACGCTGAAGCCCTGGGCCGTCAGCCAACGGATCATCGAGTTCTCGGGCCTGAGGTCGAGGATGTAGTATTT
>ODAK010007557.1_pt1 | contig 10917 bp, 11 predicted proteins | sample 1539591 | NCBI WGS metagenome assembly ODAK01 (sample SAMEA3539303, study PRJEB22396) | soil metagenome | biome: tundra; feature: field; material: soil | place: USA | collected 2010-05 | depth 0.15 m | reverse complement strand
GTGCGCTCCGTCACCGTCACCAGCATGATGTTCATGATGCCGATGCCGGAGATCACCAGCGCAATGGCCGACACCAGCACCAGCACGAAACTCAGAACCTCCGAGATGCTGCGGGCGGCGTTGAGGATGGCCGTCAGGTTATCCACCTTGTACGACGCTCCCGGCCGGTGCCGGCTGATCAGAATCTCCTTCACTTCGCGCGTCACGGCTTCCACATCGTCCGGCGCGCGCACCTGGACGTAAAGCGGGTCGATCCGCTCCACGCGCGTGAAGTAACGCTGCACGGTAATGGGAATCACCACGGTCTCAGCGCTCAGTTCGGACTGGCCGAAACTTTCCACCTTCTCGCGAAACGTGCCGATGACGGTGAATTGCAGGCCGTGCAGCTTCAGTGTTTTGCCCAGCGCGGCCTGCTGGCTGCCGTAAAGGCGTTTCGCCAGCTTGTCCGTCATCAGCGCGACCTTCTGCCGCAGATCGATGTCACCCGGGTCGAGAAACCGGCCCGCCAGAATCACCAGATTCCGCACCGGCTTGTAGTATTCGTCGGACCCGATCACCATCAGACGCTCTTCTTTGCCTTCGATGAAGAGCGAATCGTAGTTACTGGCGAGGCCGGTGGCGGCCACGATGCGGCGCCCCAGTTGTTCGCGGATGGTCTGGATATCGGCCATCTTGATGAAATCGGCATTGACTTCGGCGTTCGACTGGCCCAGTCCCACTTCGTAAGAAGCGAAGATCATATTCGAGCCCACGCCTTCGATCTGCTCGAGAATGTAGTTCTGGCTGGTGAGCGAAATGGTCACCACGAGGATCACCGACGCCGTGCCGATCACCATGCCGAGGCCCGTGAGGAACGACCGCACCGGGTTCTGGCGCAGCGACTGCAGACTGAAACTCATGGCTTCGGCCAGATGCATGTCAGGATCCCCCGGCCTCGGCTTTGCTCAGCAGTTTAGCGGCTTCGGACCGCGGAGGGTCGTCTGGCGTCAGATTGCCCGCCGCCAGATATTGCTTCAGCAGCGCCCGGGCCTCGTTGCGCCGGCGATTCGATTGCACCCAGGTTTCAGCCCTTGCGTAGAGAACGCGGAGCGAATTGGGTTCGATTCGCGTGGCGTGGTCGAACCATTCGTCGCTTTCGGCGTAACGGTGGCGCCGGGCGAGAAAGCGGGCGAGATTGACGATCTGGCCGGTGTTTGCAGGTTCCATCGCGACCGCGTGGCGAAGATCGGCTTCAGCGGTGTCGAAGTGCTTGGCCTGTTCATCCAGCCGCGCGCGGGCATGCCATGCTTCCACGGGGTCCACTTTATCCAGCACCGGCAGCAAAGCACGCGCCTTGTCGACGCCGCCACCGACGATCCCGGGAGCCTCCAGATAAAAATCGAAAAGATCGTTCAGTGCTTCGCGATTCTTCGGATCGAGCTTCACGGCCTTCTCGAAGGCTTCGCGTGTCTGGCCTGCCAGGCTCAGCCCCCGCATCGCAAAGGCTGTTTCCGCGCGGCGGCCCTGCACCCTGCCCAGCCAGAGCTGGATCATGGCGTCGTTGGGAGCGAAGGCCGCAGCCTTCTCCAGCACATCGTTGGCGTGCCGCAAATCGTTCAGCATGAAGCGGCATTGCCCAAGCAGGCGCAACTCACCGGGATCTCTCGAAGCTTCGTTCAGCAGCCGGACCGCGCCGGCGTAATCGGTGTGCGAGTACAGGCTTTGGGCGCGTTCGAGGTTGCTTTCCGCCGCCCAAACACCAGCCGTCAGAACCGCGCAAATGATGGCCCGCCACACAGCTCGATTTTAATGCCGGGTGCGGTGCCGGTCCATGAACATGCGGAATAGTTCCATCACAGCAATCCACAGGTTTACGATACCCACTCCGCTAACCGCACCCCGCGAATACGGGTTCTGCCAGAAGCGGTGCCAGAGCGTCTGCATGCTGCCAGGGAGAGCCCAGGCGAAGTAGTTGTCGGCCCAGCTGTCGGTCCACGGGTAGATCAAAAGAAACAGGCCGAGTTCGAAGCAGAAAATGATGAAGAGGACTGTGCTGAGCCGCTGAAACCAGCCGGGCCCGGGCGGGACCATGAGCGCACCTGTCTCTACGGTGCCGGTGGCGGGCTCGGATGTAGTGGGCGCAGTGTGTTCTTCGCTCATACCGGTCACGCGCGCGCTCCTGAGAATAACTCCATTTGCCGGTCGCGTGGTAACAGGGAGAATAGCGCATTCTGGCGCACAGGCTCAAAGGTCATGCGGTGCTGGGGGGTAGGACCGAGGCGGCGCAGCGCGGCCAGGTGATCCGGGGCCGTGTAGCCTTTGTGGCTGGCGAGGCCATATCCGGGGAAAAAACGGTCCCATTCCCGCATCATCTGGTCGCGGTAGACCTTGGCAATGATGGAGGCCGCCGCAATCGCGTGGCAGCGGGCGTCGCCCTGAATCAGCGGACATTGCGGGATGGGGAGATCGAGAGGCACCGCGTCCACCAGAGCGTAATCGGCTGACGGCTGCAGCCGTTCGATAGCGCGTTTCATGGCCAGGCGGGAGGCCTGGTAGATGTTGATGCGGTCGATGGTAGCCGCGTCCACGGCTTCAATCGTCCACGCCACGGCACGCTCCCGGATGCGATCCGCCATTTTCTCGCGCTTTTCCGGCTCCACCAACTTGCTGTCGTTGAGACCGGGAATGCGGGTGTCGGGAGCCAGAATCACGGCTGCGGCCACCACTGCGCCGAAGAGCGAACCGCGACCCACTTCATCAGCCCCAGCAATGTAGCGGAAGCCGCGGGCACGAAGTTCCTGTTCGAGCTTGTCCTGACACTTCCATGACGCAACCACGCGGCCTTTCGCCTCGCGGTCCGGGTTCAGCTTTCTCGCCGCGACGCGGGCCATGGATTGCCAAGGGCGGTGCTTAGGTGCGTTCCCTGAGACGAGCGGCCTTGCCCTTCAGTCCACGCAGATAATACAGCTTCGAACGCCGCACGCGGCCTGTACGGACAATATCGATGTGGTCGATCATACGCCCGTGCAGCGGGAAAATACGCTCTACGCCATGGCCGAAGCTGACCTTGCGGACCGTAATGGTCTCACTGAGCGAATGGTTATTGCGCGCAATCGCCACGCCCTCAAAAATCTGGATGCGCTCTTTATCGCCTTCCTTGATTTTGACGTGAACTTTGATCGTGTCGCCGATTTTGAACTCTTTGATATCGGTGCGGGCGTTCTTCTTCGTAAACTTTTCTAACAGCGCGTTTTGCATCTCGGGAACCTTACTGGTGGGTTAATCCCTTATCTTACTACAACACCCGTCAATTCTGCCTGCCCCCGTCGGGGCCGAAGATTCCCATCAGCTTATCGGCCAGGTTTTGCGGCATGTCGGTGCGCAGGATGACGGAACGCCCCTTCTGCTCCACCACGATCCCGTCGAAGATGCGCAGCAGTTCGGGCTGCCCTTCCGGTACGTTGAGCCTGCCGAGGCCAACCAGTCCCCGCAGGGCGCTCCGGACGTTGGCAGCGTCTGCCTCGCTGGCTGCAACTCCATGAATTTCCAGGCGGATGCCGCTGCTGAGGTCGGCCTGGAACCAGCCCTCGCCGAGGCTTCGCAGCGCTTTCGCAAAATCGAACCCATTTTCATTTTGTCCGGGTACAATATCTCCTGCGAGGGAAGCCAAATCGGTCGAGACCCCCCACAACTGGCTCTGCGGGTCGACCAGACTGGCTTTTGCGAGAAGCGACTGGGCTGCAAGGTGCGTGCCCGAGGTCCATTCGTCCAGCGCAGCCTCCACTGCCCTGGGATCGCCCACCGCTGCAAGTGTGGCGTCGAGAATGCAAAAAGCGAGCCGCCCCGAGATCCAGACGTCGTACTGTCCATGGCGTCTGTGCTGCAGTTCCTTCCATTGGGTTTGTTTTGCAGGAAACGCCCCGCGCGTCAACAGCACGCCGCCGGAGGGCGTTCCCGCATAGAGAGCTTCCTGAAGGTCGCGCCGGGCATCGAAACCGCCCGAGACGCGCGCAAGGGTGTCGAGCGGCGCCAGCAAGGGCGGCAGGATCCGCCGGAACATTTCGGTCTGTTTCACCTGATCCAGATGGACGCCCGTCAGTGCGGTCGCGCCCGGGGGAACCATCTTCTCCAGCACGTTGTCAACACGCGGCGCAGCCGACATCAGCGCCACAAACGTCAATATAAGGACAAGGGTCCGCATCAGAAACTTCTCCTTTCGAATCGCCACAGCCCGATCCCCAGCACCACCGCGCCAAAGAGCCCGGTGCTCCAGACCGGCATCCAGCTTTGTACGGGCTCGTGCTGGATCAGATTCCCGATGATCACCGCGATGTCCACCGTCTTGGGCAGCGCGTAGTAGAGGACCCGCACCACGTCGCGCGACCATTCCGAGCTCAGCAGGCGCTCAATGGTGAAGCGCTGCGACAGTATCGGCGTGATAATCATGATGGCGAAGGTGGCCATGATCCCCACCGCCGCGCTGTCGAGCAGTACGCCCACCAGGACCAGCACTGCCAGCAGCACCGCGAAAACGAAGATAGTGCAGAGGCTGGAAAGCAGGAATCCCGCGCCCCAGACGCCGGTTTTGACGCCGAAGATGATCCACGATCCGGCCACCAGGTAAATCACGTTGGCCGCGACAACCAGAAGATTTCCCACATAGCGGCCCAGCAGAAGATGGGTCCGCGACACGGGTTTCGACAGCAGGAGTTCAATGCGGCCCGGCTCGAAGACCGCCGAGACCAGCCCGGCCGAGGCGAACACCGCCAGTGCCATACCCGCGAAGTAAAGCACCATGGCGATCGCGCCCTGTGTACGGTGGACCAGAGTCGGGAGTTCGAAGGTGCGGCCATTGGTATTGCCGAAGATGGAGATGGTGGCGAGCGCGCCCTCGGCCACGTCGATCCGCATGATGAAGAGCAGGAAAAGCAACAGCGCGCTGGAGCAGGCGAAGAAACCCCAGAAGATGCGCCGCGCGAAAGCCTCGCGGAAGGTGTCACGGATTAACGCGATACTGGCGTTCATGAATTCGGCTCCACCGTTTTCATAAAGACTTCCTCCAGCGTACTGCGGGTGCGGCCCAGCGATTCCACCGCGGCGCCATTGCTCCGGAGCAGGTCAATGGCTCCATTGGCGTCTTCACGCGTGGCAAAGAAGAGTTCCAATGACCCGTTGTTTCGCGCCGCTGCGCGGGCCTTTATGCGCAATTCCGTTTCCAGCGTTTCGGGCACTTCCAGGGCCTCAACGCGATAGCCGCTGCCGCGCGTCAGTTCTTCGACAGTTCCCGCCAGAGCGACGCGGCCTTTCTGGATGATCGCGACCTGGCTGCAGAACATTTCCACTTCCACGAGAAGATGCGAATTCAGGAAGACCGTGACGCCCTGCTTGCCCAGTTCCTGCAGGACTTCGCGGATGTGACGACGGCCCACGGGATCGACGCCGTCACTGGGTTCGTCGAGGACCAGCAGCTTTGGCGAATGCATCAACGCCTGCGCCAGACCAACGCGCTGCAACATGCCCTTCGAATACTTGCCGAGGCGCAGATGGTGGGCGCGGTCGTCGAGACCGACCAGGTTCAGCAGTTCCGGAATACGGCGGCGGCGGGCGGCGCCGTCCATGCCGGAGAGCGCGCCGTAGAAATCCAGCATGTCGTAGCCGGTGAGATAAGTGGGGAAGCGGTGGTTCTCGGGCAGATAGCCGATGGGACGCCGCGCTTCGGCCTCGCGCGAATCGCGGCCAAAGACCATGGCGCGCCCGGCGGTAGGATGGCAGCAGGACAGCAGCAGTTTTACGAAAGTGGTCTTGCCCGCGCCATTCGGACCGAGCAGCCCATACGTGGCGCCCTCGGGAACACTCAGCGAAATGTCGTCCACGGCGCGCAGTTCGCGGCCAGACCAACGGTTGCGGAAGACCCTGGTCAGCCCTTCGGTTTGAATTGCGTGCACGGACATCCTTGAACTACGATACGAAACGGCGCGACGGTTCGTTCCCGCTCATCGACCGTATATGCCTGTAAACGACAAAACTGGCAGCAGTTGCAACGGCCGGCGTGGGTTGTTGCTATACTCCAGTCGAATCGCGGCCGCATGCGCACACTCGTCCGCCTCTCCCTGGTCTGTCTGCTGACGTTGCCGCTGCTGGCGGGGACTACCGTCTCCGATGCCCGCTACGCGCACCTGGCCCGCGGCGTGAACCTGACGCGCTGGTTTCAGTACGGCAGTTCCATCCCGATTACAGCGGCGGATCGCGATCTTCTGCAGCGCGCCGGATTCACCAGCGTGCGCATCGCGGTGGCTCCGCAGTATCTGCTGCCGAAGTGGTCTTCGGCGCGGCGGATCGAAAGAAATCTGAGTAATCTCGACGCCGCCGTTGATCTGTTTGTGAATGCCGGCGTGGCCGTGATGCTGGATTTCCATGCAGACACGCCGTACCTGAATTACTTTCTCGCCACGCCGGCCGCACCACAGGAGTTAGTCGATACGTGGCGCATGCTGGCCAGGCGTTACCATGATCGGGATCCGGAACTCCTCTTCTTCGAGATCCTGAACGAACCCGACCGCCGCTTCACCCAGGCAGCGTGGGACGGGGTGCAACTCGAGGCGCTCCGGGCTATTCGGGAAACGGCGCCGGATCATACGGTGCTGCTCGCGCCCGCTGCGTGGAGCGGTCTCGAAGGCCTGATGGGCATGACGCCGTATGAGGATACCAACGTCGTCTACGTGTTGCATTATTACTCGCCCATGACGTTTACGCATCAGGGCGCGACGTGGAGTTCACCGGATCTGGCGCGGCTGCGCAACGTTTCGTGGCCCGCCTGGCTGCCTGAAGTCGAAGCCGCACGCGATTTGGAAAGCGACCCTGCGGCGCGCACGCTGCTCGACCGGTATCGCGAAGAAGACTGGGACGCGACATCGCTCGACTGGGATATGGGGCTGGCGGCCGCCTGGGCTGCGCGGCAGGATGTGCGCGTGATTGTGAATGAGTTCGGAGGCTACAAGCCTTTCACACCGCCTGAGGCGCGTGCACGCTGGACGCGGGATGTCAGGACGGCGATTGAGCACCGCCATTTTGGGTGGACGTTCTGGGACTACGGGGCTGGTTTCGATCTGACTGTGCTGGATGCCGGAGCGCGCACCATCGATCCCGCCATAAGCGCGGCGCTGGGGTTGTCTCCGTGGAATGCACCGGAGCCTCCGCGGGAGTTCCCGGCGCCACCCTTCTCCGCATTACGCACGGTTGAGACCAGCCCGATTCCCGACAGTGCGGGCGCGCCACTTGCGTATGTCAGCGCCATGGCCGCGGCAGATCTGAACGGGGACGGCCTGCCCGACCTGGTGGTCACGCATGCCGCGCCGGATCACGCGGCGCAGCCGGTGCGCCTCTATGTCAATCAGGGCGGGGGGCTGCTCGAAGCGGCCTCGTTCGACGGCCCTGCGCCGATGACGCAGTTCGTGGCTTCGATTGTCCCGGGAAAGTTTGACCGCAGCGGAAAAATGGGTTTCTTTCTTCCCGACCGCTCCGCCACGACGAGTCATTTGCTGCTGCCGTCGCCGACGGGCCTGCTGAAAGACGTGCCGGTCGAAATGGCTTCGACCGTGCTCTCCGCCGTGGCCGAGGATCTGAATGCTGATGGGGTAGACGATCTGGTGGTCTTCGGAGAGCGCGGGCTCGCCGCACTGCGCAATGATGGCGAAGGGCATTTCCGGCCCGATTCCAAAGCGCTGCCTGCCTGGCTGTCCGATGCCAAACGCGAAGACAACCATTTCCTCTGCGGCGTAATGATGCCTGGCGGCCTGGCAATCTTTGGCGCGCCGGGCACTGCGCCGCGCCTGTTGCGCAACGACGGGAAAGGGCGTTTTCACGACGGTACACTGCTGCCTGCGCCACCGGCAAACTCCGGTCCCGCGCCGGGTGGTTGCGCTGCTGCGGGTGACCTCAATGGCGACGGTCTTGCTGATCTCGTCGTGGCTTGGAAGAGCGCCGCACCGGGCGAGCCGGATCTTTTGCAGATCCTGATCAACGGAGGCAACGGCAATTTTCGGGATGAAACGGCGCTGCGCTCCGGGCCGCTGCCGCCTTCGCGGACGGGACTCGACCGGATCGCGCTCGCACAAACGAAGCCAAACGGCCCGCTGACACTGGTGATCACGCGCATCGGCGAGCCGCCCGTCCTGCGTCTCGATTACGGCAATGGGACGTTTGTCGACAGCGGGTGGAAACCACGAGGTGGTCCGTGGCTGGCGGTGCCGGCCGATCTGAACGGCGATGGCCTGCTGGATCTTGTTTTCGGGCAGGGCAGCAGTGCGCCGCTGGCGGCAAGGTTTGGCCAGGGGCCACTGTAACAAGCCAGTTCAGCGGGCGGGCATGGGCAGATTCAGATCGACGGCCATCCCCATGGCGGAATAACCCAAACGGTTGGGATGCAGTTTGTCTCCGGGGCCGCCTGTGGTGCTCTCCGGGACAAACTCGGCCCGCATGGAGCCTGTTTGCGGATCGGCGATCGCCTTATCGAAATCGGCCACGCCGTCGAACAGTTCCTTGCCCCGGATGAATTCGTTGAGGGCTTTTCGTTTCTCATCCTGTTCGGCGAATCCGTGCGCGGCATTCGTGCTGCCGAGGGCCGGGGTGAGGGTGGCTCCGATGATGCGAACTCCGGGTATTCGGGCGCGTAGGCGGGTTACCACTTCTTTCATTCCGGACTCTACCGAACTGACGCCGGCATTGCCGTTTTTGCTGAAGTCATTGATCCCTTCCAGCCAAATTACTGTGGAAACACCGGACAGACTTAAAACATCGCGATCGAGGCGCTGAATCGCCGAGGGTCCGCCGGCAAAGGGTTTTTGGGGCGAGTATTCCGCCGGTCCAACGATCTGGTTTCCGCCGATGCCCGCGTTGATAACAGATACATGGCTGTTGTTGGCGCTGTGCAACCGCCGCGAGAGGACATCCGGCCAGCGGTCGTCACCATTCAGCGTAGAGGCAGTGCCATCCGTAATGGAATCGCCAAAAGCCACGATGACACGGGTGTCCGCGGGCGCCATCATGTCGACTGCATCGAGGAAATACCAGGAAGCGGTGCTATTGGGGAAGGCTGCTTCGCCGGCTTCCTGCCCCTTGTTTCCGGCGCCCGGCATAGTGACATAAGAGGTGGTCAGAGCTTTGGCGTGCCAGGTCATTGGCCCGCTTTCGCCGGCGACGTGAAAACTTACCGACAGTTTTCGCCCCGCGAGTTCCACCCCGACGAATGGCTTGTGAACGAAAGTGAGTGAAATCGGGTCGCTCCAGGCGGACTGGCCGGCGGGAATAGTGACGGCGGCCTTGCCTCCGAACGTTGCCGGAAGGTTGGTGCCGGGGACGAGAGCGGCGCCGCTCATTTGCAGGCCGACAAAGACGCCGTCGAAAGTTACCGGCCGGGTGCCCAGGGCATTGGAAAATTGCAGGCGGGCCTGGCGTCCCCAGATGTCGGGCCGCAGGATCAGGCGGAAAGTCTGGTCGCGGGCCCCGGTTTCAGGGGAGGGAAAAACCAGGCTCAGGTTGGGTTGTGCGGACGGGTTGCCGCTCGGATAGGGACCCTGCACGGAAGCCGCCCAACTGGTGGCCCATTTCTGACCGGGTGCACCATACGCGGGAAGCAGCGCCAGCGCTGCCACGAACAGGGGGAGCAGGCTTCGGGCGGGCGAAATCATCACTCGATTCTAAACCGGACTCGATTCTAAACCGACTCAGCCGGGGCCAACGCTAGTTTCGGGGACCGGCGGTTTCGGTGCGGCCAGCCAGGGGCTGTACGGCAGTGCCGCCGCAAACTGCTACGCCGGTGCGGATCAGCGCCAGCAGAAAGTTATTCAGCATGGCGTAAAAGACCTGCTCAGTCATGGGTTGTTTGCCCGGCAGACGGAAAGTGGCGGGCAGTTCCTTCGAAATGCGCATGCGCAGGCTGTTGCTCTGATTGCGGCCCTGGCGGTCGCGCTTGTTGGCCACTGTCATGGGAGTCTGCATGACGCCGCCGGTGCGCCCGTCGACGTAAAACTGGCAGCGGGAAAACCATCCCAGGTTGGCGGGGTCGGCGGCATCGAACAGAAGAAGCGGCGATTCCCGGTTCTCGGCCGTAAGGTCCAGCATGAGGCCGCGCGGCGATTCCTTCAGGCGGGCGGAAAACCCGGCCTCTTCGGCGACCGCAATAACTGTCGCGGGATCGATCTCGAGCAGGATCAATTTATGGTGGCCGGCCTGAAGAACCTGCATTTGTTTTAAGCCGCCGCCCCTGGGGAATTGAGCCTTGCGCATGCCGCGTCCACATCGGGAAAGAATTCAATCACGGTGTCGAGGTGTGTGAGTTTAAATACTTCGAGCACCAGGCCCTTTGCGCCGGAGACGGCCGCTTTTGCGCCCAACTGGCCAATCTTGGCGAAACAGTACGCTATGATGCCGATGCCGGTGCTGTCGATGTAGCCCACATGGGTCAGGTCGAGCACGAGTTTCCGCGAACCCTCGTTCAGGGCCTGGAGCACGAATGTTTCGATCTGGGACGTGTTTTTTCCGAGCGTAACCCCGCCGGCCAGTTCGATCACCGTGATATCCGGAGCCATCGTTCGCGTTGTCAGTGTCAGTGCCATGCCGCAGTGAAGCCTGCAACATCAGGATACAAAATCCACTGGCAGGGCCGCACAGGTATCTCAGGCCTTGTTCGCAAGGGCCGCTTTTACACGTGCCGGGGTGAAGGGCACCTGACGGAGCCGAACGCCCGCGGCATCGAAAATAGCGTTGTTGATGGCGGCGGCGATGGGGCGGATGGAAGGCTCGCCCGCGCCGGTGCTGGGCGCCTCGGGATGGTTAAGCAGCACGATATCGAGCGCCGGCACATCCGAAGAGCGGACGATGGGATAGCTGACCCAGTCGGTGCTGGTGACCTTGGTGCGATCGAATGTGACTTCCTCTTTG
>ODAK010007554.1_pt1 | contig 10918 bp, 4 predicted proteins | sample 1539591 | NCBI WGS metagenome assembly ODAK01 (sample SAMEA3539303, study PRJEB22396) | soil metagenome | biome: tundra; feature: field; material: soil | place: USA | collected 2010-05 | depth 0.15 m | reverse complement strand
CGCAACTCTGGTGGTGATTGCCGCGAACTAGGGTCACTTGATGATTTATCGCCGAGTATCAATCCGAGGAGCCACTCGTCCGCCCGGATCAACCGGCGGCCGTACGAAAGTTGGGCGGGATATTTCTTCTGAAACGCCCTCGTGACTGCTAAGGACGTACCCGCCGGTTAGTCGGGAATCCTTGGCTCTCTTGATCCCGGGTCCAAATACCGCCCGAGCTGAACCGAAGCCGCGTCACAACCCGCCTTCCGCGTGGTCGGGTGAAGCCACCCCCTGTAATTTCGAGGCATCCGCGTTAGTGGCGGCAAGACATCAGAAGCTACCAAGTCTCTAAACACTAGGTTCTCTTCGATGAGCGAGGTGCGTTGTCGACTCCCTCAATGAGTTCCACAACACGCTGCAGCTCGCGGTTGAACACGGAGGCATCGCTCGAATAGTGCGCGCGGCGGTGGCAGTTCGCACACACCGCAATGACCCATAGAGGGTGGTCTGGTCCTCCGTCGGAGAGCCGCCGAATATGATGCGGCTCAAGATATGGCTTCCCGTCCGGCGTCAAGAACGGCGCCGGCAGCTTGCACGCTTCGCATACCCCACGAGCCCTCTCCAAAACATATTGCCGAATCGCTTCGCTTCGTTTCCGAGATGATGCCCGCCTTTCAACGGCATCACGTGATTCCGCTGCATCAGCGAGGGCGAGTGTTCGCAACCTTCTTAATCGCTCCTCATGGTCTACATCAGGAATATCGAGTACTTGTTCTTGGAGTGGCGAGGTCGAATAGTCAGCGAGTGGCGCTAGTTCGAAGATGATCGCGAGCCGAGGTTCTCCATCCGATCCAGGCGCCTCCCGTCGGTGAAACCCCGAACACACAAACTGACCGACGTAGCGCACGTGAGCTCGATGGGCCTGTTCAAACAGATGAAGATCCTTCCCGGTCATTGAGTGATCACGAATCGCCTTATTTCCCTGCGCGAACCGCATGTCTCCACGCTGCCCTTCCCCCGTGTAGAGAAAAAGCCCGTCAGCCTGCCATCCGTCGCGATAGCCGTACTGCGCCCCGTTGTCTCCAGTGAAGAGCAAAATGATTGGGAATCGTGACGGAGTACTGATGCCGCCTTGCTGCTGCCCACCAAATTGGTGATGAAGATCTCGACGCCGATAGATCTGACCTGGGACGAACATCGAATGTCTCTACTTTCTCGGGTCAAGTATAGAATGGCGGGAGGTTCAATCTCTCTGTTTCGAGTCGATTGAAGGAGAAACGTGAAACTCTACTCAGGGACCTCGTCTCAATTGATCGAGGACTCAACACGAAACAGGATCGCGGGCAAACTCGAAGACTCCTTCTTTCGTAGTTTTCGCTTTAAGCCGTCCCACGCAGAGATCAACTCGTGGAGGAACTCCCTGCGTGCCCTCTCCCAGGTATTTCAAGAAGCCAAGCTCTTAAACAACGGGATTCTGCTCGAATACCAGTTGCCGCTCACCTCGAAGCGGCTCGATTGCTTGGTCACCGGCAGAGACAACAACGCCGCAAATCAGGCGGTCATATTGGAACTGAAACAGTGGGAGAGTTGTGAGCAAGGGGCCGGCCGCAATGAGGTGACAACTTGGGTCGGGGGAAATATGCGGGATGTCCTTCATCCCTCCGTTCAGGTCGGCCAATACAAAACGTACCTCCAAGATTCGCACTCCGCGTTCCACCCGGATGCCGGCCTTACTCTAAACGCTTGTTCCTACCTCCACAACTACAGTTACGACCCCGATGACGTGATCTTTTCCGAGAAGTTCAAGGATGCGTTGATCGCATGCCCGATTTTCACTGCCGATGATGTCGACCCGCTCATTTCTTATCTGCAGCCGAAGCTCGATGCCGGCGACACAGGAGAGATCCTGCTTTCCATTGAGAAGAGCCGTTACCGGGCCTCACGAAAACTCCTTGAGCACGTCGGCGAAACAATCAGGGGCAATTCCCAGTACGTCCTCCTCGATGAGCAATTGATCGTCTTTGACAGAATCCTCGCAACTGCGGAAGAGGGCTTTCACGACAAGAAGAAGACGGTAGTGATTGTTAAGGGCGGGCCAGGAACCGGAAAGTCAGTCGTGGCCTTGAATCTCTTGGGTGAATTGTCCACAAGGAACTTGAACACCCACTACGTGACCGGGTCGAAGGCGTTTACGACTACCGTGCGGGAGATTGTCGGCTCTAGGGCGGCCCAGCAGATCAAGTATTTCAACAGCTACGCCACTGCACAATGCAACGACGTTGACGTAATGGTGTGTGATGAGGCGCACCGTATCCGAGCAACGAGCAATTCCCGCTTCACACCATATTCGAAGAGGAGCAAGCTTCCTCAAATTGGTGAGCTGATCAAGGCGAGCAAGACCAGTGTCTTTTTCATCGATGACGACCAGGTCGTGCGCCCCGGAGAGGTCGGATCCGCTACCTACATAAGGGACTTCGCAAATCAGGACGGCTGCGAGGTCTTTGAGTACCAGTTGGAAGCCCAATTCAGGTGCGCTGGTTCCGACGGCTTCGTTAACTGGGTCAACAATACCTTGCAAATTCAGCGGACGGCAAACGTCCTTTGGAACGGACAGGACACATCATTCGATTTCCAGATATTCCCCACGCCTATCGCACTCGAGGCAGCCATCCGAGAGAAGGCTGAAGCAGGTTTCACAGCTCGACTTACGGCGGGGTTTTGCTGGCCGTGGTCTTCCCCAAGACCTGATGGCACATTGGTCGACGATGTCGTTATTGGGGATTATCGCCGTTCATGGAATGCGAAATCAGACGCGGGCCGCCTTGCACCGGGGATTCCGAAAGAGAGTCTTTGGGCTTATCGGCCGGGAGGTCTAGAGCAAGTTGGATGTGTCTACACGGCGCAGGGGTTTGAATTCGACTATGTCGGTGTTATTTTTGGGCAGGATCTGATCTACGACCCGAAGGGTAACTGCTGGAGAGGTTTTCCCGAGCGATCCTTTGACTCAGTTGTAAAACGTTCGGCTCAGACGTTCCTCTCCAACGTGAAGAATACCTACCGAGTTCTCTTGAGCCGTGGAATGAAAGGCTGCTATGTCAGTTTTCTGGATGACAATACCGAGAACTTCTTCCGCAGTCGAATTGAGTCGTGATTGAACTCCACCGAAAGGGTCAGACATGGTCACTACTCGTTGTACTTTTTATCAGATCCCTTGAATCTCTCGACCGGGTACTTCTCCGCGTTCCGCGCCAGTTTCTTCTCAGCTGCCAGCTGAAGGTCAATCCCCGCTTTGTCCGCAAATCTGATGAGATAGAGGAGAATATCTGCAAGCTCTTCTTCCGTCCGAGCTCGAACCTCCGGGGAGTCCAGGTCACTCCATTCTTTTTGTCCCCGCGACCACTGGAAAATCTCTAAGAGCTCTGACGACTCGATTGCGACGGCGGAGGCCAGATTCTTGGGGGTGTGGAATTGGTCCCAGTCGCGGTCAGCTGCGAACGCTCGAAGAGAGCTTGCAAGCTTTTCATTATCGATCACTGTTCCTCCAACTCGGTGCTCTTGTATGCGGATCGCCACCATTCGGTCTTTCCATATTCTTGGGAATCCTATCTACTAGGCTCGATCAAGCCTCAGCGGAAAGTTCGAGGGCTTCGTCAAGGAAGAGCAATGCCTTCTTGCGATCGAGACGATGCGCATTGAACTGTCCTGAGAAATCGAGCAGACATTCGAGACATGCTTTTCGACATGTTAAATTGTGAATTTCTGTACCACGTAAAACACTCCGGGCTTTCAACAGCCATTGTTTTCCCTTAGTCATTAATTCGAGACAGTGCCCGGAACCGCCTGGTGTCGTGTCGTAAAGAAGTATCCTGTTCGCACTCTCGGAGCGTCTGTCATCGACTTCTAATTCGCGACTGTCCAACTCAAGGAGGGCCGAACCGGCCAAAACCAGTGCGCGACCGAGCGAGTACATCGTTGCATCTTCACCCGACGAAGGCCACTCCAGAAAGAGCATGTCGGTTGTCTCTCGGGCGGCCAGAACCCTGTTTCTCAAGACGGACTCTTGGTCTTTCAACCAACAGCGCAAGTCAGGATTTGAGGAATAGATTGAGGGGTGTTCGCGGAACTTTGGCGGTAACGAAGGAGGGTTCCCTTTGCGATCAGTGGGTAGCCGTTCACTGTCAGCATATCCACATCGTGTGCAAACGGCGAATCCGAAGCCTTCCCCTCCCTTTCCACTTCCAGCATTTCTATATAGGAGTTCCCCCTTGCCGGCTTCGAAGTATAAGGCTGTCAGGCCGGGTATGCCTGCGAAGTCGGGACACTGTTCGGTCGCATCACTGACCGTGAAAGTGTTGAGCGCGAACGTCTCCACCTTGCCGATACGATCCAATTTGCGGCCAGGAGGCTTCGGCGGTTCCCAAGCCGCCGTACTGTACCCAAACCTTGGGAACATAAGCATCTGGCCTGGGTCGGCAGGCCCCATTTGGCAGTGTGGACATAGGCCGCTTTGATTGGTCGCAAGATACTCGTGTCCGTTCGCGCAGTTGAGCGACCAGTAGTTGAGCATGAGCGCTTCGTCACGGTTCGTTTCTGTCCAGTGCTTCAAAATTCCCTTTGATTCGAGAACTTTTCCACCGACGAGCAACACGGCCCCCGGCACGTACTCGCTGAGCGCGATCAAAGACTGCCTCTCCAATCGGTATTTCTCTGACGTAGTCGATTTTGAATCTGAACCAATCTTGGGAATGCGTACCGAAAGCCGCTGAAGGTTAATCGGGAATCCGTATCTCGGGAGAAACCCGGCGTCGGAAAGCCATGCGATAACGCTTATGTCGCCCATCGCCTTGATCTGATATCGAATGGAGTTCGCTTTGTTTTTCTCCCCAATCGATTCCTTTTGCGAGGTTTGACCTGGAATTTCCAGCCAAGCGTCCCGGAGCGATCTGTAATCGCCTTCCCATTTGGAAACGGATTCGCGGAACGCTTCGACCGCAGTTGTGAGAAAGCCCCTCCATGATGCGTCATCTTTAGCCACTTGCTCAAGTTGGGTCCCAACAATCAGCGGATTGCTCCGGTCTCTATATTTACAGCCCTCTTTCTCAAGGAATTGGATGAAGTCGGTGTGATAGCCGCTGGTTGCGGCCTTCCATTCGGGCTTTCCGCTACCACTCCATCTCTCCGGACATTCGCCAACACCGCAAAACTTCCGCATGTTTGAGTAGGCATCCATCGCACCGGTATATGCGCCTTGGCGAGGCGCGAAGAATTCTCCCAAAAGCATCGCGTGCAGATGACGCCGTGTAATACGGGGACGACTCCCTAAGAGAACAGTCTGCTGTCGATATGGCTTTTGGATAAAGTGATCGAATCGCAGAAAGACCTCACGATCAAATGGTCGGCTGCGGGCAAAAGTCACTACGAGGGACGACCCGTCAGATCGTCTTCCCGCCCGACCCGCACGCTGCATGTGATTGGCGCGACCTGGCGGTACGTTTCCTAGTAGAACTCCATTCAATCCGCCAATATCAATTCCCAATTCCATCGTTGTGGTTGAGGAGAGCAAGTTCCTTGCGCCTTCTTTAAAGAGCAACTGCCGACGTTTATTCTCCTCCGGGCTCAGTTGCGCCGAGTGCTCCTCGCCCCACAACCCGCCCTGAAAGATTGGGGACGTGGTTAGATCTTTCCGTGTCCTGCCCCATCTCGTGTCTGAATCCGCCTGGTCGGCTGTAATGCCTGCAATATTACCGAGGCATCCCTTCAGCGGCGACCAACCAAGAACTTCGCGAGGCCATAAGGTGCCAGTATCAGGGCATCGATACAACGACCGTGGTTTTCTAAGACGGAGGCGATCAAAGATCAGCTGAAACGCACTATCTGTCAGACCTTCACTGACTTCATGGGTGCCTTCAGTCTTTAGCCAAGGCCATTGATTGAGTTCTGACATGGCATACAGCTGATCGAACGCCGCTTCCAACATCTTCACTGCAAGTGTCTCGTCGGCTTCGGCGGCATTGAGCACCCTCCGCGCAAACCAGACACGCATTTGCAATTGATCTTCCTTCCGTTCGTCTCCGCCGACAAATCTACGAGCAGACCAACCGCTCTTCGTCCTGGTCATCCATCGTCCGTACAACGGAGACTCCCCGTCCCAGGTTCTACGGTCAGATGAAGCCGACCAGTCCACCGCTCGATCCGCACGAACCGTATCCAACAAGGCAGCGATGAACTCTGGCCAAGCCAATAATAGCCTTTCAATCGCGGCTGCATTGCCAGCGATTTGGCTCTTGAAGCTGATAGGAAGCTGAAGTGTTTCAACGCCGGGATACACAATCTCGACCAGTCCCGCCGCTTCGATTGACGATGCAGTTCGGAGGGGATTATCCAATTCCGTAGCGATTAGACCCTCGACGTGGTCGGCGACCTTTTGACGATTATCTTTCCAGTCCTGTTGTCTCCACTTCTGACGGTGCTTCTCGGCACTCTGGCGTTCGAGTATTTCTCCGATCCGAACGTCTTTCGAGACGGACGCGGCGAATGCATCGGCGGGGATTCCAAGAGATGAATAGGTCAATATTTCCGCCCATTCCGCTCGCTTGCTGCGTGCCTGTTGCCGGTCCTGGAGGGAAAGAGACGAGTCGTCCGCGTCTTCGTCGCACCGGCGGATCTGTCGATTAACGTAGTCGGAAGTTGGCGGTTGCGTTTCGCGCACCGTATTTGCGATGGCTGCGCGGATGAGTTGGATCTCATGCTGTCTGGAAAGGAGTGGCCCGAGACGCGCGGCCTCCCGACGGGAATCACTGAAACATAGCAGCCTTCGACCTTTCCCGGGCTTCCATTCACGACTTTCATCCGGATATGCAGGCATCCCATAAAGCAACGTTTCTGCTGTCACGCCGACTGCTAGTCGTTCGCCGCCCCGAAGCGGTTGGATATTGGAGGAGAAGTCGTCCTCGTCTGAATCGGGGTCAGGCGCACTCCAATTGGACTTGCAATGTGGGCACTGCTGTAGGGTACATTTCGATGGGTCATTGCACGCTGTGCCGTGTTCAGGGCAAGGAACGCGATATAGAGTGGTTCCGTTTTTCTGACCGAAGCATTCTCCAGTAAAAGGATTTACAACCACGGTGCTTAGTTGAAGGCCCTCTGCGGAGGCGACAAGATAGTAGCGGCGCTGCGGAATTTTGGCAAGGAGGCCAGATTCCATCTCTCCAGTGTCAATGTTCTCGTATCCACCCATGGCCCACAAACCACAGGCTTTGCAGCGGAGGACCGGCAATGTGATCGAGTCACAATACAAGCAACGATCCCGCGGCGCTTGAAGCGCTCCTATGCCCTCCAGACGCACTGTATGGGGGGCCTTACAGGTGGAATCAATGCATACCACGAGGCCCTCTGGAGAGCGGACGAGGCAATGGAGTCGATGTGGAATGATTGGGGATAATTCATCGGATGATCTCGCCGAAGCCGAAAGTCGAAGCAGGAGAATTGTTGCGTCTTGCGTCACAGGTTCGGAATCCGACCAAAGCTCCTTCGCGAGGGCATCCAGAGACCACAGCTCTCGTGATTCGATTAGTTTCGCGAGTTGGCGCACAATTGGCATTTGCTCAAGCAAGGTCTTTAGGAAAGGTGCAAGAACGTCGTTTGACGCCTTGCGCGCCGAAATAACAGCTGTTTCCGTTACTGCGCTAACCAGTGATTCAGCGACTCTCAGTACACCCTGCTGATCCGGGGGAAGAAATTTGCCATCCGCACCAAGCGTGACGATATCGAGATTAGAATGGCTGGCGAGCATAGCGGCGACTGGAATCGGAAAATCCTTGGCCTCTTCTGCATCGAACTGAAGGGGGGCTTTCTCTCCTTCGATGACCTCCACGGAAGTCTCAGGCACTGAAAATATGGTGCTCGCGAATCGTCCCATATGCTCCAGTGTTCCGCCCAATGTGGCAGAAGTCGCGATATGCGTGATGAGTTCTGGAGCGACACCACAACGGTCTCGCAAGCGTCGGAGCAAAAGTGTGATCTCGGCGGCCAGCGTTCCCGTGTATAAGTGGGCTTCGTCAAGAACGATGTATTCGAGAGCCTGATCGAAGAATCCGCTGTCTTGTGGGCGGCAAAGCATGTACTCGAGCATTGAATAGTTCGTAATTACGATGTCGGGAATACTCTCCCTTGCGGCATCGCGGCTCCGCCGCCGGCATGGTGCCCAATCCTCTCCGCGCGCTATCGCTTGCCTATTCGTTTCTGGCGTCTCGCTCGTGAAGTGGAAGAGGCTTAGCCTCTCTTGCACATCCAACAATTCATAGAGACGGGTTACCTGGTCAGTCACGAGGGCGTTCATAGGATAGAGGATGAGGCAACGCATTCCGTTGGCGCCTATCTTTCGTGGGCGACCCCAAAGGCCCGAAAGGATTGGTAACAAGAAGGATTCGGTCTTGCCCGCTCCGGTTCCCGCCGTCACCACAATCGACGGCCTTCCTTTAGGAAGCACTTTCCTAGCTGCGCGGATCGACTTTGACTGATGTTCAAACAGAAGTCTTCCTGCAGGAAATTTATTATTGACGTCCAAGTACTCCACGAGGTCCGTGGGGAACAATTCCTCCTTTGCGAGCGAACCCAGCGAATCATCACTCTGCTTGCTTGGGAATGCACCTTGAATCCAAAGCTCGCTGACGAGGCCGCCCTCCCTGCCGGGGCCAGACCATATAGCTTCGGCTTGGCTGGCGAGTTTGGAATCACGGACATAGTTCTCGGCGGTCGCAAGGCTCACCGCTCGGTCCCTCATCTGTTCCACTAGCCGCAAGGCATCCAGTTGACTCATTACGTCGTCCTTTCGAGACAATAGACCAACAATGAAGCAATCAAGAATTCACGTCCCCTGCGATATTCAGCGACACGATTGATGAGATTCATTTCCTCGAAGCGCGACTCTTTCCCGGCGAGAAATGCTTCATAACGCCGGCTAAGTTTTGAAAGCGCGTCGGGCGTGATGTGAGCCAGTTTAGCGCAATCTCTTGTCATGTCTCCAAGTGCGCTTTGGACCTGCGCTGCGGTTGGCTGATCGAGTCCAGCCGCGTCATGGATCACGCTCACAATACTCTGGCGGTAACGGTCGTCGTGCGAATCAACGCGTGCCATACTGTATGCAAAAGCCGGGCATATTTCTCCTAGAAGCAAGAGTGTCTTGCGAAAATTCTCGATTGGCGACGCGGCTAGTTCGTGAGAGAACCTAGACTGAAGCGCACTCGCAAGTTCGTGAATCTGTTTTGTTCTTCCTTCGGAATAGTCCCAGAAGAGAGATCGTACGACCGTCTCGATTCCGCTCTCCGCGTCCCGATGCAAAAGTGGCTTTCGCAGAACACCCTCGTTAAGCCACCCGCGCAAAAAGATCGCGGGTGATTGCCTAATGAATCGCTTGAGCGGGTCTAAAAACGGCTCTGACAACAACGGAACCTTGAGCCAACGGAAGAGCGCTATTGTCTCTGGAGAGGTTGGTTTCCGTAATGATGACGCCACAAAATCGAGGTTCCAGTATGCGCCCAAGCAGATCCCTTCGTATGCAATAGCGAGAAGCTGAGGCGATCCGCGCAATACAAATCGCCATAAGAAGCCATCTGACTCGACGCGAATTTTCTCGGCCGGGATGATTGACGGAGCGGAGTCAACGTCTTGCCAGACAAATACTGTATGCTCCTTGGCAGGCATAATTGGGTTTCTCAAGTAGAGCGAGTGTGAACCGCCCCCCAATGTCGCGGGCACATATAAATCTACACAGCCTTTATCCTCAACTACTTGAGCGAGAGTTCGGTCGCCGATGCCGTCAAATTCGGCGCAGAGAGAGGCACCCCAACCGTTCAAATCACGGAGTTCAATGGTATTCGATCGTTTTGATCCAATGAGACGCGAGCCTTCGCGCAACTTGAAATCGCCGCTGTCAAAAACTCGAGCCCAACCATCTCCAGATGCGCGGTTCAAACGTCCGTTTTTCGGCCTTTGCCAGGTCGGAGTTCTCACGTTTTCTAGGATTGCGACCCCACTTACGTCGAACTTCAGCTTTGGAAGCATTGCGCGCTTGTAATGCGCCCCCTCAACTCGAACTCGTAGCCGGATATTCCCGGTGAGGATATCTAACGAAATAGGAATGGCGTTTGCCGTCGCCCATCCGTCTCCCATAGAGATGAGCCGCGTCGCCTTGGCTCCGACGAATAAAGTGACGGATTCGGCATCTTCTGGGACTCCGGTGGCGACGAACTTTACGGGCGAACCAATTTCAGCGGCCTTTTGACTCCCCGACCCTAGCGTTATTCGTAGCGGTCGCTGCACTCTGATCGTTGAGAGCTGTGGTTCCCAAACCACGTCCTCTCCGCACTTGAGCTGCGTCTCCTCTGTTAGCGGGCGACCGAGCCGATAAACCGACCGGCCTTTTCCCTTCACAAAGGTCACACCGTCAACTTTCAAGTCCGTATCGCAGACCAGGGCATAGTCCCGGTTCGGTTGCAGAATCTCGCTGGCATCGACTTTACCGCGGGTTCCCAGATCAAATATTAAGAATGGATCCTCAAATCCGAAGCTGCCGAAATCTACGGTCTCAATCGGTTCACCGTTGCAACTGATGGAAAAACTCTTCGGTCGCAGATTTGGAGGCTGGCCCACTTTCTCGCAGGTCAGCAAACGGTTTCCACGAAAGATGCCGCTGGCTTCCATCGACCATCTATCGACCACAATACCGTCTACGGTAAAAACTGCGGAAGTCTTGCCCGTCAACAGCTCGTACACCCGCTCTTCATTCAACCGCAGTTGAAAGCAAGGTTTTGAAGGGCTATCCCAATTGAACACTGGCTCGAACAGCGCCTCCGAATTGTACGAGTCGTCGTTGGCCGAAATCGATGCGGAGATCGGAAGAGCGTCGTGTAGGGAAAGAGTGTAGATCTCGGTGGTC
>ODAK010007552.1_pt1 | contig 10918 bp, 13 predicted proteins | sample 1539591 | NCBI WGS metagenome assembly ODAK01 (sample SAMEA3539303, study PRJEB22396) | soil metagenome | biome: tundra; feature: field; material: soil | place: USA | collected 2010-05 | depth 0.15 m | reverse complement strand
ATAAAGCACGTTGGCGAAGATTGCGCAAGCGGAATTGTAAAGCCCCATTTTGCAGACTGCTGGATAACGTCCCCACGCTCAAAACCTCGCCGTCAGCGCCACGCGAAATGAAACTGGCTCGACCGGTTCGAAATGCATGTCGTTGACCGAACCGAATGGTAGGTATCACGCACGAGTGCGATTATCCGGGCTTGCATACAGCAGATTGCAAATCTGCGATCTTGACACGCCGGCGGAGGGCTGCTTACTCTCGGGCTCGGATCGGGGTGCGTTTATGCGCAAGGCAACCATGGCCACGGTGCGGAAGTTCCCTTTACGAGGTTCAATTTGGGCCAAAGACTGCGCGGATGGCGTCGAGCTTCATGGTTTGCTCGCCGCGGGTGGGGGCTACGATGCCGCCCTCGCCGAATTCGTTCCAGGCGTAGATGGTGAAGAGCTTTTGCCGCCCGCCGCCGGATAGCGGCAGGCCGAGGTTGGCGCCGGAGGCGAGTCCGGACTTCATGTCGCGCAGCTCCGCTTCCCATTCGGCGCGCGTGGGGAACTTGAAACAAGGGCGCGGATCGTTCCACGGACGCGGACACCATCCCGCGGCCAAGTACGGCACATAAGGCAGAGCATCCGTGGCGTGAATCTGCCGAGCATCGCGGGCCGACTTGGCCAGGGTCGCGTATGGATAGTCTTCGGCGGTTTGCTTCAGGTCGGGAACGTCCATGTAAGTGGCGGTGAAGTCGAATATCTTTGCCAGCGGGTGCGCGGGGCCGATGCGCTCACCAGCACCCACGCCGCCACCAATCAGCATCTCGCCCAGGCCCGCTTGCCGCGCCGCCTGTCGCAAGGAATCCAACCTGTCCCGCGCCCGTTTGGAGTCCCCGCCGTTCTGTTGCAGGAAGTAATCGCCGCCGTGGACTTTGAACATCAGCCGTCCGCCGACGCGCAAGTAGCTCGGATGCCGCAGCGCCTTGAGCCAGGTTTGGACGCAGCGATCCCAATCCGCATCCATCGGCACCTCAAACGGTGGGTGGTTGCAGAACTCGATCATGAAGCGCAGGCGCTTGGCCTCGGGCGAAGCCATGAAGTTAGTGAGGCCCCTTTCAGTAAGCGCGACGTTCGGCTCTCGTTCCTGGTCGGGTGGATTGTAATACCAGAGGATGGAAAAGAAATCCACGCTCGCCCCGGCGGCGGCTTTAATCTCCCGGTTCATGGTCTCCTGGTCATTGTATTCGCCCAGAGACGGGACGCGTTCCGGGAAGCGCAGCCGCCAATCCTCCCCGTGCCGGTCCTGCCACTTGTTCGGCAACGGCTTCCACCAGCCGGGGAAGTAATTCACCCCCACCAGCACGTCCTTCTCCTTCCAGAAAACCGAAGGCTCGCTGGCGGCTGCCGCAGCGCCGAATATCAGCCCGGCCATTAACAGGGCGTGCCAACCAAGGGAGGGCGAGTGTCCTCGCGCGCCCTGATTTCTGGAGATGTTTGGGCTCGCGAGGACGCTCGCCCTCCCGAGCGGATAGTATCGAGATGATCGCATTTGCCTATTCTCCGATGATCTTCACCAGCACCCGCTTTCGCCGGCGGCCATCGAACTCATGATATGGTCGCTCGAAAGGCTGTCAATGCTTACGAGGTCCATCTCAGCTTCGATGCGTGGTATCTCCTCCTCAATCTGATCCTTTCGTGCATCGAGGGGTTGGCAGATTTCCTTGAATTGAGGCATGGTTAAATCGCCTTCAAGATATGCATACGACCGAACTGAGACCAGAACACAGACTGCAAGTTGGACCAATCGCCAGGACGAAGCTTGAACGTAAGCTGTGAATCCAAGACGATGGTCTTCTCGTTGACCTCATGCCGCGGTTCGATCTAATGTCGCGCATGGATTTGGAAGAGTGTGGCGGCTCCAGTGGGTTCAAGAAGAATCTCGAACGCTTTTGCAGCATCGTGGTCGCGGACGAACAGCTTCACTCGGCGCTCCTGGACGCGCCGGACACGGAGCGCTTTGCAGCGCTCACGGTTGAGTTGGCGCAAAAGCACGGGTGCCATTTCACGGTCGAGGAGGTGCGCGCCGCGCTTGAGGAAAAGCGCCGGGCCTGGCTGCAACACTGGGTTTAGGATGGAACGGTTCGACAATTGGATTCCCATTCGCGTTGACTGGCAGCATTCCCGGCCCGTGGTTCACTGGTGTCGTCTGGGCGGCCTTCGTTTCACCGAGCCTTTCTTCGACCAAACCATCAACCGGGCTTTGGCGCATCCGGCGAATTTACTCTTTCAACGGCAGACACCCATCGAAGCGCTCGAGCAATGGGCGGCGTCCCAGCCTGGATTAACTCCCACCGGATTCATCTTCCACATGTCCCGATGCGGCTCGACGCTGATCTCGCAAATGCTGGCTGTCCTGCCGAAGAACCTGGTTATCTCGGAGGCAAGGCCGCTTGATGCCGTTCTTCGTTCTCATTTCCGCGAGGCGGGCATTACCGAGACTCAGCGCATCGGTTGGCTTCAGTGCATGGTAAGCGCCCTTGGACAGCGCCGGCACCCGGAGCAAAAGCATTTCTTCATTAAGTTTGACTCGTGGCACGTGCTTTTCCTGTCACTGATCCGGCGCGCTTTCCCAACCGTGCCGTGGATTTTTGTTTATCGTCAACCAATGGAAGTGCTGATGTCGCATTGGCGGCAACGCGGCCCGCAAGTGATTCCCGGCGTGTTGGAGGCAGCCATGTTTGGCTGGGATCAGCCGGCTGTCGGTGCGATGTCGCCGGAAGAATATGCCGCTCGCGTGCTGGCCAAGTTTTGCGAAGCGGCCTTGGAATCCGTTCAGGCTGGGATGGGGAAACTTGTCAACTACCAGGAACTGCCTGTAATTGTGCTGCCCGCTTTGATGCAGTTTTGGGGGCTTGAATATTCTCAGGCGGATCGGGAGCAGATGCTCGAAGCTTCCCGGCTTAACGCCAAGAATCCGTCGTTGCCGTTTGAAGACGATACCGCGCTCAAGAACCGGAACATCCCGGACAAACTCTGCGCGGCGGTTCGGCAATGGCTGGACGACCCGTATCAGCAGTTCGAACAGATGCGAATCAGAGGCGGGGTTGATTGAAGCGTCGAGCCGCGTCAGCTTGGAGCCGCAGAGGTTCCAGGCGGCTTGGTAGCGGCTTGATCGGCGGTGACGAGTAGTTCCCGCAGCCATTCGTTAATCTCACAGTCGATGACCAGATGGACCCGGTCGGTGGCACCGGAGTTGGCGATGTGGTGCGGCAGATTGAAATTGTGGTACCAACACTCGCCCTCCTGCATGGGGATGCGGACTCCGTTCAGCACAAACGCGACCTGCGGATTGGTCACGACCGGGATGTGCAGCCGGACCTCACCGTCCTCAAAGCCAAGCTGGTAGTCGGTGTGCTCTTTGATCACCGAGCCAGCTTTCAGGCGCAGGAAGCGCACGGCTTGCTGAGTGCAGGGAAAGGCGGCCAGCACTTCGCGGACATAGGGACAACGGTTCAGCAGCGGAGTATCCGCGAAAGCTTGCTTGGCCGTCGGGTCCGGATAGATGTGGTTCGCTCGGCCGCCCACAGATCGAAAGGGGACAACACTCCACTCGCCCTCGTAATAAGCGGTGTTGAAATGTGGAATGAATTCTTCCGCCAGGACCGAACGAAGGTCCGCCTGAAGACGGGAGGCATCAAACTGAAGCGGGAGTTTTAAGCTGGCGTGCATGAGTCGCTGCTGCTTGGCCTGCTCTCCATCTCGTCGTCCATTTCCGCCTCGCTGGTTCTTACAAACCCCAAGCGATGGTAAAGCCGCACAGCACGATTTCCTTTTCGCACCGTCAGCCTCACCGGCTTCCCGGCAGACGAGGCCTCAGCCAGCAATTTTCGCATCAAAGCCGTGCCCACGCCGGCATGGCGGTATTCGGGCAGCAACGCGATGTCCACAAGCCGGAACTCAGCTTCGTTCCGGTCAACGATCATGCGGCCGATATTCAGCCCGTCGATTTGCACGATCTGGAAGTCCGCCTTCGGGAACGCTGCGCGATGGCCTTGATAGGCCTTGAACTGCATCTGGAGAAACGCGCTTTGCATTTCCGCCGGCCAACCCCACGCATCCATTTCTTCCTTTCTCGTGCTGGCATACAGCTCAAAGTTGAAGGGTTCGTCCTGCCGGACCTCGGGCCGGAGTGCTATTTTGCTCAGATCGATGGACGCGTTCATTCGCGAAGGGTGAAGTTTATAGCACCCCAATCTTTAATCAACTTGGGATGAACCCTTGAGGCTGCGATTTCGGGCTCATTCTCGGGGCCGCCGCCGCCACGTGGCTTCCTGAGCGCATCTTGCGAAGCATGAAACGCCCTCCGTCGCCTTCCACTTTGGAACCAAACCGCTTTGCCTGGCCATCGCTTGCTTGACAGCGGGCAAATAGCGGCTACAGTTGCCCTCATTGAACGCGTTAGTGCTCATACTTCGGATCGGCGAATCTTTCGGGCTGCTTGCAACATGAGTTCGCGCCGGGAATTTCTCGCCAAGTGTTCCGGTCTGACGGCAGGAGTCATGATGGGTCCGATGCGAGCGCTTGGGCAGCCATTCGACTTCCTCCCGCGATCATCATCCGTTGACCAAATCAGCTTCCCAGAATTGGCACGTCAGGTTAACACCAAGTTCCGCGTTTACGCCGCGACGGGCAAGGTGGTGGAACTGGAGTTGATGCAAGCGAGCCTCGATCCCAAACTGCCGCAGCAAGGGAAGAAGCCGGCTCCAGATGCGGATTACGAAAAGTTCTCCCTGATCTTCTCTGGGCCGCGCCGCGAGTTGCTCGAAGAAAAGGCTTTGAAGTTCGAGCATGACCAGCTTGGCTGTTTTGAACTGCTGGTTCTTCCCGTTTTCACTCGCAAACCGGATAAAGTGAATTACCAGGCCGTGTTTAACCGGCCCCGGAAACCAAGTCGAACGAGGCAACTAACCGATGCCCGCCGGGGCGGGTCAAAGGTTTAGCAGGCCATGCCCAGTATCAAATCAAACCGAAGAATAAACTATGGCAAATCAATATCTTGGTGAAATCAGGATGGTAGGCTTCAATTTCGCGCCGCTCGGCTGGGCGCTTTGCAACGGCCAGCTTTTGAACATCTCCCAAAATACCGCGCTGTTTTCGCTTATCGGCACCTTCTACGGCGGCAACGGCACGAGCACTTTTGGCCTGCCCAATCTGCAGGGGCGAGTGCCAGTGCATCAGGGAAATAATGGCTTTGCGTCCTATGTATTGGGGCAATTATCCGGAACAGAAAACGTGACCCTGCTCAGTAACAACATGCCCATACATAATCACCTGGTGAACTGCAATTCCGCCGGCGGCAATCAGGCCACCCCCGGCGGTGGTTTGCTCGCGGTGGAATCCACCGGGACTTCCTCCGATTACACCACTGCGGCTGCGGACAGCACCATGAATCCTGCCATGATCGGTACTGCCGGGGGGAACGTGCCGTTTTCCATCGTCCAGCCCTATCTTTGCGTGAATTTCATCATCGCGCTGACTGGAATCTTTCCGTCACGGAATTGATGTCTCGCTGCGCAATGCCGGGGCGTGCGCGCCGAAAGACAAACCATCCTATGGCCTCAAAAAACAGTCTGTTCCTGGGTTTGGCCATAGTAGTGGTAAGCCTTGCTGTTGTTTTGCCCGCCAAAGGCCAGTCTCCTTTGTTCTACGGCACCAGCAGCGCGACCCAAACGAGCAACACAGTCCAGCGCGTCAATACCAACGGCGCAGGCAACACGCTGCTCTTTACGGCAACGGGGGCTGCGGCAAACGGCGTAGGCCGCTGCACCGCCGTCGCCTTGGACTCCTGGAACGGCAAGGTGTTCTTGCTCGACGCCGGCAGCAACGCCCTCTGGAGCGTAAATCTGGACGGGAGCGGCCTGGCGCAGGTGAGGAATCACCTCACCAACGCCCCACTGTCGGTTGCCCTGGATGTCTTCAACGAAAAAATCTACTACAGCTCTAGTAGTTCGAGCCAGAGCGGCAACACCGTCCAGCGGATGGATTACACCGGTGGCAGCAACACAATTCTATTTGCCGCTACCGGACCCTCTCCCGGCAACGGCCCTCGGCGCTGCACCGCCCTCGCCGTAGATACGCTCAACTCCAAAATAGTTTTTGCCGACGCGGGCAGCAATGCCCTCTGGATGGTCAGCCTCGCGGGCACGGGCTTGACGCTGGTAAAGTCCGGGCTCGGTGGGCCGCCGCTGGATCTGGCTTTGGATGTCACCAACCAGCTTATCTACTTCAGCACCAGCAGCACGATCCTGAATTCCAATAGCATCCGGCGCGTGGCCTATAGCGGCGTAGGGCTGACTACTTTGCTCACTGCTTCCAACGGCGTGAAACGCTGCACTTCGCTTGATCTGGATTTGCCCAACTCAAAGATTTACTTTTCCGATGCAGGAAGCAATGCCCTCTGGAGCATCAGTCTCTTCGGCAGCGCGCCCACCCTGGTGAAGAGCGGTCTGACTGCCGCCACAGTCAGGAAAGTGCGCCTGCTCCCCTCGTCGAACCTCATCACGGTCGTGAACACCAACGACAGCGGAGCCGGCTCTTTACGCCAGGCAATTGCCGATGCGACCTCTCACGGCGTGATCAACTTCAGCAGCGCGCTTTTCTCCAATGGCACGGCGATCGTCAATCTATCCACCGTTGGTGATGGCACTTACGGGCCCTCGGCCATCCGCGTGGACAACCAGGTGACCATCATTGGCCCGGGCGGGACCAATAACCTGATCATCACCCGCTCCAACACCGCCCCCGCCATGCGCCTGTTCTATGTCAGTTCGCTGGGCAGCCTGAGTCTGAAATATGTAACCGTGACCAACGGCCTGGCGCAGGGTTCTATCGGCGGTTCTGGATATCAACGTGGCGGCGGCGGCGGCGGCTCGGCCGGGCTGGGCGGAGCGATTCTCAACGGCGGCTTTTTGGATATCGAATACAGCACGTTGACTGGCAATCTGGCTCAGGGTGGTGCTGGCGGCGGAAAGGCGCTTCCTTGGGGTGGAGACGGCAGTGGTGGTGGCGGCGCAGGTTTGGGCGGACCGGGCGGCGGAGGCGGCCAGGTCAACTTCGGCGGGAATGGTGGTAATCCACTGGGTGGTGCGGGCGGCAGTGGAACTGGTGGTGGCGCATCCGGCGGTCTAGGCGGCGGCGGTGGCGGCGGTGGCAGCAGTGCCACCAGCGGCTCGGGGAGCGGACCAGGTGGCTTAGGTGGCTTTGGCGGTGGCGGCGGTGGTGGCGGCGCATATAACACGGTTGGTTTTGGCGGCGGCGCAGGCGGCTCCGGCGGGGCTGCCGGCTTTGGTGGTGGTGGCGGCGGCGGCGGCGGCGGGACACCGGATGGAGCAATTGGCAAAGCGGGGTTCGCGGGCGGCAACGGCGGTCAGGCTGATAACAGCGGGAACAACGGCGGCGGTGGCGGCGGTGGCGGCGGGTTGGGAGGAGCCATCTGCAACCTCGGCGGCACGGTGGCGATCACCAACAGTACGCTTTCCGGCAACGCGGCGGTGGGCGGTACCGGCGGCTTTATGATCAGTTCAGCGGCATCCGGTTCAGGTCTCGGCGGCGCGATTTTCAATCACTCGGGGGTCGTCACCATTCTCAACACAACCGTCGCCAACAACCGCGCGGATCAAGGCGGCGGTGGCATCTACAATCTGGGCGATGGGATCAATCTTTCCGGCGTTGTTTCGCTGCGCAATACCATCGTGGCGGGAACGCCCAACGGCGCTTTCGATTATGTCGCCGCCGCGATCAATAGCGCCAACACCACGAATACCGGCAACAACAATCTCATCCAGCTCAACAGCGGCTTCGCCGGAGGAATCGTCACCAGCGCCAACCCAAAACTCGGTCCGCTGGCGGACAATGGCGGACCCACTCCCACCCATGCTCTGCTCAATTATAGCCCGGCCATTGATGCCGGTGATAACACCGCCCTGCCCGCGACCGACCAGCGCGGTTATCCGAGAATCGTGGACGGCGACGGCAATGGCTCAACTATCGTTGACCTCGGCGCGGTGGAACAGGGCATCTTCCGCCTGCGCACTATTCCCCAAACCGCAGCGAGCATTCAATTAAGCGGATTTCAGCTTTTCCTCACTGGCGAATCGAACCGGCTCTATGTCACTGCATTCTCACCTGACCTGTTCAACTGGACAAGTTTTGCCACCAACCAATCTCCCGGGGTCGAGATCCCTGTGGTTGATGTCTCCACGGGCACCAACAGCAAGCGCTTCTATCGTGCCTATACCTGGCCTTGAGCAGAGTTAGCTTGCAGCGCTAATCGCGCAACCACTTCACCATGGCGGGATACGCAGCCGCCCCCAGCTCGCGAGCCTTCTTTTCGTCGAACGCCATGCCTAGCCATTGCAGCATCGGCACGCCGATATACCGGCTTTCTTTGAAATTCTCCAACATGGACTCCGACCCGCCGCGATAACCGTCGGCGTGGAACACGACCGCCGGCTCCAATCCCAAATGAATCACCGCGGCATACGACCATGCGATCGCCGCCATCTCTTCCGCTGGTCCCTGGCCGACATCTCCGCAGAGTTCGCGCCGCTGTGCTGCCGGAGTCAAGGCGATGTGTCCGGCCTCGTGCAGCATGTCTCCCGGGTGCAGTAATCTGGTTTCATCAACGAGCAAGATGCCACGGTCAACTCGAATTCCGGGCAAAACGGTGTTCTCCTGAAACGCCGACGCTTCCACCGGAATGCCTATCTCCATCAGGAACATCGCGATTCTGGCGGCGATTTGATTCTTGAATCCAAGTTCTCGCATGGCTTGCACCCCAACCCTTCCCCCGGCCAAATAAGCCGGTTCGTTACCGCCAATTCCTTTTCGCTTCTCCTCTGGGTGGAAACATCGTGAGATACTGAACGAGGCGCGGACGCTCGCCTCGATTCGGCCGACTGCCGTGAGGAAGCGCTTGATGCCAAATAACCAGGTCACCGGCTGAAGCCGCGATGGGGATTGCTCCCAGCTTCTCCATGTCCTGTTCGCGCGGGCTGGTTCCGCTGGGCAGGCTGTCCAGCCATTCATGAATCTTACGGTGAAAACCCGGAACACAGGTAAAAGCGCCTTGCTCGGCGGCGGTATCAGTCAGATACAGCAAACCTTGCACCCCAAATGGAATCGGAAGCTCAAGGCTGGTATCCCAGTGAAGTCGCGGACCGGGAAACATCCAGCCCGGTCGCTCGGGAGGATTGAAACTCACTCGGTCTGTGGTGGCCCACAAATCCGCCGTACCCCAGATTTGTGCGAATGCTTTGTGAATGCGCGGCGATTCCCGGATCCGCTGCAAGGCCGGGTGATGAAAGAACTGCATCATAATGCCGTGGCCTTGGCGGATCTGATACCAGGATTCCGGATCATCCAGTTTCATACCGAACCGAAGCCAGAGCGCCTCGGCGGCGGCTTGGCTTTCTTCGGGCGAGACTGCCCGGCGGACGACCACGTATCCTTGCTCGTCCCAAAACTGCAACTCCTCTTCCGTCAAGGCTGGTTCCGCGTTTTCGATTTCCTGAATGACCGCGTGCTGACGGGGGCTGGGATCCAAGCCCTGAATCGTCCGATTGATCCGCTCAACCCTTTCCGGTTCCACCTGACCGTTGTTCCGGTCCAATATCCAGCGCTCGAATTCCTCGAAGCTCGGACCAGACTGGTAAAGATATTGCATGGTTTCTTCGAGCGCCAGGTGCAGACCCGAAAGCAATATCTGGTCAAACAGCCAGTCCTTTTCTGCTTCCGCCGCCGGTTGGCCTTGGCGAACCGCCAGCGCCCGGCTCCACAAGCGCCTCAGATGCAACACTCCCAGAGTCCCGGTTTCAGATGCCTCAACGGATTTCTGCCGAGGTGCCTGATCGAGTCCAGTTCCGCCCGGATGTGCGGGCTCGTCGCTCAATTCTCTTTCAGGCATGCGTGCATCTTACACACCACTGCCGCTCAAATTCAAGCAAGCCTCTTCCCCCAAGTCGGATACACCCGCTGGAGTATGAGAACGCCACGTCACCATTTTGCAGGCGGCGCGCACAATGGCTTTTCCATCGGAATTCATACCATTGGCTGCTATGAATCCAACGGCGAATGGAGTAATGCCGACCGACTCGAGAATCAACTCGATTTCCTTCGTTGCCGACGCGTCACTTCGTATGGCATAAAGGTGATGTGAAAACTCTTACTGAACAGCTCTGGTTTGAAGTGCCAAACCGTCGCGGCTTTGTGAATATCACGCAAACGGTGGAAGCTCTCGTGCGCAAGAGCGGCGTCCAGGAAGGGCTTTGTTTAGTGAATGCCATGCACATAACGGCGTCGGTGTTCATAAATGACGCTGAGGATGGGCTGCTGCATGATTATGATGTTTGGTTGGAGAAACTGGCGCCGCACGCACCCACGTCGCAATACCAGCACAACCGCACCGGCGAGGACAATGCCGACGCGCACATGAAGCGGCAAATCATGGGCCGCGAAGTGGTGGTTGCGATCACCAAGGGGAAGCTCGACTTCGGTCCCTGGGAGCAGATTTTCTACGGAGAATTTGACGGTCGCAGGCGGAAGCGCGCGCTGGTGAAGATCATCGGCGAGTAGCGCCGCGCATTGGGGTCAGGGGCTTCTGCAGCGACTATTGAAACCCGTTGGCCGATGGCACAGCGGTTTCTGACGGAGGCAACTCCGTTAAGATTTACGGCGCGCTGGTCGCAGGGCGAATGTTTGTGAGAAGCAGCAGGAGCGGGGGTTGGGCCGCGCTTAAACGGCGTTAACCCATTGCACAAAGGCGCCCCGCCAGCGGTGAAGCCGGTTTCGCACCCCCCGGCTCTTGGCGAGGACGACGACCAGGAATACTCCCGCAAAAACGCCCAACGCCAGGTTCACCGGCTCTGGCACCGCGGTGATGTCC
>ODAK010007550.1_pt1 | contig 10919 bp, 11 predicted proteins | sample 1539591 | NCBI WGS metagenome assembly ODAK01 (sample SAMEA3539303, study PRJEB22396) | soil metagenome | biome: tundra; feature: field; material: soil | place: USA | collected 2010-05 | depth 0.15 m | reverse complement strand
TCCCGGTCCTGCGCCAGTACATCGAGCAGCAGGACCGCCCGGCGGATGGGCTCACGTCCGTCCGCCTTCACCACCGGCCTGAAGGCCGGCGCACTGGCGGACAACCCGGTAGCTCGCGGCGGCCTGCGCCCAGATCCGTCCGGCGGCGTCGGTGCCGGGAGCGATGTCGAGTTGCCCGGCCAGGATCGTGCGCGCGCGGCGCAGTACGTTCAGGGCTTCGCCTTGGCGACCGGACCGGTAGAGCGCCAGCGACAGCAGGCGCCAGCCCTCCTCCCGCCAGGGGTGCTCGGTGACGTGAACGTCCAGATCAGGAACGGCTTCGGCTGGGCGTCCGAGTTCCAGTCGCGCCCCGGCGTGCAGCTCGACGGCGTGGAGGCGCAGCTCCCTCAGGCGCGAGCGTTCTGCTCGCGCCCAGTGCTCCTCGGCGAAGTCGGCGTACGCAGCACCGCGCCACCAGCCCAGCGCATCTGCCAACGTCGCGACCGCGTCGGCGGGGGTAAGTGTCCGGGCGGTTCCAGGACGCGCCGTAGGTCGCCGATGAAGGTACGGATCGCGCCGACGGCACCGAGCGGTGGGTCCGCCCACAGATCATCGATCAGCGTCGTGAGCCGCACCACTCGGCCACCAGCGACGATGAGCCTGGCCAGCACGGCTCGATGCCGGGGACCCCTCAGCGGGAGTGTGTGGCCGGACGTATCCCACGCTGTGACCGATCCGAGGGGTGGTGCTGACCGGATGCTGATTCGCTCCGGGCAGTCTGGGATTCGCCGTTAGTTCCTCACCGGAAGGACCACAGTATGACGCCCGTCATCCCCGATTTCGAATACCGGCGTGTTTCCGTCGCCGACGACGTCACCCTCAACGCCGCTGTCGGCGGCTCGGGCAGCCCGGTCGTGCTGCTGCACGGGTTCCCGCAAACTCACCTGATGTGGCGTCACGTTGCGGCCGACCTCGCCACGGACCACACCGTCATCTGCCCAGACCTGCGCGGCTACGGCGACAGCGACAAGCCCGCCGAGTCCGACGCCACCACCTATTCCAAGCGCACGATGGGCCATGACATCGTCGCTCTGGCGGCAGCCCTTGGACACGAGAGGTTCGCACTGGCCGGACACGACCGCGGTGCGCTCGTTGCGTTCCGGACGGCCATGGACCACCCCGAGGTCGTCACCCACCTGGGCAGCCTGGATGTCCTGCCCACCCTGGACATGTGGAACGTCATGCACGGCGCCTCGGCCGCGGTCGGCTTCCACCTTTACCTCATGGCCCAGCCGCCTGGGCTCGCTGAGACGATGATCGCGAACAGCGCCGACGCCTTTTTCGGCCACTTCCTCGATGCCTGGACCAAGAGCCCGGACGACTACCGCGCCACCGCGGGTATCGATATCGTCCACGACCAGGCTGATCTCGATGCCGGCCATCAGTTCCGGATGCCGGTGACCGTCATCCAGCAGGACTGGGGCGCAGCGCTGGGCTACGACCCCCATGCCTGAACCCTCACTCACAGCAACTAACTCGCGGATACTGCGCGGGCGTATGCGGCGAGGTCGATGCCGTCAAGATGGTCCATCACGTGCCGGCGGACGCTGCAGTCGCAGCCCGTGGTGCCCGCGCTCGCGTTGTGGCAGCGTGGCATCAGGCAGTCGACAGCATCAGGCAGTCGAGGAGGTCCCACATGATCAGAACCCACCGTTATGACGTCACTGTCGCCTGGACCGGCAACCGGGGCAGCGGCACCAGCGGATACCGGGAGTACGGCCGTGATCATGAGGTGACGGTCAGCGGGGCTGGGGACGAGGAAAAGGCCGGGGCCGCCAGCGGGCCGCAGCCCATCGCGGGGAGTTCCGACTCGGCCTTCCGGGGCGACCCGGGCCGGTGGAATCCCGAGCAACTGCTCACTGCCGCGCTCGCCCAGTGTCACATGCTTTCCTACCTGCATGCCTGCGCGGTCGCCGGCATCGTGGTCACCGGGTACACCGATGAGGCACACGGCACCATGACCGAGACGACCGGCGGCGGCGGCCACTTCGTCGAGGTCGTGCTCAGGCCACGGGTCACCGTGGCATCACCGGACATGGTCCAGAAGGCGGCCGGGCTGCATCGCGAAGCCCACGAGAAGTGCTTCATCGCCAGCTCGGTGAACTTCCCGGTCAGGCACGAACCCGTCGTGCTAGCCGCCAGCACCGCAGGACGGCAAGGCTGACAGGCCAGCATTACTCGCGCTAACGTTCGAAGGTCAAGCCCGGAGCCGACCGTCGGACCGCGAATCCAGCAGCCAACCTCACCCGGCAAAGCGAGGCCTCTCCTGCGGTCCTCCTCGATTGTGTTGTTCTCCTGTGGGACTTCAGTTCTCTGTGGCCTGGGCGGGGTAACGGGTTCACGAGGGTGTCGGTGAACCAGCGAGGGACGTCTTGCCGGGTGATGAGTACCCGGTAGTAGATGGGGCCAGCGAGCTGGTCGATCGCGAGGTCGATGTCGGTATTGCCGGTCAGCTCGCCGCGGCTGCGGGCCCGCAGGAAGGGGACACGGTCGCGCTCACGCTGCCGGGCGATGACCTCGGACTCGAAACAGACCGCGACCGCCGGGTTGTGCTGCGTCGACCACGAGGGCGTCGAAGAGGATGTCGCTCTTGGAACCCCACCAGCGGTAGATGGTCTGCTTGGCCACGCCGGCCCTAGCGGCTATGCCTTCGATTGTCAGATCAGCGAAGCCCCGCTCGGCCAGCAGGTCGTCAGCCGCCTCCAGAACGGCCAGCCGGGCTTGCTCGCTTCGCCGGTGCCTGTTGCCGTGGTGGCGGGTCTCGCCGGGGCACCCCAGTCTGCGGATCGGGGGGCATCATGCTCAGCCTGGTCGAGTGTCGCGGCCCAGCTGGCGAGCAGCTTCAGGGTGTCATGCGGACGGGTGCCAGGTTCGGCGCTGTAGGCGGTGAGCGTCAGGCCAGGGTCGGCGGACAGGTCCATGGCCTCGAAGTTCAGCGCGAGCTCGCCCACGGCGGGGTGCCGGAAATGCTTGCTGCCGACCCGGTGCAGGCGCACGTTGTGGGCGGCCCACCGGACGCGGAATTCCTCGCTACGGGTCGACAGCTGACCGACCAGGTCGGACAGGCCCTTGTCGTAGGGGTCGCGGCCGGCCTCGGTGCGCAGCAGCGCGACGGTGGTGTTCGCCGCACCGTCGCAGTGCTGTTCGGCCAGCTCTGGGAGCGCCCGGAGCTGTCGCCGCGAGACCGGAGCCTGGTCACGGTCGCGAGCCTGGTCACGAGCGGCAGCACAGAGCAGCTGGTCTACCACCTGGGCCTGGCCAAGCAGAACGGCGCCAGCGAGCAGGAGCTGATCGAGGTGATCACCCACCTGGCGTTCTACGCGGGATGGCCGAAGGCCATGTCCGCGATGACAGTAGCGAAGAAGGTCTTCGGCTCCAGCTGAGCCGCGTACCACGAGCACCAGAGGAGAAATCACGATGGAACTGCTGAAGCAGCCGCCGACAGGCAAGGCGCCGGCCGAGTCGTTTACCGGGGACGCCTGGTGGGACGTCATCTACCGGGGCGAAGAGCCGTCCCGCGCCCGGGCGAACCTGGTCAAGTTTTCGCCCGGCGCCCGTACCGCCTGGCATTCGCACGGCCTGGGGCAGACCCTTTACATCGTCGAGGGCATCGCCCTGGTCCAGTCCCGCGGCGGCGAGATCATCGAGGCATACCCCGGCCCTCAGACTGTCACCGAAGGCACCGACGCCATCGTCGGCCTTGCTACCGAAGGACCGGGACACCGATCCGGGCGCTTTGTCGACCGCGACGGTGAGATCAAGTGGTCTTGAACCGCTAGATCGTCCTGGGCGCGAACGCGGCTGGAACCGAGACGGCAGCGTGCCACATCGGCACGTGCCGAGCGAATGCGGGGACTGAGACGCTTCCGCGATCGCCGGGCCTCATCAATCCGTAAACCGGCTAGTCCGCTCAGAGCTTCGGTATACGGGACGACCGTGACCGGTGCCCTTGGCCTGCGTCGGGTCCAGTTACGGGAATGGCTCGGCGTGGATGATCGCGGTGACCGCTGGCTCCGGCGGTAGCCGCGTCAGGTCAAGCGTCGCGCGCTCGCAGGACGATGTCCTGGGTGTGGTCTGATCCGGCGCCGGTGGTCACGTTGCGGGGCCGGGTCTCGTCGACCTCGATACGCCACCTGTCATCGAGCAGGGCAGCGACATCGGCGGGGCTGACGTACTCGTCGGGATCGAAGCCGTGGGCGCTGGCCTGCTCTTTGCTGGGCGCGGGGTGATGCACGACAAGGAGTACTCCGCCGGGTGCGACTGCGCTGAGCAGGGCGAGCTCGGCCTCGTGTTTTTCGGTCCGCAGCAGCGCGGGGTACTGCGCGGACACCAGGTCGAAGGACGCCGGTGGCAGCGCCGCCTCAACGAGTCCGGCGTGCAGCCAGCGCACCTGCACTCCGACGCGTTCGGCCTGATCAGCAGCGCGATCGAGTGCCACCCGCGACACGTCAAGCGCGGTGACGTCCCAGCCGTGTTCTGCCAGCCAGACGGCGTCGGCGCCCTCGCCGCAGCCGACGTCCAGAGCCCGTCCTGGACGAAGTCCGCGGGTCTCGCTGACGAGCGGGGTGCTGGGCTGCCCGCTCCACATTTGCTCCATGCTGGCGTATCGCTGATCCCATGGGTCTTGGATCGCGCGTCGATCCCGGTAGGTCTGGACGGCGTGTTCTGTGTCGTCGGTGATCAAGTCGTTGTTGATCGCTGCCGCGGCGGTGAGGCCGCCGGCGGCGGAGCTGATGACCTGGGCTTGGATGTTGGTCACGTTGCCGGCGACCCAGATACCAGGCTCGGTCGTGGAGCCAGTGCGGTCGGACTCGACCTGAGTGCCCAGCAGGTGCCCGTCCAGGCGCACCTCACTGGGCAGTACGCCGAAAGGTGCCAGCAGCTCGGCGCGGGCCCGGCAGACCGGCGCCACGACGAGTGCGTCCAGCTTGACGCGGCTGCCGTCTGCGAGCCGGACACCGGTCAGCTCACCGGCGGCGGAGTCGACCTGGGTCACGATTCCGGTGGCTACGGGGATGCCCAGGGCTGCGAGTTGTTCTTGCTGCCCGGGTGCTGGTGGCGGCCCGGTGTGCTGCAGCAGGGTGACCTGGGCGCTAAGTTGGCGAAACATTAGCGCCTGGTGGACGGCCAGCGGCCCGGAGGCGAGGACACCGATGTGCTGGTCGCGGACTTCCCAGCCGTGGCAGTACGGGCAGTGCAGTACGTCGATGCCCCATCGCCCGGCCAGTCCGGCGATATCGGGTAGCTCGTCGCGAGCCCCGGTCGCGACCAGGACCCGGCGCGCCGTCACCCTCCGGCCCTGGACCTGGATCCGGAACATGTCACCATCCCGTTCGAGAGTGTCGACGTCGCCGCGGAGGATCTGGCCACCGTAGGCCTGCACCTCCGTGCGCCCCGCGGCGTATAGGACGTCGGGGGCCGTGCCGTCCTGGGTCAGGAAGTTGTGGACGTGCCCGGCGGGCGCGTTGCGCGGGTCGCCAGCATCGACCAGCAGCACCGACCGGCGCGATCGTAGCAATGCGACCGCTCCAGCCAGCCCGGCGGCGCCGCCACCGATCACCACGACGTCATAGCTGTCATTTGCCTGATCCATAACTGCAGCGTGCATCGCGAAGGTTCATTTGACAAATAGCATTGCCGAAGCGGCAAAATAGGCTGATGGGCGACGAGATCGAGGAAACGCTTGCCACGGTTGGTCCGCGGTTGCGGGCCGTGCGCGAACAACGCCAGGTCACCCTGGCGCAGCTCTCGCAGGCAAGCGGAGTGTCGGTGAGCACCCTGTCCAGACTCGAGTCCGGCGGCCGTAAACCCACCCTGGAGCTGCTGCTGCGGCTGGCCCGCGCCCACGACATGCCGGTCGACGAGCTCCTCACCGAACCGCCCACCAGCGACCCCCGGGTCCAGCCTGAACCGATCACTCGCAACGGCCGGACCATGCTGCCGCTGACGCGCCGTCCGGGTGGCGTGCAGGCCTACAAGATCATCATCGCGCCCGGCGAATGCCAGCACGAGCTGAAAATTCATCAAGGCTACGAGTGGATGTATGTGCTCAACGGCCACCTGAGGCTGCTCCTCGGCGAGCTGGACATCATCATGCGCCCAGGCGAAGTCGCCGAGTTCGACACCCACACCCCACACTGGTTCGGCAGCGCCGACCAGCACCCGGTCGAACTCCTGATCCTGTTCGGCCCGCAAGGCGAACGCCTGCACGTCCGCGCCCGTCCGCGCACCACAACGCCGTCGTGACTCAGCCCCGAAGCCATAGCGCTCACGGCCACCGATGAAGTGAGCACGACCACCTCGCTGGATGACCAGCAGGTCGGCGTCCGAAAGCAGATGCCAATCGAGCCAACCGACGACCGGGCGACCACGAAACACCCGCGCATAGATGTCTGGTCAAGGATCGTCTACCGGGACGGCCGGGTCCCCATGACCCCGCCGGCACTCCAGCGGCCGCCGGAGCGGCGTTGCACCAGGTCGCGTAGGCGCGGAGCTGGCGCGGGTGCAGGCCGAGCTGGACGCCATCATCGGCGCGCAGGTGGACCTAGTCCCGGCGCAGGACCTCAAGCCTGGCGTCGCAGGAAGCCGAGATCGCGGAGGTAGAGGCCGATGGCGGCCAGCGTCGGTCGGTTGGCGGGCTCTGGCGCCATTCCCGGACGACGAGCATGCCCCTGCGGCCTAGCTGGCCGGGTGCCAGGGCAGGCAGTAGGCGCGGTAGGTGCTGACGCCAGCCGGGAGCTCCGCGTTGAACAGCAGATGCCCGGATGGGCTGAACTCGGAGATGTAGGGCAGCGTGCCCCAGCCGACGAACAAGTCCCCGTTGCGAGTGGTCTGCGCGTTCCCCTCAGCCGCGGCGACCAGGCCCTCGGGCTGGTCAACGGACTTCACCACGGTGGCCACCCTGGTCGTGAGATCCAGCTTCACGGTGACGACCCGGCTATGAGGCAGCAGCGTAGTGGAGCCGTCGGACTCATCGTCGAAGAAGGTGTACTCGCCGTTACCGATGGCCTCCGGGTCGTGCTGGAAGGCGAAGATCTCGCCCGCGGTGTCGAGGGCCTGCCCGGGGGCGGCGGTGAGCTTGAACGTGCTCTGCTTGCCGCCGAGCTCCCAGATGATCTTCCCGGTGCGCAGGTTCACCTTGTAGGTCGTCCAGGTGTAGCGGGAGTTGATCAGCAGGTTCCCGTCGGTGTCGAGGTGGACGGCGTTGATGTGGAACCAGTCCCAGGGGGTGGCCGCCGAGCCGGGCCGTGGCTGGTGGCTGTCGCGGTAGGGAACGTAGTCCGCGCTATTCCACTGGAAGAGCACCTTGCCGGTGCGGATATCGATCTCCTGGACGACGCCGTCGAAGACCTTCTGGTCGGCGGGACCGCCGATCGAGGTCAGGTTCGCGGTCCCGAAGGCGTCCGCGAGGATCAGCGCCGTGTTCCAGGGCGTGATGAGGAACTCGTGAAAGTCCGTGAAGTAGCCGTTACCGGCTCTCACTTCGGCGATCTGCTGGTAGCGGTCGTTGTAGATGTAGTCGGTCCCGCTCAGGCCACTGCCCTGGAACCACGTGAGCACGGCCCTGCCCTGGTAGGTCTGGGTCCGGAAGTCGGTGGCCGTGTCCCCCGCTGGCAGGGCGCGAAACCAGATCACCTTGCCCGTGTTGCTGAGGATCTCCGGGCCGCTCGCGTAGCCGCACCCTTGCGGGGCGATGAAGATATCACCGTCGCCATTACCGGCAGCCTGCGTCAGCACTTTGACCGGCGGAGCGTGATCAGCAGCGCCGGAAGACGGCGCGTGACAAGCAGCTAGGGCCCCTGACGTCGCCGCGGTGCAGGCTGTCGCCGCCAAGGCGGTGACCGCGCCGGCGACGATAACCGCGGCGACCCGGCGTCCGCGCCTCGGCCAGCTCCGCCGGCGGTCCAGAGCCGGGAACCAGGAGGCCTTCTCTGCCCTGTGCATGACAAACCTCTCTTTTATTCACGATGAGCCTGTGGGCATCGTGAGCCGCCGGGAGTGATTCTTTGACAGGCTATCTAGCGACGTTACTATAGTGCTAGCTACCTAGATAAAGTGGAGGCCTGGTGATCGAGTTCCACCTGGACGGCCGGTCCGGCGTCGCGCCCTACCTGCAGCTGATCCACCAGGTCCGGCAGGCGCTGCGGCTGGGCCTGCTGCGCGAGGGTGACCAGCTGCCGAAGGTCAAGGACGTGGCCGCCGGGCTGGCGATCAACCCGAACACCGTGCTCAAGGCCTACCGGGAGCTGGAATACGAAGGGCTGGCGGCGGCCCGGCCGGGGATCGGGACGTTCGTGACCGGGACACTGGCCGGCGCGTCGCTGGCCGCCCACGGGCCGCTGCGCCACGACCTGCAGCGGTGGCTGGCCAAGGCGCGCCGTGCCGGGCTTGACGACGAGTCCATCGAGGCCCTGTTCGCCAGCACCTTTCGGTCCGCCGCCGAGGAGGACATAGCATGACCGCCGTCATAGAAACCGAGGGGCTCGGCAAGCGGTACCGCAAGCTGTGGGCGCTGACCGACTGCACGCTGTCCATCCCCGCCGGGCACGTCGTCGGCTTGGTGGGCCTGAACGGGCCGGGAAGACGACCCTGCTGAGCCTGGCCACCGGGATGCTGGCGCCGACCACGGGCACGATCGAGGTGCTCGGCGGGCGGCCCGCAGCCGGCCCGGCGCAGCTGGCCCGGGTCGGGTACCTGGCCCAGGACGCACCGGTCTACGCCGGGCTGTCGGTCGCTGACCACCTGAAGCTGGGCGCACGCCTCAACCCGGGCTGGGACGGAGCGCTGGCGCGCCGCCGGATCGATCAGCTCGACCTGGACCCGGGCCGCAAGGCCGGGAAACTGTCCGGCGGCCAAAGTGCGCAGCTTGCACTGACCCTTGCTCTCGGCAAGCGTCCCGAACTGCTGATCCTGGACGAGCCGGTGGCCAGCCTGGATCCGCTGGCCCGCCGCGAGTTTCTCCAGGACCTGATGGAAACCGTCGCCGAGCAGCAGGTCAGCGTCGTATTGTCCTCGCACCTGATCAGCGACCTGGAACGAGTCTGCGACTACCTGATCGTGCTGGCTGACTCACGGGTGCGGGTCGCCGGGCCGGTCGACGAGCTGCTGGCCACCCACCACCTGCTGTCCGGCCCGCGCCGCGACTCCGGCACCTTGCCGGCCGGGATGCAGCTCATCTCCGCCAGCCACACCGACCGGCAGAGCACGCTGCTGGTACGCACCAGCGGTCCGGTCCTCGACCCGGCCTGGACGGTCTCCGAGGTGGGCCTGGAAGACCTGGTGCTCGCCTACATGAAGCAGGCCGCCGGGCGCGGTCACCGCAACCGCCACCTGGAGATGCAGAAATGACCTGGCTGACCTGGCACCAGTTCCGCGCCCAGGCCGCCACCGCGGTCGCGGCGCTGGCGGCGTTCGCGGCCCTGCTGGCAGTCACCCGACCGCACATGGTCAGCCTGTACGCCGCCAGCGGGATCACCGGCTGCCACGGCGGCACCTGCGGGGGGCTAGCCGGCACCTTCCTTAACCAGCTGGCCTCCGCCACCCCGTTCAACGGGCGGAATTCCTTCGACCCGCTGCCCGCCGGAACCGATCTCTACCCGATCGTGTACCAACTTGGCGTCCTGCTCATCCTCGCCGCGCCCGCGATCATCGGCATCTTCTGGGGCGCCCCGCTGATCGCACGCGAACTCGAGACCGGGACCGCCGCCCTGGCCTGGAATCAGAGCATCACCCGCACCCGGTGGCTGACGGTCAAGCTCACGCTGGCCGGTGTGGCCGCCATGGCCGTTACCGAGGCGCTCAGCCTCATGCAGGCCTGGTGGGCCGCTCCCATCGGCAGGGCCGTCGGTCTCGGCGGCAGCGCCTCGGTATTCAGCGGGAGCCGGTTCAGTCCGCTGGTCTTCGCCACTCACGGCATCACCCCGCTCGGATACGCCGCGTTCGGCTTCGTGCTCGGCGTCACCGCTGGCGTCCTTGTCCGGCGTGCGGTCCCCGCCATGGCCGTCACCCTGGCCATCTTCGCCGCCGTCCAATTCGCCATGCCGCTGTGGGTCCGCCCGCACCTCATCCCGCCCAGCCAGATGACCGCCACGACCCAGGCTACGCAAGCGACCCTCAACGGCTTCCGTGGCGGCACCGCGCTCACCGCCAGCATTGTCCCTGGCCAGCCTGGCGCCTGGATCATCTCCAGCGGAGGCGTCAACGCCGCGGGACAGCCGGTCAGCATGCTGCCCGCCCCCTGCGTGCCGAGGGCCGCAACGCCCGCACCGCGCACCGCCTCGGTGTTCGAATCAGGTCTCCAGCACTGCATGGACAGCCTGGGCATCCGGGAGGTCGTCACGTACCAGCCCGCCAGCCGCTACTGGCCCATCCAGGGGATCGAGACCGCGATCTTCCTCGCCCTCGCCCTGGCCATGGCCGGGTACTGCTTCTGGCGGCTCGGCCGCCGCACGTCCTGACGGGCAGCGCGAGGGGTGGATGGACAAACCGGTGTCAACATGATGCAATGCGGTGCACCTACAGTGGCCATGTTACCGACGGCATTGTGCATTGAAGAATGCCTCCACCGCTGAGGCCCGTGCGCTGGATGAGGCCCGCGGCACGGCGCTGCTGACTATGGAGCGCGTTGCTTATGACCAGGCCGGACGTCCCGTGGAATTTTTGCCAGGCACCTGTATCGGGCCTCCCCGATACGCATTTACCACCAGTTGTTCCAGGCCGGAGTCAGCCACTGGCTAAGTAATCCCGGCGGGTGCGGCACAGGTAAGCCAGGCCGCCCAATGGCCTTGCCTTAAGGCGTGAGTGATAATGTAACCGTTTTGTGGCTCAGATCTCCGGTAGTCGTTGATTGAATCCCGGGCCTGACCTGGGGGTTCTCCGCC
>ODAK010007549.1_pt1 | contig 10920 bp, 11 predicted proteins | sample 1539591 | NCBI WGS metagenome assembly ODAK01 (sample SAMEA3539303, study PRJEB22396) | soil metagenome | biome: tundra; feature: field; material: soil | place: USA | collected 2010-05 | depth 0.15 m | reverse complement strand
TCTCGCGTCGGAGATCATCGTCAACGCTCGCACCCAAAAGCCCTTGGACCGCGTCGTCGAACTGGGTTTCGCCGACCGCGTGGAACTGGATCCCGCCAAAGCGGTCGAGGGCGCCGATTGCGTCATGCTGTGTGCGCCGGTCGGTGCATTCGCTGATCTTGCCTCGAAGATTGGTCCCGCTTTGGCACCCGGAACGGTGCTGACCGATGTTGGCTCCACCAAGCAGTCGGTCATTCGCGACGTCGGGCCGTTCGTGCCGGAACTCGTGCATTTCGTGCCAGCGCATCCTTTGGCCGGCACTGAACATTCCGGACCCGACTCGGGTTTCACCACTTTGTTCCAGGGCCGCTGGACGCTGTTGACCCCACCGCCCGGCACCGATGAGGCAGCGGTGGAGAAAGTCGCCGAACTCTGGCGCCGCTGTGGCTCCATGGTGGAGCGGATGGAGCCGGCGCATCACGACCGCGTGCTGGCGATCGTGTCGCATCTGCCACATTTACTCGCCTTCACCATTTGCGGCACCGCCGACGACCTGGCCGATGAGACACGCCGGGAAGTCACCAATTTCGCCGCCTCGGGGTTTCGCGATTTCACCCGCATCGCCGCCAGCGATCCGGTGATGTGGCGCGACATTTTTCTCAACAATCGGGAAGCGCTGCTGGAAATGCTGGCGCGTTTCATGGAGGACGCGCAGGCGATGGCGCGCGCCGTACGGTGGGGCGATGCCGCGTATATCGAGGACAAGGTGGAACGCGGCCGCAAGATCCGCCGTGGACTGATCGAGGTAAACCAGGCGTGATGCCGGTCCCCTGGCTCGCCTGCATGTTGACTGTCGCGCAGTATTATCACCTGCCGCCGCGCGTGCTGCCCTCGATCCAGGTGGTGGAGGCGGGACAGCCCGGGACCATTTCTCGGAATTTTAATGGCACCGGCGACCTGGGCGTGATGCAGGTGAATACGGTATGGGTACCTTATCTGGCTCGATCATGGCATCTGCCGCCGCGTGTTGTCGCGGGACGGCTGATTGACGATCCCTGCTTCAACATCGCCGCCGCCGGCGCGATCATGCGGATCTATCTGGATGAGGCGCGCGGCGATGTCGTTCAGGCGGTGGGATACTATCACTCGCACACACCGGAGCTCGCGACGGATTACCAGATGAAAGTCATCCGCGCGGCGTATCGGCTGTTCGGCCGGTCGCGGCCGGTGGTGGTGAGGACGCGGCGTCAAATCGCCCAGGCGGGGCCGCGGCGGTCCTAACCCAGCCCAAACGTTTCCTGAGCCATCCCAATCAGCGCGCGAAGATAATCGTCGCCGGTTTCCGCCCACTCGCCGAACGCGATCATCTCGCGATAGTCCTGTGCCCGCAACACGAAATCGGAGATGCCGTCGGACTCGCTCAACCAGTTGCAAACGCAACGATACTCTTCGAGCAGCTTCGCGTTGGGCTGGTGCCGCAAATCGTCAGCGAGCTTTTGCAACTGCCGCACCGCCTTCGCGCTTTGCTCATCGGAGGGTTTGGCGTCGACCTTGCGCAGCCGCCATTCCGCGACACGCTCCAGTTCGATGGCCTCCGGTATGTCCTCGTCCATCCGCCTGGTCCCCGTGATGGTTCAACTGGTTTCGCCAGTCCATCATGTTGATGCGGATGGTCCGGTCAAGCCGGGAAGATGATGGATCTCATGCCTGCGCCATGTGGTGCACGTCTTGCTCAGACCAAACGAGTGTCGCCGCATCCCCTGGCTCGACCGGCTGGCGATGGAACAACTCGTCTGGGACCAGAGCGGAAACCTCATCGCCCGGATCGGTGGTGACGGCGACCCGCACCATGGTTCCCTGGTATTCGACGACGGTGACGCGGCCCGAGATGTGCGGACCGTTACCCGCGATGCCCAAACGGCAACGATCGGCGCGGATCGCGATTGGGCCGCCGGGTCCCGGCAGCACGTTATGGCCGCCGATGAAGCGCGCGATGAACGGATTGACCGGCCGCTCGAACACCTCACGCGGCGCACCGGCCTGGCGGATCAGGCCATCCTCCATCACGACCATTACATCGGCCATCGCCATCGCTTCGTCCTGGCTGTGGGTGACGTGGATGAAAGTGATCTCCAGTTCCCGTTGCAGCCGCTTCAGTTCCTCGCGCACCTTGATGCGCAGAAACGGATCGAGCGCGGATAGCGGTTCGTCCAACAGCAGCACTTTCGGATGCGTGATCAACGCCCGCGCCAGAGCCACCCGCTGCTGCTGGCCGCCGGACAGTTGCGCGGGCAGCCGCATCGAATAGTCCGACATATGCACCAGCTTCAGGAACTCCCGCGCCCGTTCGTGACGCTCCATCTTCTTCACGCCACGCATCTTCAGACTGAACGCGACATTGTCGAGGCAATTCAGATGCGGGAACAGCGCGTAGCTCTGGAACATCATCGCGGTGCCGCGCAGGACCGGCGGCAGGTTCGACACGTTCTGCCCACCGATCAAAATATCGCCATCGCTGACCGCTTCATGTCCCGCGATCATGCGCAAGGTGGTCGTCTTGCCGCAGCCGCTCGGGCCGAGCAAGCAGCAATAGCTGGCGCGCGGAATCCGCAACGAGATGCCATCGACCGCGACGGTGTCGCCGAAGCGTTTGGTGACAGAGACCAACTCAACATCGAAGCGGGGGTCCATTCAGCCAACCTTCATGTTCGCCAAAGAGCGGCGGCGTTGCATGCGAAACACCAGAATCAGCGTCGTCGTAATGATCAGGAACGATGCCGTTGTGGTCAACGTACCGATCGCGAACAGCGTCGGCGATGTGGCGGAGGAGATCAAGGCGTAGAGTTCCAGCGGCAAGGTGTTCAACGGTCCGATCGTCAGCGTGGTCCGCGCGTATTCGTCATAGGAAAGCGTCAAAGCGCCCATGGCGACCCCCAGAATTCCGGGGAGCAGGATGGGAAGTGTGACATGGCGCAGCCGCTGCCAGGCGCTGGCGCCGAGATCGGCGGCGGCTTCTTCCCACGCGCGGTTGAACCGATTGATCACGGCGAACATCGCGAACAGGCCGAATGGCAAGGTCCATGTCAATTGCGCGCCCAGAGCCGAGGTGAACAGGCTGGTGTTAAGACCGAGGAACTGGAAGCCAAGACCGATACCAAAACCGATCAAAAGCCCAGGCATGACGAGGGAAGCAACGGCGATGTAGAAGACAAAGCCGGAGCCGGGGAATTTTCGCCGAAAGCCGAGTCCGGCGGCGACGGCGAAAACGACGGTGATGCAACTGACAAGGGCGGCGAGGCTTATGGATCGTCCGAACGAAATCGGAATATTCGCCATCTGGCCTCGCTTCAGGATGTCCTGGAACCAGACCGTGGAGGTGCCGACCATCGGAAAGGTCACCCCACCGTTCTCGCCCTGAAACGACAGCAAGTAGATGACGAACATGGGTCCATACAGGAACAGCATGTACGCGGCGAACAATCCGCCCAACGCGTAGAACGTCCACGGGCGGCGATCGCTGATTGGGCGAAATGATTGGCCGCCGATCATCATTTGACCAGTTCCTTCCGCACATCGACGATGCGCATCATGCCCGCGACCATGACCGCGACGAACACGACCAGCAGCATCGCGTTGGCGGCGGCGGGCGGATATTGCATCGCCTGGATCTCGGTCGAGAGCATCGACACGATCGAGGCACTTTGTCCGCCGCTCATTTGCCGGACGACAAAATAGTCGCCCATCACCTGGGTGAACACCAGGATCGATCCGAGAGCGATCCCGGTTTTGGACAGCGGGATGACGACATCGGTCATGATGCGCCAGCGGGGCGCGCCGGCATCGCGCGCGGCCTCGATCAGCGCGGGATCGATCTTCGCCATGGAGTTCGCGATTGGCCCAACCATCAGCAGCGTAAATAAATGCACATAAGTGATGATCACCGCGAAGTCGGAGAACAGCAGGAATTCCAGGGGTTCGTGGGTCACGCCAAGTGCCATCAGTATCTGGTTGAACGCGCCGTTGCGGCCCAGGAATGGGATCCAGGCGATGGTGCGGATGATGCCGGAGGTCCAGAAGGGAATTGCGCACAACAGGAACAAGACTGTACGGACCATCGCGGTACGCACGTGGAAAATCAGGAACCAGGCGATATTGAAACCCAGGAACAGGGTGATAGCCCAGACGATCGCCGCCAGCCGCAGCGAACTGACATAGACCCTGTAAGTCGCCGGTGTGGTCAGCAATTCCCGATAGTTATCGAGCAGGAACGCCGGATAGATGCCAATGCGGTCATAATCAAAGAAACTAACCGCCAGAAACAGAAATGCCGGCAGCGCGACCAAAACGGTCAACACCAACGCGAGCGGCCCCACCTGGAACCACGAGACCATCATGGGGGACAGACGGACCCGCGGCCAGGTGGAGCGCGGCCACAGGCTGATACCAAGGGATGTGGCCGGAAGCGAACGCTCCCCGCTCATGCCGCTTGCTTCAGCGTGTCGCGGCAACGCATGAGCGGCATGATGCGGGTGCCGAATTGCTCCATGCCGATCACGAAGTCATCGAATGTCATCATCACGCCGCGCACCCCGGGCACGGTGGATAATTCGTCCAGCATTTTCGCGACGCTCGCGTAGGAACCGACCAGCACACCCTGGTTGGTGGGTAGTTTGTTGGTGCCGAGAATGCGCCTGCGGTTGGGCTGCGCGTAGACGTCGGTGCTGGGATCGTCCGCGGCCTGCGCGTCGCGGTAGGCCAGGGCTTCAAGGTCGGTGCCGGCCTTGTAGTGCTCCCATTTCGCGTTCGCGGCCTCATCGGTTTCGTCGGCGATGATCATGGTCAGGACCAGCGCACCGCAATCCCGTCCCGCTTCCTCATTCGCCTTCACCAACCGCGCCACACTGGGCTCGACCGCTTTCGGCGCGTTGTAGCCAAAGCTGGCGCAGAAATTGTAGTCGGCGTACTTGGCGGCGAACTTCGTTCCGTTATCGCTCTGCGCGGCGCAGATGATCGGGATGTCAGCCGTCGGCATCGGCAGGCAACGGCAATCGTCCATCTGGAAGAAGTCGCCTTTGAAGTCCGATCGACCGGTGCGCCACAACTCCTGCATGATGCTGACGTATTCGGCGCAGTAATCGTAACGCCGCCGGTAGTGATCCGCGCCGGGCCAGATCCCCATCTGGGTGTATTCCCGGCGTTGCCAACCGGAGATGATGTTGACGCCAAACCTGCCGTGCGAGATCGAATCGATCGTGGTCGCCATCCGGGCGGTGAACGGCGGCGGCATCGTCAGCACGGCGCAGGTGGCGAACAGCTGAATTCGTTCCGTGACCGCGGCCAGACCGGCCATCAATGTGAACGACTCCAGGTTGTAGTCCCAAAACCCCGAAGGCCCGCCGAACCCATGCAGCTTGATCATCGATAACGCGAAATCGAAGCCGAATGCCTCGGCCTTTTGCACCACCGTCTTGTTCAGATCGAAGCTTGGCTTGTATTGCGGCGAGGTGGTGGAAATCAGCCAGCCATTGTTACCGATCGGAATGAAAACACCGAGTTGCATCACGAAGACTCCGGTTCAGGACGTGAGAAATTCATTCCATTTGCGCGTGAGATAGCGGTCCTCGTCCATCACCGCGTTCCACACCGCGATATTGCCAAGCCGGTCCCAGAACGACCCGCCGTCGCGCTTCGCGCCGGCCTTTTCCATCAGTTTGCCGAACGGGTTCATGATGTCGGTTGCCGCCGGCTTGCCGCCGTACCAATAATCCCACTCGGCTTCCGTCAGGAACTTGCGAGCGTTTTCCGGTTGCGCGGCATAGTAGCCTTCGCGGGCGATGAACGCGCCCTGGAACCCGCCGGTGTACCAATTCAGATAGTCGTAAAATGCATCCAGCTTCATGCCGTTGACGTGTTTCATCACGCCCAATGTATAGCCCCAACCACGGAAACCTTCCTTTAATGGCTGATAGGTGCAGGCGATTCCGCGGGATCGTACGGCGGTGACGGCGGGAGACCACATCGACTGAATGACCACCTCACCGGAAGCCATCAGGTTCACCGACTGATCGAACGAACTCCAGAACGCGCGGAAATGTCCGGCCTTCTTAAGCTCGATCAGCACCGCCATGGTCTTGTCGATTTCGGCCTTCGTCATGTTGCCCTTGTCGCCGTATTTAATGTCGCCGCGTGCCTCCAGCGCGAGCGCCACGTCCATCGAGCCGACCGCGGGTCCATCCTGCAACGCCGCCTTGCCCTTGAATTCCGGGCTCAACAGATCGGCCCAACTGCTGATCGGCCGCTCCACGAGATCGGGGCGAACCCCAAGCGTGTCGGCGTTGGTGACCGTCGGCATGCCGGTGATCCACTCGGTCGGCGTGCCGTTGGTGACCTTGGAGCCTTCCGCGCTGGTGGCGTACAGCACGTTCAGCGGCATCGTGCCTTGCCTGGAGGCTTTGCGCCCGTCGGGATATTCGCCTTTGGTGAACAGCGGGATTGTCTTGTCCCAGTTCATTGCCTTGGCGACCGGGATGGTTTGCAGGATGTCCCGTCCGATCAAGTACCGCAGGAACGTCAGGCTGACGTCGGCGCAATCGATCGCACTTGACTGGGTCAGGAACCGGTTCAGCAGATCGGTGTTTTCCGAGGCCTGCATTTGCACGGTGAAACCGAGATCCTTGGTCGCCTGCTCGGCGATGGCGGGGATCGCGGCGACCGGAGGTCCAGCGTGCCGCAGCACGATATCCTTGATATTCTGCGCCCAGATCGTTGGGAAGCCGGTGACGGCACCGGATCCGATGGCGGCGCCGGCGGTGCGCAGGAGGGCGCGGCGGCCGAACCGTGCCTGGCGTGTGGCTGATTTGCGTGTCATTCCGGCTCCTGTCGTTTGGAGGCAGCAAACGCCTCTTCCATAGGCAGAACGCCAGGTTAGCCTTAATATGCTGCGTTGCACAATTTCATAGTGCGCCAACATACGGCAATAATCGCAAAATACGAGTAATATTCAGGCAATTGCCTGGTTTATATGCCTTCATGTTACGCATAATTCGATCCAGGTTCCCCATTGCCGTCGGCCCATATCCCCCTAAACTCACGCCAACAATCCGACGAAGGAAACGAAACGCCCATGAGCAGCCCCATCACCGTCGCGGGCGTGACGCTCGACATCCAGGAAGCCGGCCGGGGACGTCCCATGCTGTTCCTCCACCCCGGCGAAGGAATGCAGCCCAACCGCCCCTGGATCGAGGCCCTGGCACGTAACCACCGCGTGATCGCGCCGCACCATCCGGGGTTCGGCAACTCCAGCCTGCCCGACTGGTTCGGCACGGTGGACGATATCGCTTACTTATATCTCGACCTCGCGAAGCAGCTCGACCTGAAAGACGCGGTGCTGGTTGGTGCCTGTTTCGGCGGCTGGATCGCGGCCGAAATGGCGGTGCGCGACACGCGCCGGTTCGCCGGTCTCGTGCTGTCAGCGCCCCTGGGCATTAAAGTGGGCGGCGTACTCGATCGTGACATCACCGATATGCACAGCATCCCCCGCGCCGAGTTCCTCCGCCTCGCCTGGGCCAACCCCGAGAACGGGACTGTGGATTACGCATCACTGCCGGATACCGAACTCGCCGCCATCGCCCGCGCGCGCGAATCGCTGGCGCTGTTCGGCTGGAAACCCTACATGCACAATCCGCGACTGAAACGATGGCTGCACCGCATCGATATTTCCGCCCATCTGATCTGGGGCGATTCCGATGGCATTGTCTCGACGTCGTACGGCGAGGCCTGGCAAGCGGAAATTCCCGGCGCCACGATGACGGTCGTTCCGCGGGCGGGTCATTACCCGCACTGGGAACAGCCGGACGCGTTCGCCGCCGCGGTCACCAAATTCACCCGCGAACTCTGACAGGAGACGCGCCATGCGCACCTGGTATTTCTCCGAGATGGCCTATCATCCCGCATGGGAAAAAGGCCTCGCACGCGGTTCCCTGCGGGTGAATTTTCCGAGCGAAAATGTCGATCCCGAGGTCGCCGGCAAGTTGCTCAACCGCTATCTGGATGAATTCGCGCTGTGCGACGAAGCCGGCATCGACATCATGGTCAACGAGCATCACAGCACCGCGACCTGCATGACCATTTCGGCGCCGATGGCCCTCGCGGTCATTGCCCGCGAAACGAAAAAATCCCGGCTGCTCAGCCTCGGCAATCCGATCGCCAATCGTCCCGATCCGGTGCGTGTGGCCGAAGAAATGGCCTGGCTCGACTGCCTGTCCGGTGGCCGCCTGGAGATGGGGCTGGTGAAAGGCGCACCATACGAGATTGCTCCCGCCAACTCCAACCCCGCCCGATTGATGCGCCGCTACTGGGAGGCGCACGACCTGATCCTGAAGGCGTTGTCGACCACCACCGGCCCATTCAACTGGGAAGGCGAATACTACCACTACCGCAACGTCAACATCTGGCCGCGGCCGATCCAGCAGCCGACACCGCCGGTCTGGATGACCGGCATGAGCGTGGACACCGGCATCATGGCCGCCGAACGAGGCCACGTCGTCGGAACGCTGCTATCGGGAGGCACCGCGAAACCGATGTATGATGCCTACCGTAAGCGTGCCCGCGAACTCGGCTGGGAGGCCGGACCGGATCGTTTCGCCTATGCGGCGATCATCGGCGTCGGCCACACTACCGACGAAGGCCTGCGCCGCGCCGACATCATCGCCGAATACGTGCGCACCGCGCCGGTGGTGGCCGAGCCATTCACCAACCCTCCCGGCTACAACTCCATCGCCGCCAACACCATGATTTTGAAGGGTGGGCCTCGGGCGAACCGTTTCGTTAGCGACCGCCATGGCGAGCCGATCAACCACCGCACCGCGAGTGTGCAGCAGTTCATGGACACCGAAACGGTGTTCGCCGGCACGCCGGACGAGGTGTTCGAACAGATCAAGACCTTCAACGCCCGCATGGGCGGCGTCGGGCACTTGCTGTTCTTCGGCCAGGGCGGTCTGCTGACGCATCAGGATGCGATGGAGAACATCAGGCTGTTCGGCAAGGAGGTCGCGCCCAGGCTGCTTGAACTCAACGCACCCGCCCGCGCCGCCGCCGAGTGAGCGAAGCAACATCGTTACGCCTCGAACGGGCTCAGATCAGCGATCTGAGTGCGATCGGTCACCTGACGTCGTTGCGTGAACTGATCCTGACGCGCACACCGGTCAGCGACCTGACACCATTGGCCGCCTTCACGAAACTCGAAACGCTCGGCTTGCGGCTGACGCGCATCACCGATCTGACACCATTGGCTGGCCTGACCCGGCTACGCAATCTGATCCTGTCCTTTACTGAGGTTCAGGACCTTATCCCGCTGGCGGGTCTGACCGAACTTGAGAGTTGTCACCTGACCGGAACGTTGGTCGCGGATGTGACGCCGTTGGCTCAGTTGGCGAGTCTGACCCGGCTCGATCTGGGCGGCACCAAGGTCGCGGACATCGGACCGTTGCGGCGGCTGATAAATCTTCAAGGGCTGCAACTGGCCGGGACGCGCGTCACCGACCTGTCGCCTCTCGCCCTGATGACCCAACTCCGGTTTCTCGACCTTGGCGACACGCCGGTTTCGGATATCTCATCGTTACGTTCTCTGACTGGCTTGCGGGAAGTTGACTTGCGCGGAACCAAGGTAACCGATGTTTCGCCGCTTGCCGGACTGTCTGGATGCGCGATCATTACGGCATCCAACCCACGTCGTCGGCGTCGTTGAACGGGTGCCAACCCGTCTGCAAGAAAACTCCGTGACCTTCGCGCGCTCCGCGACCTCTGTGATTCCGCGTGCCGTGCCTCACACTCGAACGGAGGCGGCCCCCGATAGACATCGCGGCCGGACCGGGGGGACTCATCATGGGCCCGCGCTCGTGTAACGGCCACATACATCACGGAGGTCACGGAGCTTTCTTGCCAATATCCCGGGCTCTCGCTGCAATGACGTCCAAACAGAAGTGAAATGAACCGAACGTGTAAGCTCGTGCGCCGAACATAACAACTCTTAGCCGATATTCGGTGGCAATCACCGATCAATCCGCCGCACCCCCGCCTCGGACGCCACCAGCGCCGTCTTCGCCAATCCAAGAAACAGCCCGGTTTCCACCACTCCGACGACCATCGACAATGTCCGCTCGACCGCCGCCGGATCGGGCAGCGCGTCGAACTGGCAATGCAATATCAAATTTCCCCCGTCCGTCCGCATCGCCTCGCCCTGAGCGTCGCGTTTCAACACCGTCCGACAGCCCAGTACCGCGAGCCGCGCCCGCGTCGACTCCCAGCCGAACGCAACGATCTCGACAGGGATCGGCACTCGCCCGCTCAACCGCGGCGCCAATTTCGTTTCGTCGGCGATGATCACCAGCCACTTACTCGTCACGGCGACGATCTTCTCCCGCAGCAGAGCACCGCCCATGCCCTTGATCAGGCTCAGGTCCGCCTCGCCGATTTCATCCGCGCCATCGATGGTCATGTCGATCGGCGTATCCGACGGAGACTCGATCAGCGGAATACCGAACGACCGCGCCAGCCGAGAACTCGCCTCCGACGTCGGAACGCCGGTGAACCGAAGCCCATCGCGGAACCGCTGGCCAAGCCGCCGGATGGCATGACTGGCGGTCGAGCCAGTGCCCAGTCCGACGAGCATTCCGGCTTCGACCATGTCCGCGGCGGCGTGGGCGGCACGTTGTTTCAGGGTATCGCGATCCATCAGCCGCGCACCGCCCGAAACACGCGCAGCCAATTGCCGGAACACACCTTTTCCACTTCCGCCGCCGTAAGCCCGCGATCGCGCAGAGCCTCCGACAACTCCGGATGACGCGCGAAATTCGGCATCTCGGTCTTCGCCACGCCGGCCGGCAGGTCCGTGCCGATGCCGACATGATCGATCCCCACGGCGTCGATGGCGCGGAACATATG
>ODAK010007548.1_pt1 | contig 10920 bp, 10 predicted proteins | sample 1539591 | NCBI WGS metagenome assembly ODAK01 (sample SAMEA3539303, study PRJEB22396) | soil metagenome | biome: tundra; feature: field; material: soil | place: USA | collected 2010-05 | depth 0.15 m | reverse complement strand
CATGCTCTTGAGGTTTCAGAAAGCAGCTGGGCGAGGAAATTATGAGACTGGAAACCAAGCCTTTTCAAAGTGTTTGAGATTTTTGACCATACGAGGTAATCGAACAAATTAACCCGGAGGGTCAAGAAACTCATCTTGGCTGCCAAGCAATCCGAAGAGACTAGTCGTGGCTGCAAGCCTCGGCTTTCCAATCCCTTCGAATTTCTTGACCATAGGGCGATGCTGGGCCATGGTTCAGCTGTCGGCGACGGTGTCGAAGAAGGATTTGAGACTAGTCGCATGAAGGTGTGGAAGTCGATGGCCCACCAAAGAGAGCCGGAGCGCTGATGCTTTAGGTCCTAAGCGAGGTCCAGGCACCGGGCAATGAAGTCGGCCGTCTCCGGCTGGCGGAAATAGACGGTGTGATGCACTTTGTTGCTCTGACCGAAATCGTAGATCTTCTTGATCGAAATCCCTGGTGGCTTCGTCAGGACGGTCATCGACGCCGTGTCGACCACCAAATCATTGGCTTCCTCGAAGACCAGGTCGGCTGCCCAATCCTTCGCGCGATCACCAACCTTGACAAAGTATTTCCAGAACTCCCAGCCTGGATCCTCCGGCTTGAAGTCGCTGCGTACGGCAAAGTAGTTGGGGGCCGTCGCGCAATCCCGGTTCAGGCGATTCAGTTCCTCATTGTTGCTGACCATCGCCTGTCCCAGCAGTCCGGGAATCAGCGCGACTGCCGCATCGAACACCGGTGTCTTCGAAGCGATGGTGCCGGCGGAGGCGATCACGCGCAGCAGTCCGGTGATGACGGTGAAAATGGGAAACGCGGTGGAAGCCAAGCCCCCGGCTTTCTCCAGCACACGTGCGATATTGGTCAGCATGTTGACCGCGGCGCGTAAGCGAGGAGCAGCCGTCAGGCTGGTACCGGCAAGGGGCGAGCCCACCAATACGGCACGCGAGGAGCCCCGGCCGCGACTGTCGTGGTGCTCAAGCCACCAGCGCGCCACCAATCCGCCACGGCTATGACAGATGACGTCGATGTCGGCTTTGCAGTCGGCAAAGATGCGGGCTAGGTCCATGGCATTCAAGACCGGACTCAGCGCCAGCGTCGCGTGGTCAAAGGCGAGCACCTGATCGTAGTTCTTCTTGTTTTGGATCTTCTTGAGAAGTTCGCTGCCTTCGCGAGTCTCCGCCAGCTCCTGCAAATACATTTCGTTCTTGCTGAACGTGCCATGAATGAACAGCAGTATGTGGCCTGTTTTCACGGGTACTGCGCCGGGATTTTGCCAAGACCCACTCACCAGTTGGCGCAGGCCGAGTTCGGGAGTATCGAAATTGCAGTGCGGCGTCAGCCTGGTGTCGAGTGACCTTAGATACACGCCAATCTTCGACGGTTCCAGCTTTTCGAAGTTGATGGGAGCGACGATGTCACCCTCGACACCAAGCGACATGCGTGAGCGCCTAAGTCCGGTGCCGCGCCGGTAGCCGTAGCCATCATGCCAGCGCAAGACGCCGTCCACCTCGGTGAGCGTCATTGCCAGCCGTGGATCGTCATAAGCGGCTTCGCCGCGCATACGACGCTTCTTGCGGATAGGAATCTCGTTGTCCGGGGTTTCGGGGTAGTCTTCGGGCGAGAACACTCCGACCTCGCTGCCGCTCTGATAGATCAGGCTACGAAGGTCGGCATTGGGATCGTGCGTGTCGGGAAGTGGACTCATGAGGATGCCCCCAGAATGGGGAGGGGCGTAACCGGGTTCTTATAGGAACGGGCGCCCTGTATGTCGATCATGCTGGAGAACTCGTGCTTGCTGCGCAGATCGTTCATGCCTTCGTCGACGGCATCCCAGAATCCCTGGTGCTGGGTGAGCAACACCGTTTCAACCGGAACGATGTCGCCGTCGCGCGCAAGCTGCACCACTTCACTGTAATTGGTGAACACCCATGGCTTCATTGGAGTGGGCGACGCGGCATCCGCCGTTGATGACCTACTCTCCGGGGGGGTGATTACGGGCTTGCTGCTTATCGCGATGAAGTCCTGCCGCGCCTCTTCGCTGCGCCAATACCCGGGAAAAGCATGATCGGTGAGCAGGAAGATGACAGGGTAAATCCCGGCAAACTCCAGGCAGGCAGCAAGCAACAAGGCCAGGTCGATGCAGGTTCCACGCTTGCCGTCGATGACATCCGACGGAGTTCGCAGCCGTTGCGACGACGCTGTGAAGGACGGGGGCGGATTGATATAACTCAGGGGCAAATCATAGCTGAGCGCGGACCAGATGGCCCGCGCCTGGAGGTCGACGGTAGCGAACGGGTCCTTTAACTTGGGATCGACTCCCTGGTACCCGTCAAAGCCTGCCCCGCTGTCATCGTTCAAAGACATCAGGTAGCGTTGTGCGCTGTCGATGACACGGGCAACTGCCCGATCACGTGGAAAAACGAAGGACGGAAGGTACGCGTCGAGTTCGGGCGTATCAACCCACTCGTCGATTGCCAGAAGCTTGACCGGTTGGGTGTCAAGATAGCGAATCTTGTTGTTCCAGGTCAGCTTGATGGAGATAACGCTGTTCACGCTCTCGCGAATTGAGCGCAGCAAGGTCGAAGTGAGCGGAAAGCGGATCTTGGAAGCCAGGGGGACGTAGGACTCGTAGGTGTCGAAGATGGTCCGGTAGGGAAAGCTGTCGCCGCCTACATAAAGGGTCAGCTCTACTTCGATGCCTTCGACTGGACCGTCGCACAGCTTGCGGATCGAGAATTCATCGAACAGGTTCTCGTTGTTCTGAAGAAGCGAGTAGTTGACCGTGTCCTTGAGCTTGACAACCAGGTCCAACACGTCGTGCGGGTCCATCTTGGAGATGTCTTGCGGTGCTTTCTTGCGCTCCTCGCGGACCTGGGTCGCATCCTGCTGGATTGGTTTTTCCTGAATGTCGGCGAGCAACGAACGTGCACTCCAGAGCACAACGACCGCGCCGCCGAAATGGATGTCGCGCACGGCAAGGCGATACGCCCGCAGCAGATCCCAGTCGAGAGCGCGCCAGTTGAAGTAGAACTTGGCAAAGAAGTTCTCTGCGACCTTGTCGTCGATTTCGTCCTGGAAGCCTATCGCAGCCGTGGCAGCTTCCGCTGAAATCAGCGCGGCAACTCGCGCCGCAGAGTTCCAAAAATTACAAGAGACGAGCACTGGACGATGGCTGCCTTTCCCACGCAATGCTGCAGCCAACTCTTCCGAAGTAGCGTAGGTCGGGTTGCCGTCGGAGTCCGAGACCAAATAGCCGTCCCGAACCGTGTCTTCCCGCTTCATGAACTGCTCGCCTTGGTGGGAATCAAATCCGGCCAAATGAATGACGTCCGGCTTCTGGTCTTCGACTGTCGATTTGAGGTCGTCGAGGGTGGGGTTTCTGGGACACAAAACCTTGTGGAGCCTCAGGTTGGATTGCACCAGGAGGCTCTCAGAAGTAAAGGAGTATGCCTCGTCGAACTTTCCGGGGGCGCTCTCTACCACCATCAGCTTCTTGGGCGCGCGATGCGTGACCCTCGCTTTACTGCTGCGGCAAACATGGCGGATCACAATGAGGGGCCCGGTGCGAACCTTGGCAGTGGCTACAAACAGCAGGAACTCCCATGGAAAGATGCGCAGCTCCCAGGCAATGTTTTCGCCGGTGTACGGGATATCGATCTCAACCACTCCGGCTTTGGCAATCTCGCTTAGCTCGACCTCACCAAGACCGAGAGTCTTGAGAGCCCAGATACCGCGATCTGTTACCGATTTGGCGGCGTCTTCGTCTTGCGACCAGCGAATACGATTGCGAAGGACGTATTCCCAATACATCGCCATGCCTGGAAATCCGGTGGGAGGCGTGATCGGGTAAGTCGAACCGTTCAGGACGCGGAAGGTGACCGAACCTTGCGCGCTTGCCGTCGGAGGGGGAACACCCTCTGGCTGCGATTTCGTTCTCGCGGGGCGTTTAGGAGACGGTGGTCTCTTTCGAACCACCTTTTTCTTCATTTTCTTCGGGCTCATATACAGCCTCGATCAAGGGCTAGGTCTGTAAAGCTTTGCGCGCCTAGGAGAGAGTCTGCTCTCGGACCAGCACAAGAGCCTGGCGAGAAGAACTGGATTCTGAATCATTTCGTCCCGGCAGTCAAGTGTCCTTTTGGTGAATCGCGGGTGTCCCATCTCCGCCGCTCAAGCCGCGGCACAAAAGCACCGGTACGACCGCCGAAGTTTACACGCAGACCCTCAGCCCCTTCTGGCGCACCAAGTCGATGTCCCGCGCTCCCCGACTGCCGCGAAATCCTGACTCCGATCCGAAGCGTGGACACAGGACTAACCTTCGATGGGTACACCTCACGAGGTCAGTCTAAGTTCCATCACCACAGTGGCGTCTGATGGCTCTGAATAGTAGCCGCTAGTTGTCCGGACGATCTTGAATCCAAATTTTTGATTCAATGAAATCATCGGTTTGTTTCTCTTCCTGGTATTGGTTACTATCCGGTTGAAGCCGTGGAACTTGGCATACGCAACCTCCCAGCATTTGAGCAGCTCCCCTAGACCTTGTTGCTGGAATCTCGGCAAGATACCTGTGGTGCTGATGTAGAGAGACCCCTCCAGTACAGGATTTACCTCGTATCCAGGAAGATCCTCTTTGAAATCAACACAAGCTTGAAACGCACAGCATCCGGCCCGTACTCCATCCACGATCATCCAATACGATTCGTACTCCTTCCAATCTTCCGTGCTAAAGAGATCAGCCTTTGGGAACACACTGCGGTCAAAGGCTCGAAGCTTTCGCATCTCCTCAGGAAGAACGGCAGGTCTGAATTCGGTATACATAGTCGGCGCCTCATCTTAAGAGGATTGAGAGCTACGAGTTCTACCAGGAACATGACACGACCTGTTCGAACGTTAGCACCTCGAATCGGCACGGCCGACAAGTCAATGTCTGTTACTACGTTGGCCCAACTGTGCGCAAGACGATCCGTGTAGTTTTCGGCAGTAAGCCGATCGATAGACTGCTGCAGGTTGTCGTCAATTTTCATCGAAGTCCAGTGTACCCAAAGCCCTTATCCGGGTTGCTCTTCTCGGTTCTTCTTGGACTCCAGATTCTCCGATACATTACCAGCATTTTTACCGTTCGCTCTTGGGTATGATCTGCTATGCCCCGCGATTGAACACCTTCGACTTCTGCGAGGGATTTACGTGACATGCTGTCGCTTTAATGCATCGAGGACTCGCGCCATAGCTGTGTCGAAAGCGTTCTTGTTACGCTTGGCCTTTCGAAAGTCCGCAATGATGCGGCCACCAATGCGTTCGGCAAGCTCGGGATGCCTCTTGTGCCAACCGGTCAGGACATAATCGTCAATCATGATCGGAAGGAGGTAGGTCGCGCCCCCGTCTCGCGCCTCGCGATCAAGGGTTTCCTGAATCTCGTTGATTACGCCCGGGCGGTTGAGTGAGTCTCGGGAACAGACAAGCAATACGCGGTCGTGCTGTTGAATGCGACGGAGTACCTCGTTGCCAATCCGCTCACCCACCGTCGCCGTTTCTGGGAAGAAAAATACGATGACGTCATGCGCCCTGAGTTCGTCGTATAGTTTTCGCGCGAACAGCTCATCTGGACCGCCATAACTGATGAATGTGCTCTCCATGAGGCTCCGCATTAGGCGCGCGCTTGAAGATCGAGCACAATCGATCATGAACTCGGCGAAAATTTCTGGAACACCGCAGTCGGTCATGAACCGTTTCAGTCTAGGGTGCGGGTATGATTTCATCACCGTACGAGAATCGATGCTACACGGTGCGAGGTGCTTCAAACCACGCGCAACGCAGAAAGGCCTAACATCAACATCATCGAAATACGCGCTCGACAACATCGCGCCTGTAAGCTTTGTGCCAACAAAGGTCGCTCGTGCAAGCGTTGTGTTGTTGAACCACGTAGATGACATATCGGCTCGCGTGCAATCGGCATCAGCGAGGCACGCCCCCGTCAAATCTGACCTACTGAGGTTCGCTTCTGAAAAGTTAGCGCCGATAAGATCTGTCGCATTTAACATGGCCAGCGACAAGCGTGCGCCAGTAAGGTCTGCACACTTGAACTGAACATACGTGAGGGTCGCACCTTCGAAATCTGCTGCTCTCAAGAAGGCTCCGTAAAACGACGCACCGGTGAGATTTGCACGAGCAAGATTCGCCCCCTCGAGATGGGCCTTGTGGAAGTCCCGTTGCCCCTTCTTGTAAGCAGATAGCAGTTCTTTGGCTGTCATGTCGAGCGGTGAACCGTCGGGAAATCTAGGAGTTGCCAGTACAAAGCTGCAGCTTACGCCAAGCTCAAGGCCACCAGCAATGCATTTGCCGATCATGGCGTCACTACCGGCCTCGGGTTGGAAGCCCCTTTCAAATCGTTTCCACCGGAAGCATCAATCGCTCGCCGCTCACGCTTCGAACTATCTGTGGCATCCGAGTGGCGTAATCACGAGCAAACGAAACTGAGCAACTAAATTACAGCCTGGGCTGAGGCGGTTTCTCGCGTCCCCCTTCATCGGCACGAAGCGCCTTGATTACATTCTCAACCTGTGTTTCGAATTTATGGGGATCTTGCCCCCACCCAGTGAAGTCGGCTGCCAAGCGCGAGAGGACAGGCTTCGCTTTTCCACTCTGCCACTCTCCACTGAGCAAGTAGCCGTCCAGGTCGAGTGGAATCAAGGCCAATACTTTCTTCTTGCGCTCCTTCATTACCTGGCGTTCCTTTTCGAATGCGATATCAATCTCATTGTCGACCCACCAGCTCGAAAGAGAATGCCCGGAACAGCAAAGCAGAACCTTGTCCCACAACCGAATGCCACGGTCAACTTGTTCATAGATGTCGTCACCCGGCAGAAGCTGCTTTTCATCTAGCCAGCAGCGTATGCCATGGCCTTGCAGTGCATCGTGAAGACGACGGGCAAACAACTTGTCCTCATGGCTGTAGCTGATGAAACAGGAGTAGAACTCGATGGGACGTACCACCATTGAGTCGATGTACGCGATGAAGGCGTCGGGAACACCGCAGCCGCGCAGGAATACTTTGGGAATTTTGCCGCGTGAGTTGTAGATGGTGTCGATGCCGACCGTCGAGGGGCCCGTGTGGACGCTGGATTCAAGGCCGTTGGCAGCGCTCAGGTCGACGCCAGCAAGGATGGTCCCGCCGAACGTCGCTCCGCTGAAGTCCGCATCGCACAGGTTCGCCCCGATTTCTATGAGGCGGCCACCGGCGAGTCTCCAGTTGCCCTCCCATATGAGCTTTGACCTGCGGAGGTCAGCCCCAATAAGCTTCGCCGTACCGAGATCTGCGTCGCTGAGGTCGGCATCGCGCAGGTCCGCCCCGCTGAGATCCGCGCCGCGGAAGTTTGCGCCGCTGAGGGTGGCATCGTCGAGGAATGCTCCACTCAGATCTGCCCGACAGAGGTTCGCACCGCCGAGGTGTGCGCCGCGGAGGTTCGCCCTGCTGAGGTTTGCGCCTTGGAGATGCGCCCCGCTGAGACTCGCCGACTTCAGTTCCGTCCTCCTGAGATCCGCTCCAGAGAGAATCGCTCCGCCGAGGTTTGCCCGGACTAAAACCGCACCGCCTAGGTCCGCGTCGCGGAGGTCTGCCACGCTGAGGTATGCCTCGGTTAAGTCAGGGTGTTCGTTGCCCTTCTCCTCCCTCCACTTATTCCAATGCTCAACTCCTTTCAGGAGGATTTCGAGATGTTTAGGGTTCGCCATTTGCCGCGTTACCTCGGTTTCCGAGCCTAATGCAATTCCTTCACAGCTTCCTGAACGTGCGAATACAAACCCTCAGCGAGTTTCCGGCGTTCATCGTCACTCGGGCCAATGCTAGACTTGTCGAACGCATCGATAACGTCCTGTGCGGTTCCTTTCAGAGCAATGACTACTTGAAACAGATAGAATAGAGAAATACCTGCCACAAGTTGCCCCCCTAATTTACGTTCATGCTCAACCTTACGCAGCGCGGTCAGCTTCAGCAGAACAGGCTCATACCGCACGAGGTTGTTAGCCAGTTGCTCAACGGATGTCATGCCGATATAGTTCAGCTCTTCGGCGATATATTTGGCCACGTCATTGCTGACCTGATCTTCAACCTGAGTGTCGTATATGGCTGCTATCTTAGAATCCAGTTCACCTACTTTGGAATCGCGCAAGATGAATTCCGTTATGGATACGTATCAATTCCGACTGTTGAAGGGGACACTGCAATCTGCTCTTTGATTCCACTTGAATACTGAGCAAGCACATCCCGAATTTCAGCAAACTCGCGATCGGCGATTTCGAGTAATCCGGCTAACCGCGAAAATCGTCTTCGAATCGGTGTGGGAACACCCGCGGCGGCTTTGTACCCCAAGTCATGTTCGATTTCTGCCCAAGCATGCTGGAGAACTGAGCGGATCAGGATTTCACATGGCATGTCGTGATAGGGACGATACTCGGCCAGCCGCAGTCTTTCTTTGCAGAGGCAACATACGTAGTGGAGCGATAAATAGCCAAAGCGGTCGGCATCTAAAGAGAGTCGTTTATCGACCAAGCGCAACTTGTCTACCTCAAACTCCTTCTGAATGAGATCCCCAACGCGGTCAACCTCGTCTTCAAAGTAGGTGGTTATGCGAATTCCCACGACGTCGGTTACATCCGCGAGCATCTTGTAGTCTTTTCCTGGTCTGAGTAGCTTCCTGCGCAACGAGTCCTTTTTTTTGACGCGGGAGGTGATGGAATGAACCCGATATCCAGCATTGTCGAGCAACTGGAATAACAATCTCTCACATACTTTTCTGAGATCATCATTTTGTCCGTATCTTGCGTCGTACTCGGCGAGAATTGCATCTGTCTGATCTGTATCCATTTCGCTGTCGACTCCAAACAAGCTGTTATTAGGGAGCTGGAGATTGTATGCACGCCCGGGTCACCCAAGTTCTCTCAGTTCTGTTGGTCGGAGGTGCGTTTCCGTTAGAGAATTGACTCCGGGTGCGGACTGCTGAAGCTCCGCGCGATCCCCAGCGCCGTTCTATAAGTACGCCTCTGTAAGAGACCAGGGCACAGGATGTTCGCCGTGCCTTCTGTGCCCACGTGATGAATGTCATTACGTGCACGCGTGGACGCATGCCGCAGGACATTCAGTAGTGGCAGCTCACGTTGGGCGGCATTCTCATGCGCACAGGCGTAGCACGTTGGTGCCGGAATGTCGGTTGTACTTCTGAGGAACGCCTCACTATATACCCACCGAGGGATTCCAGCGCACTATTTTCTGTCGAGGTGGTGGCGGTTGCCGCTGCCTCCGAGCCGCGCGAGTTCTTGCTGGTCTTTCTTCTAATCACGCTCATCCTGGCAGATCTTCTGGCAGTCCGCGTAGTCGGCGTTTGACGCGGGCTGCGAACGATTTGTAGTTGTGAGTTCCATCGGCATATTTGGAGAGTAAGTCTTTGAAGGCATTGAAAGATACGCGTGAACCAAGCAGCACTTGCGGAAGGTTTTTGTGGATGAACCGAACGAGGCGCTGGTCGGGCTGATTGCCGAGCCGCACATCGTGATAGCCGAGTAACTGTTTGTCCCGAACCTTCGCTGCTAGTTCGTGCGCCGAGTCCGGGTAAAGTTGGTTGTAAGTCTGGTGAATGATGACGCCGCAAGGATTTAAGACGCTGAAGGTGGAGTAGTGAATGCGCCTTGCGATGAGGACCGGCACAACGTTGATCGCACAGCATTTAAAGAGCATTTCGCGGACTTCTTCACGGTCGGGATACATCCACTCACGGATATTTTTTACTTCGATGCCTGCATATCCCCCTTGGGGGTGCTGAACTAGGAAGTCGAGCTTCTTGTCGCCGGGTATTCGATGGCCACTTAGCGAGGACGGCGGTTCTTCTTTGGCGAAAAGAGTGCTGTTGTCATGAGCGTCGAGGTCGGGGTAGTTGCCGAAGTAATGCATTGTCGTCTGGCCTTGTAGAGCACGGAAAGTGGCGATCTCCAGAGTCTGGCCAAGCAGAACGACGAATTGCCGTTTTTGCGTCTGTTGATGGACGGCGTCGAGTTCAGAGATGCGCTTGGCAACTGTGTAGGCATCTTCGCTGGTGAGGTGATACCACCGAACGCCGCTCTGCTGAACGGTCCCAACCTCGCCTTGTTGTGCAAGCAGGTTCCTGGCAACGGTAAGAATGTGCGGATCGATACGCTGGTTTGTTGGGCCTGCATCGGAGATCTTCTGCTCAAGGGTTCTGGCGCTGGCGACGATGTGGCGACGGAGGATGTTGCGAATGCGTGTGACGGCTACGTCGTGCCTTGGGCCCCAGGGCGGCAGGAGATGGTCCCCCCTCTCTGTTTATATGTATTTAGTAGTAAGGTCCTCCTTCTCCGTGGGCGTTGTGGTTCGCGGTGTAAGGGCGAGGCAAAATACCGACAGTTCGCGCATGGCTGCATTTTGGCTGCAATAAGTTGATCGAGAAGGCTGGGGAATGATGCGGCAAGTGTTTTGATTTCAGGCAGTTGGGAACGGAAGAATCCAGCCTTGAGAAGGCTGCGCTCTCCCAATTCTTGGAGTCGTCACGCGTCTTTAGCCGACCGGAGGGGGCGCCCTTGCTGAGAGATTCATCTGACTCTTAACAGCGCCCCTCGCACCGGATCTGAAGATCCACCTATGTTCGATCTGTTGATTCGCGATCTACGGAAGTCCGCACACAGGACCCGTGGCTGACCCGCTTCCCGCTGGATCCAATTTTCACGCTCGATGGTGCGCCATGGAGTGCATGAGGTCTGGTTTCCAACTAGGTCGTTGGCCTGCCGATTCACTGCAAAGTAATTTAAACTCGCTGCAACGCAATTCAAACCTTACTGCAATTGAATTCCAACAATTCCACAGGCCCGCACCGGTACAGTACTGGTATAGCGTGTAGAATCGCAGCCGAATGCCGCCGCCG
>ODAK010007547.1_pt1 | contig 10922 bp, 7 predicted proteins | sample 1539591 | NCBI WGS metagenome assembly ODAK01 (sample SAMEA3539303, study PRJEB22396) | soil metagenome | biome: tundra; feature: field; material: soil | place: USA | collected 2010-05 | depth 0.15 m | reverse complement strand
GGTGATCAGCCTCTCGGCCAACGATATTCTCGGCCACCAGGTTGGCCCCGACTCCTCACAGATGCGCAGCATGGCGCTCGAACTCGACCGGCAACTGGCGGAGTTCTTCAACTTCCTCGGTCATCAGATCGGAATGGCCAACGTGTGGATGGCGCTCTCGGCCGATCACGGCGTTGCGCCTCTGCCTGAATTCGCGAAAACTCTTCGTCTGCCCGCCGCCAATCTCGACGCGAAGGCTTTGCGCGAACAGATCAATTCTCTGCTCTCGAAAAAATACGCGAAGAAAGCCGACTACCTGCTCGATCTCGATTACCCGCTCGCCTGGCTGAGCGAAGACGCGTTCGCCGGAGTCTTCGCCGGACACAAGGAATCCGATGCCGAAGCCGACGCGGGCGAAGCCATGAAGCAAGCGGGATTGGCCGGATACTTTACCAAGTCGCAACTCGCGCGCGGAGAGACCCCGGCCACGGAAGTCGGGCGACGCTACGCCCACAGCTACTCGCCCGAAGGCGGATGGTATGTGATCGGAATCCCCAGTCCATTTCACGTCGGAATCACAAAGGGTACCGATCACGCGACGCCTTTCTCGTACGATACCCATGTGCCGCTCGCCTTCTATGGTCTCGCCTTCCAGCCCGGAATCTACCGGACGCACGCCGAGCCGGTCGATCTCGCGGTAACGGTCGCCTCTTTGCTTGGAATCAATGCACCCGCGCAAGCCACCGGAAGAGTGCTGACCGAGGCGCTGCAGCCGCCCGTGCGTCATCCCACCGCATCGTCATCCGTTCAACCCGCCATGCCCGCCGCCGCACCGCCCGCCGGGGGAACGCAATGACGCCCATCAGCCATCCGGACTTGTCTGTCAGCTTCGCCGGCATCGACCTGAAAAATCCGATCATCGCCGCTTCCGGCACCTTCGGCTATGGAGTTGAATTCGAAGACATCGTGCATCTCGACCGGCTCGGCGGATTGGTCGTCAAAGGTCTCTCCAAAGAACCGATGACCGGAAATCCGCCCCCGCGCCTGTTTGAGACCGCTGCCGGCATGCTGAATGCCATCGGGCTGCAGAATATCGGCGCGCCAGCGTTTCTTGCGGAAAAACTCCCGGCGCTGCGTGGGAAGAAGAATGTGGTCGTGTTCGCCAACGTCTTCGGCTACACCCGCGCCGATTACGAGCAGACGATCGAGATCCTCAATCAGGGCGAGGGTATTGCAGCGTACGAAATCAACGTATCATGTCCGAACACGGCGCACGGCGGCATTCAATTCGGCAGCGATCCGCTCTTGCTCGACGAAGTGGTGCGGACGGCAAAGCGCGTGGCAGCTCGGCCGATCATCGTCAAACTCTCGCCCAACGTCACCTCGATCGCGCAGATGGCGCATGTTGCCGAGGAAGCGGGCGCCGACGCCATCTCCCTGGTGAATACGTTTCTAGCCATGGCGATTGACCCGGAAACGCGCCGCCCAAGAATTGCCAATGTAACCGCCGGCCTCTCCGGCCCGGCCATCAAGCCCATCGCGTTGCGCATGGTCTACGACGCCGCTCACGCTGTGAAGATTCCGGTGATCGGCATGGGCGGAATCAGCACCCCGACGGACGTAGTGGAATTCATGCTGGCAGGAGCAAGCGCAGTGCAAGTGGGAACAGCGAGTTACTTCGATCCGGTGGCGACCGAAACGCTGGTGGAGGAACTGACCGCCTACTGCCGCGATCACCGCATCGAGCGCCTCAGCGACCTCACGGGTGGTCTGCTGACCGACTAGCGAAGCCCCCGTAGGGACAACCGCCCGCCCCCGGCTGTCCAGCCGGGCGAAGCCCGGCGGATGCTGGTGCCATCCATCAAAACGTCAATGGAGATCCCTTCAGATCTTCAGCGCTACGCCTACGCTTTCTTCCGCATCTTCGGCGCCCGGAACTCTACCCATTTCGGCCCATTCAAGAACGCCGCCCAGCGCAGCTCCTCCACTGGATTCTGCCCGCTCAGCGCCATCTTTACCGCCATCTCCGCGACCGCGTCCACGATCCACTCAAAATTCTGCTGCCCCACCGATGTAATCTCTGCATCCGGAGCCGGATTCATGAAGTCAATCGCATACGGGACGCCGTCCTCCACCGCAAACTCCACCGTGTTCAGGTCGTAGCCGAGGGCGCGGCACAACGCCAGCGCATCTTTCTCGATCCGCTCCTTTAACTTCGTCCCCGGCTGCGGGTTCCCCGTCACATAACGCTCATGATGCAGAGCCTTCGGATCGTACTTCATGATGTACACCTTCTCCTGCCCCACCACATAACAGCGGTAGTAATCCTCAAACTCCACGCCATGCTGCAGGGTCATGCAAAGGTCGCCCGTCTGGTCGTAATTGTGGAAGAACTCCTCCGGAGAATGCACCTTGTACACGTGCTTCCAGCCGCCGCCCGCGTAAGGCTTCAAAAACGCCGGAAACCCAACATAGGCAAACACCTCTTCCCAATTCAGCGGATACATCAAATTCCGCATGGATTGTTCGGTTGTATCCGGTGGATGCGTGTGATGCGGCAAAATCACCGTAGGCGGAATCGCCACGCCCATCTTGTGCGCCAGCGCATAATTAAAAAACTTGTCGTCGGCCGTCCACCAGAACGGATTGTTAATCACAATCGTCCCTTGCAGCATCGCGTTCTTCAAATAGGCCCGGTAGAAAGGAATGTCCTGCGAAATCCGGTCAATGATTACGTCATACTTCTTCGGCTCATCCATCCGGATGCCGCCAATCTTCACAAATTCGGCGGTAACGCCCTCGGTCTTCATGGCGTTAATCTTCTCGACCAATGCCGGCGGAAACGTATTCTCCATCCCAAAAAGAACGCCGATTTTCTTGTCTGCCATAATTAAGACCTCGTTAGACTATGATCGCATTTCTCTACGAACCGCGTAGGGACAGCCGCCCTCGGCTGTCCAGGCGGGCGAAACCGGCTGATGCTGGTGGAGCCGGGCGAGACGCCCGTCCCTCCACTAAAAATACTTCTCCGCCATCCGCTGCCACAGCGGCCAATCATGTTTGCTGTTATCCCCGTAGATATCCAGCCAATGCGGAATCGCCTTGCCATGCAGAATGCCGGCCATCTTCACGTTCGCGTCCAGGCACATATCCCAGTCCGAAGTTCCCAGCACAATCTTCATCTGCCGGCACCGGCGCAGGAACCACTCATCGCCCATGTTCGGCAAGTAGTCCGGAGGATTGTTGAAGTAGCAATTGTCGTCGTAGTAGCCGTCGAGGAAGCTCTTGATGTCGAACGATCCGCTCATGGTCACGCAAGACGAAACCAGATCCGGATGCCGCATGGAAAAATTCAGCGCGTGATAGCCGCCAAAACTGCATCCCGTCACCGCGATCTGGGGAGCCGAGTTCTTCCACTTCAAATACGGCAGAAACTCGTTGATCACGTAGCGCTCGTACTGCACATGCCGCCAGATCCGCGCTCCCGGATGCACGCCCTTGTTGTACCAGCTCTCGCCGTCCACGCTGTCCACGCAGAACACCTGGATCGCGCCCGCTTCCAGTTTCCCGCCCAGCGCGCGGATCATCCCCGCATCTTCATACTCAAAAAAACGTCCCATGGATGTCGGAAAAACGAGGACCGGGTGCCCGGCGTGCCCATACACCAGCGACTCCATGTCGCGCCCCAATTCGTGGCTAAATTGTTTGTGATATTCGCGGTTCATGTGCGCGAGGATTGTAACCGAACGCCCGACCTTGGGCATCCGCCCGTCTTGTACGCGGCGGTCCAGCCCGGTTTGTGCAATTCCCAAAGGTCAGACAGGTTAGAAAACAGTCAGAAAGGAGGATCAAAAGAAAAGTTCAGAGACGCACGCAGCAGCCGATTCGGGATGAACTAGTGTTCCTGCGGCCCCGACCGCGGATTGATTCCATAATGCTTCAGCTTCGATTGCAGCGTTGTCCGCTTCAATCCCAACCGCATAGCGGCCCCTTTCAGCCCGCCAATCTGCCCGTGGCTCTCCCGCAAAGCGCGTAGAATGTGCTCGCGTTCCACCGCTTCCAGAGTTTCATCCTCGCTTTTGTCCTCCGTGCTCATCGGCTGCAGTTCGCTTAACGGCGATACCAGCACCGACCCTTGCGTCAAAATCACCGACCGCTCGATAAAGTTTTCCAACTCCCGCACATTCCCCGGCCACTCCCACCCCATCAGTGCATCCATGGTCTTCTTGGGAATGCTCGTGATCGACTTGTTCATCCGCCGGGCAAATTTCTGCACAAAATGTTCCACCAGTAGATGGATGTCCTCTCGCCGTTCCCGTAACGGTGGCACGCGGATCGGAAACACGTTCAGCCGGTAATACAAATCGCTCCGAAACTCTTTCTCTCGCACGGCATCCGCCAAATCGCGGTTCGTTGCCGCAATCAAACGAAAGTCCACCTTCAAGGTTTGCGTTCCACCCAGACGTTCGAACTCCTGATCCTGCAAAACCCGCAGCAGCTTGGGCTGCAACACCAGCGAAATCTCCCCGATCTCGTCGAGAAACAGCGTGCCCTTGTCCGCCAGTTCGAGTCGTCCAATTTTCTTGCTCACCGCTCCGGTGAACGCGCCCTTCTCATTACCGAATAACTCGCTCTCCAGCAGCCCCGACGGAATCGCCGCGCAATTCAATTTGATGAAACTATTGCCGGTACGCTGGCTTGACCAGTGGATCGCCCGCGCCACCAGTTCCTTCCCTGTTCCCGTTTCGCCCAGCAGCAGCACGGTAGCATCGCTGGCCGCCACTTTCCCCACATTCTCCATGACGGCTTCCAAGGCCTTGCTCTGCCCGATGATATCCCCGAACCCCAGTTCTGTATTGATTTCCTGTTCGAGATAAAGCTTCTCTTCCGTAAGCCTCTTCTTGGCTTCGCGTAACGCTTCGCTCGCCACCCGGAGCTCGGTGACGTCCATGCTGGCGCCGGTGAGTCCAATTACCGCGCCAGACGAGTCCAACACCGGTTCGATCGTCGTGTTGAAGTAGTGCTCCCTGCCCCCGAAAGTGACCTGTATTTCATCACGCACTCCCACGCCGGTTTCCAGCACCCGCCGCCGGACTTCCGTGATGCGCGCAGCCTCCTCGGGGTCGAAGATGTCGGCCGCCGTCTTTCCCAGCTGTTCGCTCACCGGCCGCGGAAGCTGCGGATTATACATCCAGGTGTAGCGCAAATCCCGGTCCTGGCTGAACACCGCAATCGGAGAATGCTTGAGTGCCACCCGGAACCGTTCCTCGCTTTGCCGCAAGGCCTCCTCGGTGCGCTTGCGCTCGATCTCCGCTGCCGTTCGCGTCGAGAACAGTTGCAGAATCGCCTCGACAAATTTTGGATTCGCCAGCGGTCGAGTGTAGAGTGCCACCATGATGCCAACGGTCCGCCCTTGTGAATCGCGCAAAGGCGTCCCGGCATATGCCTCCACATTCGCCTGCTTGAGCAAAACGTCTTTCGGGAAGATCTCGGCCACGCCCGAAACATAAGAGCAGGTGCCTTGCCTGATGACTCCTTCGCACGGAGTGTGGGCCAGATCGTAAGTGAAGTTGTCCGCGATCGCGCCCTGACCACAGACACCAATCGTTCTCAACTTGCCTTCTTCGCCCTCGATGAGTTCTCCAATAATCGTATAGTCGGCCTCCAGGCACTTGGCGAGCTGACAGGCCATCGAGGTAAAAAAGTTCTCGCTGCTGTCGGCGCGCACTTGCACCAGGGTGGCGACCGCCTCCTCTGCCCGCTTGCGCTCGGTGATGTCCCTGATCACTCCAGCAACTCGCGAGGACCTTGAGGCGGTATCCCGAATTACCAGGCCTCGCCCGCGTATCCACCGCACCACGCCGTCCGGCCGGATTACGCGGAACTCCGATTCGCCCTCCTCGCGGCTCTGCACCAACTGCGCAAACTCCTCTTTGACCCTTGCCCGGTCTTCAGGATGCACCAGTTCCCAACTAAAGAAGGTGGCAAAATTGCCCGCGAAGCCGCTGGGGATGCCCCAGATTTCGGCGAATTCGGCCGTCCACGTTCCCCGGCCGCTCTCCAGGTCCAGCTCAAACGCTCCGATCTTTCCGATCTGAAGCGCCAGTTGCTGCCTCCGCTCGCTCTCCCGCAGCGCTGCCTCCGCCTGCCTCCGCTCGGTGATGTCCTTCACCAGACCCATCTGCCATCGGCTCGTCTCTCCTTCACCCCACATCGGCACCACCAGAATCCTGACCCAGCGCACCGATCCATCCTGGTGAAGATACCTTTTTTCCAGCTCGTAATTTGGCAGCTTTTCCTCGGCCAGTTTCTGCAGGTATTCATTGCTGCGCTGAACATCATCGGGGTGGGTAATGCTCCCGATGTCGAGCTCCAGCAGTTCTTCTTCGCTGCGCCCGGCGATTTCGCAGAACTTTGGATTGGCTTGCAGGAATCGCCTGGTGTGCGAATCGACCAGAGCAATGCCAATCGGAGACCGCTCATACACCGTCCGGAATCGCAGTTCGCTTTCCCGCAACGCTCTCTCCGACTGCTTCAGTTCGGTCAGGTCGATCGATGCCCCCACCGCTCCCCGAGGCTTGCCTTCCTCATCCAACAGAGGAACAGCATTCACCACCGTTTCCCGCTCGCTGCCATCCTCAAATACAATTGTCAGCGCGCGCCCATACACCGGCTTCCCCGTGGTCGCCGCTTGCTGCATCGGCAGCAAATCCGTCGGCACCTCCACCCCATCTTGCATCAGCCGGCACGTGGGTCGCTCCTCGGGCGGTGCGCTCTGCGAAATGTTTTCGCCCGCCGGCACACGCGCCTGTTCGTATGCCGCCCGGTTGCCCGTCATCCGCAGGCACTCGGCGTCATATGCGATAAAAACCGGTACCGGCACCGCCTCCAGCACCGTCTCCAACTCCTTCGCCCGGGTCCGCTCCCGCGCTTCACTCTCCCGTAACGCCTCCTCCGCCCGCTTGCGCTTGGTGATATCGGCGAACGTGACTACCACCTGGCCCTGGTGCGTGCGGAATGCGACCAATTCGAGCCATTTCTCCAGGGGTTGCGCATACTTCTCCAAATGAATCGATTCTCCGGTGGTCGCGACCTTTCCGTAGGTTTCAAACCAGAAGGGGTCCAGGGTGGGAAGGACCTCACGAAGCGTCTTGCCCAGGACTCTGTTCCGGGGCAAGCCGCTATGCGTTTCAAAAGCGGGGTTTACTTCCAGATAGCGGTAATCGCACGGCTTGCCATTCTCATCGTAGATGGGTTCGATCAGCGCAAAGCCCACGACCATTTCACTAAAGAGGAGGCGATAGCGCCGTTCACTCTCGTGCAGCGTTTCCTCGGCCTGCTTGCGTTCGGCCCGAGCCCGAAGCGCCATGATGCCATAGCTCAGATTGTTGGAGAGCTCCTCCAGAAGACGTTGTTCGGCAGCGTCAAAAACTCCTGTCTCCGTGGCGTAGATGGTCAGCGCTCCCAGTACCTCTTCACCGCTCTTGAGCGGCAAGGCCAGAGAAGAACGGTAGCCTCGCTTTATGGCAGCCTCGCGCCAGGGAGCAAAGCGAGGATCGGACGTCATATCGCGGCATGCGGTCACCTCGCCGGTTCGGATGGCAGCACCTGTGGGTCCACGCCCGCGTTTCTCGTCGGCCCACGTCACGTTCAGGGTATCCAGGTAGCCTGCCTCGAATCCGCTCGCCGCGACCACCCGAACGGTTCTTCTCTCGTCGTGCTCGGCGTAGCCCACACAGGCCATGCGGTAGCCGCCTACGTTCACCACCAAATCGCAAATTTGGTTGAGCAGGCTCGGTTCATCCGTCGCTCGCACCAGCGACTCGTTGCACGCGCTCAACGACCGCAGCGCGCGCTCCGCCCGCTTCCGCTCCGTGATGTCGCGCGACACGGCCACGTCGTACTCCCGGTCCAGTCGCACCCGGTGCAAATTCAATTCCACCGGAAACGTCGTTCCATCTTTCCGCCGGTGCGCTCTCTCAATGATTGCGCATCCCGTTTGCCGCAACTGCTGATCTACCCGCGTCCGCACAGTTACGATGTCCGGGTCGATGTCAGAAACCGTCATCGACAAAAGTTCTTCCCGGCTATACCCAAGCTCTGCCCACGCCCTCTCATTCGAATCGAGAAAACGCAGGGTTTCCGGATCGGTTACCAGGATGGCATCGTTCGATTGGTCCAGCAGCGTCCGGAACAGAGTCAGATCGTGGAGTATCCGCTCCCGCTCGCGCGCCGTCTTCAGCAGTTGTTCGTTGGTCGCGCGCAGCGCCTTCTCCGCCCGCACCCGTTCCGTGACGTCGTGCGCGATCCCCCGCACAATCGGCGACTCCACTCCTTCGGTGCGCAGCGTGTTGTGATACTCCCAGATCCGCTGCTCTCCCGATCGCGTCACCACCGCCATCAGGCCGCGAGACTCCCCCGTGCGCTCGATCTCGCGCAGATAGGCGTCGAACTCAGCGTGGAATTGCGGATCGATAACATCCTGCAGCCGCATGCGCAGCGCTTCTTGTACGGTGTAACCCAACAGACGCGCTGGAACGGGATTGACCGACAGGAATCGGCCTTCAAGGTCGTGGACACACAGCAGGTCCTGGCTGTGCTCAACCAGATCGCGATACCAGTCTTCGTTTTCTTCCAGAGCCCGCCGGATCGGGTCCCACGCGGCTGGCACTTCTTCCGGAACGTGGCGTTCCCGTCCCCCAGGGTGCGATGCCATGGCTCACCCCTAAGCGAGCCGCCTGGAATCGTATACTCGTGATCGGCCAGATCAATTCCAGCGGCCGCGCCAATTGTCAATCCCCAGATGTTCTTCGAGAAACTCTTCTAAGATGGGCCCATTTAACTTGTCCGAGTCCAGAACCTGCCCTCGGGCTTTGCGGAAAATTTAACAAGATATTATACTCGTCACACCTTGTAAGATCAAGGACCCAACCTAATCGAGCCTAATCGAGGGAATGGTAACTGGAGCCCAAGCCCACTCTGCTAAACTTTCCAGTTTCCTTCTTTAGTGAACGAGGCAATCATGACAATGCAGCGGGTGGGAGTGATTGGGGCGGGCACGATGGGCAATGGGATTGCCCACGTGTTTGGGCGGTGCGGTTTCCACGTCGTGCTGTGCGATGTGGAGCAGCGATTTCTGGATCGGGGGCCCGATACGATTGGCAAAAACCTCGATCGCGAAGTGGCCAAGAACAAGATTACGGCGGGCGACAAGGTCTCCACGCTGGGGCGGATTACGACGGTGGTGGATCGGGCGAAACTGGGAGATTGCGATCTGGTGATTGAACGGAGAAGTTTGAAACTAAGGCGAAAATTTTTCGCGACCTCGATCGCATGATGGGGGCGGAGGTGATTCTGGCTTCGAATACGTCTTCGATTTCGATCACGAGGATTGGGGCGCTGACCGGACGTGCCGACAAGGTCATCGGGATGCACTTCTTTAATCCGGTGCCGGTGATGAAACTGGTCGAAGTGATTCGGGGCCTCGCGACTTCGCCGGCGACGTTCGAGACGGTGCGCGAGCTGGCGGTGAAACTGGAGAAGACGCCGGTGGAAGTGAATGACGCTCCGGGATTTGTGTCGAACCGGGTGCTGATGCCGCTGCTGAATGAGGCGATGTACGCGGTGATGGAGGGCGTGGCGACGGCGCAGGCGGTGGATGAAGTGTTCAAGCTGGGGATGGCGCATCCGATGGGGCCGCTGACGCTGGCGGACTTTATCGGGCTCGACGTGTGCCTGGACATCATGCGGGTGCTGCAGGATGGGCTGGGAGATCCGAAGTACCGGCCTTGTCCGCTGCTGATCAAGATGGTGGATGCGGGCTGGCTGGGACGCAAGAGCGGGCGCGGGTTTCACACTTACTCGTAAGATAGGAAATATGACGACGGCCTGGGGCGGAATTCTTCCTGAAAAAAAATCTAGGGGCGACGGTTTTTATTATTTGCTGGCGGCGATGTCGGGAGCGCTGGCGGGGTGGTTGGACATCAAAGTGGGCGACTTGCTGCTGACGGCAATGGTGGTGCTGGCGGCGAACATGCTGCTGGGATTTCTGAGCCCGCGCAGGCCGTGGCGCTGGGTGGTGCTGGTCGGAGTGTTCGTGCCGGTGGTGGAGTGGGCGGCGTATTTCTTTCTTTCGGAAAAGCCGGAGCGGGCGCAGATCTACGAATCCTTTCTTGCGTTCGTGCCGGGCATTGCGGGCGCCTTCGGTGGAGCGATGGGGCGAGGCGTGGTGGACAATCTGTTCGTGGGGAAGTGAGATCTCTTCAAGTTTCTTGCCCGCCATGGCAGTCCCCCCAAAGGTACCGACCACTGAAAAACTCTTCCCGTTTCCACAGCCGGTGGGGGTAAGCTACGGCTATGGGAGTGTCGGTGTCGGTGCTCGCTAGCGGCAGTCGTGGGAACTGCGCGCTGGTGGCGACGAGTTCAACGCGCATTCTGGTGGATGCCGGTCTGTCGGGCCGCGAAACTTTCAAGCGGCTGCGGGCGCTCGGTGAGCGCGCCGAGGAAATCTCCGCGATCCTGATTACGCACGAGCACTCTGACCATGTTGCCGGGCTGCAGCGGCTGGCAACAAAACTGAACGTGCCTGTCTTCCTGACCGCGCCGACGCATCATGCCTGGAGCCGGGCGGTGCGCGACGAAAAAGGCGCGATTCCAGAGCTGCCGAAATCGGAGCATTTCGCCGCTGGCCGGGGCTTTCGGGTGGGCGATATTGAGGTGATGCCTTTCACGATTCCGCACGACGCGGCCGATCCAGTGGGCTTCACGTTTCTCGCGGAAGGCGTCAAGATTGGTTTTGCCACCGACCTGGGCTACATGCCGGCGAGCGTGCGCGACCATCTGCGGGGCTGCAGCGTGCTGGTGATGGAATCGAATCACGATGTGGAGATGCTGCGTTCGGGGCCGTATCCGTGGTCGGTGAAGCAGCGGGTGATGAGCCGGGT
>ODAK010007546.1_pt1 | contig 10925 bp, 6 predicted proteins | sample 1539591 | NCBI WGS metagenome assembly ODAK01 (sample SAMEA3539303, study PRJEB22396) | soil metagenome | biome: tundra; feature: field; material: soil | place: USA | collected 2010-05 | depth 0.15 m | reverse complement strand
TGGCGTCCGCCGCCGCTCTCGACTGCGTTGGATCGTCGGTCGAGCTCAGGAATGGCGCCAATTGCGTGTCCCAGCGTCCGCCGCATGTCGCCGAGCAGACGCTTCCACAATTCGGAAAGTCGAGCGGTGGCGCCGCGCCGCCGTTGTAGTAATTGGTCAGCGGTTGGTAGTAGGTATACGGCTGTCCATTGACGGCGATGTCCTGCCCGCCATACGCAGGTTGAATGGACATCGTCGTCGAATTGCCGCCCGTCCTTCCCGTGTATTGGTAATAGGCCCCTTCAAAATGCCCCATACCAAGGTCACCCGGAAGATCACAGTCGTGGCCACACCAATCCGCATCTACATCCATCCACGTGCTCACGTCGGCTCGGACGCGATAGCGGCTGTTCGGCGAAGATTGCAAACTCATATCGATGCCATTGATTCGACAACTCGCTGCGGGCCCCGTCTGGTTGTCCCAACAATGCGCTGACGCTATCGAGCCGACAGCCTCGAAAACGGTAACCACGCCCGTGGTCCCGCCAGTATTCAAGAAGTACGGGAAATACCCAGCCTGATAGAAGGTCATGAGCCCGAAGTTGAGCAGACCGTAGTTGTTCTGCACTACAGAGCTGACTGCACGCTTCGCAATAACGGCGCGCGACGTCGCCGGACCACAAGCATCGCCCGATCCTGTGCAGTCCGTGTCATTCCGGCAAACCGTCTGAGCGATTCGACACATGCGAATAGGACCAATCGGACCGCTCCGCGCTTCCGCGCAAATGTCCGTCGAGCTAACCGGCTGAACGCAGTTGTTGATCGCGGGAAAGACGCACGTATTGATAGGCGTGATGCAAGTATTCGAGGTAGCCACACACGCATTATCTGTCTTCGACGCGCAGGTATCCTGGGGCAGATTGCAGATGTTGCTGTTCCCAACGCATGTCTGTCCGGCAAACATGCATTTCTGTCCTTGCGGACATTGTCGATAGCTGTTGTTACAACTGGCACCGGATGCGGAACAAACGCCCGTACTCGGAGTCGGACAATCGGTATCCGTCGCACAGCTATCGTTCGTCAGACTGCAGCGTTTGTAACTTGGACAATCTCCGTTGGATGTACAGCCACCTCGTGGCGTTCCGCCTAGCGAGCACGTCGACGTTCCCGCCAGGGTTGGACAATCCGCCGCCGTCGAGCAGACCGTAGAAACCGAGTGCGCACAAACGCTCATCGCTGAGCAATTGGCTCCTGGATTTGGGCATGTCAGATCGGTGTACTTGCACTTGCCGACGGCAACACAATCGCCATCACTGGCGCAGGTGGTCCCCGTAGCCGAACACACCGTGCCCTGAATCGGACAACTGCGGTCCTTGGAGCACGTCGCATTGATAACGGTGCAGCTCACGTTTCCAAGTGACGTCTGAGTCGACGTCGACGTCTGCGTCGATGTCAGGCTCTGGGTTCCTGTTTGTGTCAGGGTCCCTGTCCCGAGCTGCGTGGCCGTTCCTGTCTGGGTCGTGGTCGTCGTGACCGTGCTGGTTTGCGTCTGCGTGTTTGTTACGGTTTGATTCCCGGACGAGATTTGCGTGGTCGTGGTCGTCTGCGAACTGGTTCCGCTTTGGGTCGTCGTGCCGGTTTGGGTCTGTGTTGCCGTCTGGCTCGTTGTACTCGTTTGAGTACTGGAGCCCGTCTGAGTCGTCGTGCCAACCTGGGTAGCCGTGCTGGTTCGCGTGCCGGTTCCCGTCTGCGTTCCGGTCTGCGTCGAGGTTCCTGTTCCCGTTTGCGTGCGCGTGGAGGTCTGTGTTCCTGTGCCCGTTTGTGTCGCTGTACCAGTCTGAGTCGTTGTGTACGTCAGAGACGCGGAGGTCGTCGCGGTGGCCCGGGTCGATGCCGTCACTGTGGCAGGGATCGTGTTGGTAGTGTTTCCAACCCGGGATTGGGTAGTCACAGCCCATCCCCAATCCCACCAATTGGACAACGATGGCGTATAAACCGTCGCGGTTCCCGTTGAAGATGTCGCTCCGCTGATGGTTCCGGTTGCGGTCAGGACCCGGGTGGACGTACCGTTATAGGTCGCGGTCACGACGCTGGTGGCATTGGCAGTCGCGCTTCCGACATAGTAGTCCGTCGTCGTGTAGGTATGGGTGTTGTTGCTCCAGTAATCCCAATCGTAGGCAGTGTTGGTGTTCGTCACGGTGCCGGTGATGGTTGCCGTGACGGTCGCCGTCTTGGTTGGAGACTGCGTGGTCGTGGTCGTCTGCGTGTTCGTCCCGGTCTGGGTGTTTGTTCCGGTCTGGGTTTGTGTCGCGGTCGGCGTGTTGGTAACGGTCTGTGTCTGCGTCGCAGTAGACGTCGCCGTGGCGGTCTGGGTGTTTGTTGCGGTCTGCGTGCTGGTAGCGGTTCGGGTATTCGTGGAGCTCTGGGTCTGGGTTGCCGTCTGCGTATTGGTCGCTGTTCGAGTAGTAGTCGCGGTTTGTGTCGTGGTCGTAGTCTGTGTATTCGTACCGGACTGCGAGCCTGTCGCGGTCTTGGTAGAAGTTCCGGTCGACGTACCGGAGAGGCTCTGCGTGTTCGTGGATGTCTGCGTGCTGGTGTTCGTAAGCGTATTGGTTGCTGTCTGTGTGCCCGTGATGGTCCCGGTATTGGTGCCGGTTTGGGTGTTGATACCGAGTGTACAGTTGGTCGTCGGAATGGAACACGAGCCAGGATCCTGCGGACAATCATCCGATGTGCTGCAAGCAGTAACGCCATCTTTCTGACAGTAGCCAGTGCGACAATCATCGTCGGACATACACACCCGACCCCACAGCTTGCAGAGCCCCTGCACTCCGCCATTACGACAGTGAGCGCCGTTGTCGCAGTCCACGCCGGCCTCCGTTGAATTTGCGAACTGCCCACCGGGCACGCCCGTCATCGACCCCGACGTGTCGAGAATAATGAGCATATTCGCCTTGTGCAGCTGCCGTTCGATCACGACCAGCGGGTTCACCCGTGCATAGGATCGAGGTAGGGCGAGGAAGGATCCAACGAAGAAGACGGCGACCGCACCAACGGCAACGCAGCGTCGCCGAAGCTGGCGTAGTGCGCCGCCCCTAAACTTGGAACCATTCACTTTGCCCTTCATCGGCTGAAAACCGCGCTTCATTGACCAAGGCACGACAGGCTGTCGGCAACTTCTTGCGGGGTTCGTTGCATAATTTACAACATATTAATAGTAAGTCGGATTACTTAATGTGGATAGCATTATCGAAATGTCTACCCGACGGGCTCGATGCTCGCTGGATCGAGCTTTGCCAAGCACCCCAGCAACTATCGCGCCAGCAGCCGAGCTGCTGGACGTGTTTTCAACCGGGCGAAAACCTCGCTATTGTTGGTCACCATGCTGAGCGAAGAGACACGCGCTCCCACTGCCGCCATCATCGTCATCGGTGACGAAGTCCTGTCCGGAAAGGTCGAAGAGCAAAATGCCCGCTTTCTGGTACGCGAGCTGCGCCAGCTGGGCGTGGGCGTCCGGCGCATCGAGGTGATTCCCGACGTGCCCGCCGAAATCATCGCTTCGGTGCGCGCAGCGTCCTCGACCTTCGACCACGTCTTCACCTCGGGCGGCATCGGCCCAACCCACGACGACGTCACGATTGCCGCCATCGCAGCGGCGTTCTCGGTCTCGGTCGTGCGCAACGCCGAGCTCGAAGCCTGCGTCCGCCTGGCGGCCGGTGAACGCCTGTTCGAACGCGACCTGCGCATGGCCGACATTCCGCAGGGCGCGGCGCTCCTGTACGGCGAAGGAGGCCTGCACACGCGCTGGCCGGTCATCGCGTACCGAAACGTGTACATCCTGCCTGGCGTGCCGTCGATCTTGCGCCGCAAGTTCGCGATGATTCGCGACCGGTTCGCCGCGCCGCCGTTTTTCAGCCGGGCCGTGTTTTCGCGGGACGGCGAAGGTGCCATTGCGCACGTACTGGACAAGGCCGCCGCCGACTTTCCCAGCGTGGCGATTGGTTCCTATCCCCACGTCGACGCCGCGGACCACAAGGTGCTCATCACCCTCGACGGCCGCGACGAAGCGCTGGTGGTCAGCGCGTGCGCTCAGATCGTCGCGGAGCTCGGCAGCGCGGTCGTTCGCGTCGAATAGGAAATGCTATAAAGCCGCCGTGAACGAGCTACCCCCAAGCGTCAAAGGGATGAACGACATCGCGCCACCCGAGGTGGCGAAGTGGCAATTCGTCGAGGATAGGGCACGCGCCGTGCTCGACGCATTCTCGTACCGCGAGCTGCGTACGCCCATCCTGGAATACACGCCGCTGTTCACGCGCTCCGTTGGCGAGTCCACCGAGGTCGTGGAAAAGCAGATGTACACGTTCGACGACCGCGACGGCAGCAGTGTAAGCATGCGCCCCGAGGGCACGGCCTCGGCGGTGCGCGCTTACATCGCGCGCTCGCAGTGGCACCAGGAGCCGGTTACGCGTTGGTTCTACATGGGGCCGATGTTTCGCCACGAACGGGCTCAGCGCGGCCGCTTACGCCAGTTCCACCAGATCGGTGCCGAGGTCTTCGGTTTGCCAGGTCCGGCCATCGACGCCGAAATGATCGCCATGCTGGTAGCTCTCCTTGCCGAGCTGGGCATCAAGAGCTCGGACTTGGACGTAGCAGTCAACAGTTTGGGCTCGCCCGACGAGCGCGCTGCCTACCGCGAGACACTGCGCGGTTACTTCGCTGGCCACGTGGACAAGCTCGACGAATTTTCGCGCCGCCGCCTCGACACCAATCCGCTGCGCATCCTCGATTCCAAAGATCCCAACGTCCAGGCTCTTTCCGCGAACGCGCCCATCCTGCTCGACGTGCTCGGCGAGGCGTCAAAGACGCACTTCGAGACCGTGCGCAAACACCTCGCGGATCTTGGCGTCGAGACCGGTCTCGACCCGCGCTTGGTGCGCGGCCTCGACTATTACACCGGCACGATTTTCGAAATCAAAGCCAAGGTCGGTGACTTGGGCGCGCAAAACACAGTGTGCGGCGGTGGTCGCTACGATCGCTTAGTGGCGTCGCTGGGCGGTCCGGAAGTACCCGCTATGGGCTTCGGCATGGGAGTCGAGCGCGTGCTGCTCGCCATGACAGCGCCAGCCGAAAGCTTCGAGCCTGGCGTGATCCTCTACATCGCCGCGCTCGGGGACAAGGCCCGTGCCTTCACGCTACCTATCGCTCACCGGCTGCGCTTGGCGGGAATCCGCACGGAAATCGAGCATCGTGACACGGGCCTCAAGGGACAACTCAAGCGCGCGGACGCTCTGCGGGCGCGGCTGGCGCTCATCGTGGGAGACAACGAGCTGGCCTCCGGCAAGCTGATCCTGCGGGACCTGACGACTCGACAGCAGTCGGAAGTCAGCGTCGACGAGCTGGAAGCGCGTGTGCGCCAGTCCATGGACTAGAGAAAGACCTGACTATGACCGACGGACGCGGGACGCTAGCTCGAGCACGGCGCGACCGCGGCGGAAGACGCGCACGGTGCCGGACGTCTGCGACACGACGACGGCGATGGCTTCGGTTTCGTGCGTGATCCCGGCCGCTGCCATGTGGCGCGAGCCGAGGCCGAGCGGAATACGCACTTCCTTTTCCTCGAAGTTGAGGTAGCGCCCGGCCGCAAGGACCACGCCGTCTTCGCGCAACACGAACGCTCCGTCGAGCACGGCGAACGCCCGCAGCGCACGCTTGACCTCTGGGTTGAGCAAATTTCGCTCATCTTCGGAGTAGCCCTGAAACGGATTCAAGCTGAGCGGCCGCGACTGCTCCATCACCTTGTTGGAGTCGCCAATGACGAACAGCGCACCCACCGGCCGACCTTCCCAGCCTTCGACACCGATGGTGACCGCCAAATCGATGAGCGCCTCTAAGATCTCGGGCGAAACGCCCTCCGTGCGCAAAAAGCCGAAGCCCACGTCCTGATCGTCGGGCCCGACGTTGACGACCAGAATCGAATCCGGCTTGCCGACGGGACGTCCCGACAGAAGTGCAACGATGACGTCGCCTTCGCTATAGATGCCGCGAGCGATACCGCTCACTACCGCCAGCTTGAGCTTCTCGGTGCGGCCGAGGTCATATTGCGGAAGTGGTATGACTCGCACGCCGGCCGCCTCGACGACCGAGCGCTGCGCTTCGCTGACCACGGCCTGCACCAACTTCTTGCGGGCGCCGGACTTGCCGCGAAAGACGTCCTCCGGCAAAAGCAGGTCGCCGACGTAAAGCAGGTGGTCGAAGTTCCGCTTGGACGCTAGAGCAACGGCCGATTTGATGATTTCGAGATGAGTCGCTTGCGCTTTAGCCATGGTTCACGCGATTGCCATAATAGTATGGAAACCTTGGAAGGTGTCCTTTCGCGGGCGCTAGTCCGGACGATAGCCGGCAGTTTTGTCGACGGCGACGAAACCCGCGTTGTTGCGTTCGAGGCGAAGGATACGCAGCTCGGGCAGTCGAGCGAGCACTTCGTCGAGATCGGGCGCTTCTTCACGCCGGGCAAGACCCATCAGCTTGGCTTGGCCGAACCGATAGGCGCCCGAAGGTGGCAGCGGCGGTCGAGCCAGGAGGAAGTCGAGTCGCTCTGCAAGCGCGACTGGCATCCAGACGAACGAGGCGGGGACGTCGGGAATGATCACTGCCTCGCGAATCGTCGCTGGCATGGTGCGGTCGAGCTTGAGGGCAAGGTCAAGGTCCTTGATGGCGCCGCCGACGTAGAACAAGCGATAGCCTCGGGCAAGTCCGTCCACGACGCCGGCACGGATGGCGGTCAAAGCCTGCCGGTAGAGATGGACCTCGACGGAGCGCGAATGGCCGGAAGCCAGACCGAGCACGAGGAGGGTTGCAACGGCAAACCCGGCAGCCAGGCGACTGGTGCGTTCGAGCGCCAACGCCAACAGCAGGCACAGGCCGACGGCCGGAAAGTAGAAATAGCGAGCCCCCACGACCCAACCGGCGGCGGGCAATGGCACAAGCGCGACGAGCACCCACAGCCAAGCGAAGATCACGTGCCGACGAGCAGCCGTGGCTACCAGCGTGGCCCACAGCAAAACCGATAGTCCCGCTAGCCATGCCACCCACTCGGGCAGCGGCGCGTAGGCGGTTACTGAATGAACCAAGCCCGCGGCGAGCTGCATTCCCCTGCCCCACCAAGGTGCGGCGGCATCGCCCGCACCGCCGAGCCCGTGCAGCACGAGTGTGCGCGTAACGAGCACGGCGGCGAGGGTGCCAAGATGAGGCAATGCACGCCTCAAGCCGAGCCTGAGCCAGCCGCCATCCGATGCTTGCAATGAGTCCGCCGAACGAACGAGCCAGCACGCCGCCAGCAGAAGCCCAGGCAGAATGGCCAACGTTTCCTTGCATAAGAACGCGGCTGCGGAAAAGGCCACCGAAGTGGCGCGCACGGCTCTTCGAGTCGACAGAAAACAGATCACGGCAGCAAGCCCGGCCACCGTTCCAAGCAAATCCGTGCTTGCCGAAAACCACATGGCAGCTTCGCGCTCGGCTGGCGCCACGAAAAGCAGCAGGCCGGCGAGCGCGGCCGCGAACCGCGAATAGCCCAGCTTGCGTGCCAGAGTAGTCAGCAGAACGGCGCAGGTGGCGTGCTCGAAAAATGCAAAAACTGCACAGGCCCAGACTCGACCGTCGCCGATATGCTCAAGCAGCCACCACAGCGCCATCGGCAAGGGCCTGTAATATTCGCCCCCATGCTTGTCGGCAACAAATGCCACCCACGGATTGGCTTCTAGTTGGGCGAATGCACGGAACAGGTAGTCGTCGCCCAGGAAAGTCGTCGCGGTGACGAACTGCCACAAAACCAGTAGCGCCGATCCAGAATAGATGACGGCGAGGGCGAAACGTTTCAAACTACGCCTCGTTTAGCCCGCCTTCGCCCCGCAAGCCCGAGCGCAGGGACCGCAACGCAAGAATGCATCTGCTTCGGATTCTTCACTGCCTGGATTTGTCGGTCAGGACGTACTGCCTGAGCTAGAGGGGAAGGCGCTAGCGAGGTCGGAGTGCCAGACAAAGTGAAAGGATTTACCACCATGGTTCACAATCGAGTTCTTGCCATTCTAGCTTTGACCGCCGGCACGATGGCGGCATCTGCCGCCTTTGCCGAGACCCAACTGTCCGGCACCGGAACCGTTGAGTATCGCCTGGTGCACAAGTTCCACAAAATCACCGCCGTCAGCAAGGCGATGGCGGTACGCGGAACCGTTGACGGATCTGGTCTCAAGGTGATGGCTCGCACGCAGGTGAGCACGTTCGACAGCGACAACACGAATCGCGACGCCCACATGATGGAGACCGTCGAGGGCGAAAAGTATCCCTGGGCTACGGTTCGCGCCAGTTTGCCCGGATTCACGCTACCCGCGAACGGAAGCAAGAAAATCACCGTGCAAGCGTCGGTTGAGCTTCATGGCGTGTCGGTGACCCATCCCATCGAGCTGAGCGTCGAGACGAAAGATGGCAAGACATTCCACGTCAGCTTCGAATTCCCGGAGAGCCTGACCGCTCACAAGATTGAGCGTCCAAGCCTGCTATTCGTGCCGGTCGACGACGAGGTCAAGATCGTCGGTAACGCGGACGTCACGGCAAGGATCTAGAGTAGGACCAGCCGCAAGGCCGCGTCACCCTGCTGCGGCTCGGTGGCGCCTTTCGTTTTCGGCAGGCTGCTCTTCAAAAGCGCAAGCTCGCTGTGCGAGACTGCAAGGCTGTGGCGCCCGCACCACCCGAAAACCCGTCGACTGTAAACCTGCGCTTCGTCGCGGGCACCATCGAGATTCGCGGGTGGGCGCCGCAAGCGACGGGCCTGCCTTACCATTGCGCATGGGACGAGCGCAGCACCTGTTTCCGCGCTCCTGCTTACGGCTACGCCGATATAGTGCGCGCGCTGCGAAAGCTGAGCGTTACCTACCTCGATGAGGCGCGACGCTACGAGGAGCTGGCCCAGCCCGCCCTGGTCCACCGGACGCCGCGGCCCTATCAAACCGAAGCGCTGGCAGCGTGGAGCGCGGCCAGGTTTCATGGCGTCGTCGTTCTACCTACCGGTGCGGGCAAGACCTTGGTCGCGCATTTGGCCATCGACAACCGGCGGCGCAGCACTTTGGTCGTCACGCCGACGCTCGATCTCGTCCGCCAATGGCATGACGGATTGCGGACCACGTTCGGGACAAAGATCGGAATTGTGGGCGGGGGCGACTACGACGTGCAGCCTATCACCGTGACCACGTACGACTCGGCATACTTGCACATGGAACACCTCGGCTGCCGCTTCGGCCTCGTCGTTTTCGACGAGTGCCATCACTTGCCGGGTGAAAGCTACGCGCTCGGCGCCCGGTTTTGTCTTGCGCCCTTCCGACTGGGCCTGACCGCCACTCCCGAGCGCAGCGACGGCCGCGATGCCTTGATGGACGAGTTGGTCGGCCCGGTCGTGTACCGCAAAGACATCGTCGAGTTAGCCGGCGAGTATTTATCGCAGTACGAAACCGTACGGGTCTCGGTCGACCTTTCGCCCGACGAACGCGCCGAATACGAGCGCGAGCGCGCCATCTATCGACAGTATTTGGCGGAGAGTGGCATCTCGATGAGCAGCCCGCGTGGCTTTTCCGATTTCATCATGCGTTCCTCACGCACCGACGACGGCCGGCGGGCCTTCACCGCCTACAGGCGGCAACGGGAAATTGCATTCACCGCGCCCGCCAAGCTGGACTTCGTCGAGCGGTTGCTGCACCAACATCGGTGCGACCGAACCATCGTGTTCACGCAAGACAATGCGACGGTGCATTTGCTTTCACGAAAATTCCTCATTCCCGCCATTACCCATCACACGCGGGTCAGCGAACGCAGCGCCATTCTGCGAGCATTCTCGGAGGGCGCGTACACAGCCATCGCCACGTCGAAGGTGCTTAACGAGGGCGTGGACATTCCCGAGGCCAACGTGGCCATCGTCATGTCGGGCAGCGGTTCGGTACGGGAGCACGTGCAGCGCCTTGGCCGCATCCTGCGCAAGGGCGTGGACAAGCAGGCCATCCTGTACGAGCTGGTGACTGGAGGAACCAGCGAATCCATGACCAGCATGAGGCGTCGGGACCACGTTGCTTACCGCTGATCTCGTCCATGTTCGCCGCCGGGGCGACCAATTGCTGGTGGTGCCACTTGGCGAGCTCGAGCGGCCGCGTGCCCGAGAGCTGGCGAGCACGGCCATCGAGCTTGTACGGGCTCACGTCGGGCTTCCGCGTGGCGCTCTGCTGGAAGCATGGAGCCAAGTCGCCCTTGCGCCCGCGGAGGCTCGACTTGGACGCGGTCTCTTCAAGTTGGCAACCGATGCGTGCGAGTTCGACGAGGGCGCCACCCTGAATCCCAGCGAACTGCGGCGCGAGCTTTTCACCCAGGCCGCGCAGTTTCGTCGCAGCGGTGTGGGCGAATTCAACCGCGAACGACAGGTGCAGGCAATCGCCGAGCACAAGGGCGTCGATTCGGACTCGATCGAAGAGGCGCTGTACGCAGATTTGCCGACGGCGCATCTGCTGCGCAAGGCGGATCTGCCTTCCGCCGACGGACTCCTCGCGCAATACGACCTCGCCCAACATCAGGCCGTTCTGCTGCGCGCCGTGCGGCTGCAGGCGCGCGTCTTCTGCGCTAGCGCCGGCACCTACCGCGCGCTTTTTCGCAAACTGAAGTTCCACCGGCTGCTCTACAGCCTCGCCAAGCTCGATCGGGGCAAAGGTTACGCTATCCATATCGACGGCCCCTTCAGCTTGTTCGAGCAGACGACCAAGTATGGCGTGCAATTTGCGCTCGTCTTGCCTGCCATCATGGAATGCGACCTCTGGGACCTCAGCGCCGAGCTGCGATGGGGCAAGGATCGTCGTCCGTTGCGCTATCACGTACGCGGCCACTTTGCGGGCAGCCCGACGGCGCCAGCGGCGTAT
>ODAK010007545.1_pt1 | contig 10925 bp, 9 predicted proteins | sample 1539591 | NCBI WGS metagenome assembly ODAK01 (sample SAMEA3539303, study PRJEB22396) | soil metagenome | biome: tundra; feature: field; material: soil | place: USA | collected 2010-05 | depth 0.15 m | reverse complement strand
AACGGATGTCGTCGGCGATCTTCGTGAGCGACACCGACAACGTGCGCAAGGTGGCGCTCGCCTGCACGAGGGCATCGTGCGCGGCGAGCGCCGCGAACTTGTTGGGCGCCGACACGAAGAGAAGCCCGGTGATCTCGGCGATGTGGGCCGCGGCGCGGGCGCCGAATTCCACGTGGGTGTTGAGGCCCGTCCCCACCGCGGTCCCGCCCAGCGCCAGCTCGTAGAGGTCGGGGAGACACGCCTCGATCCGCTTCAGATCGGCGTCGAGCTGGGCCACGTACCCCGAGAATTCCTGCCCCAGCGTGAGTGGCACGGCGTCCATGAGATGGGTGCGACCGATCTTCACGATGTCGGCGAACGCCTCGACCTTGACCGCCAGGGCGTCGCGCAGCGCTCGCACCGAGGGAAGTAGGACATGGATGATCTGCTCGACCGCAGCGATGTGCATCGCGGTGGGGAACGTGTCGTTGGACGACTGGGACATGTTGACGTGGTCGTTGGGATGGACCGGGCTCTTCGATCCCATGACCCCGCCGGCGAGCTCGATGGCCCGGTTCGAGATGACCTCGTTGGCGTTCATGTTGGTCTGGGTCCCGCTGCCGGTCTGCCACACCCGCAGGGGGAAGTGGGCATCGAGCGTCCCGGCGGTGACCTCGGCGGCCGCCTGGGAGATGAGCGGCGCGATCTTCGGGTCCAAGACGCCGAGATCGGCGTTGGTGCGCGCCGCCGCGTCCTTCAAGATCCCGAGGGCGCGGATCATCGAGCGCGGCATGATGTCGTCGCCGATCGAGAAGTGCACGAGGGATCGCGCCGTCTGGGCTCCCCAATACCGGTCGGCAGGCACCTCGATGGGACCCATCGAGTCGGTCTCGGTTCTGGACGCCGTCACACGATCACCTCCACCTGCGAAACTACCCGCGCTCCACATGCGCCCGGATCGATGCACCGTCATCGCTCAACCAGCCCTTGGACCCGGCGTAGTCGAGCATGGCCGCGAAGTCGCTCTCCCACGTCTCGTCCACCGTGCCCGCCGCCAGGCGGCGCACCGCCTCGACATGGACCAGAGCCTCGCCGTCACCGTCGAGGCTCCCCACGGCATCGGCCCGGAGCGCCTGGTCGAGCGCGCCGGCGGCACCACCACCCCGGACCGTGACGTGGAACCGCTTGCAGTCGGCCGGTTCCTCGAGTGTGACCGTCGCCGGCTCGGCGCCGACGTCGACTACGACCTGCATGACCGCTCCTCTCGGACTGGATCACTCACCATGGCATCGCTACCCCACCGTTGGGACGCAGGATCTGTCCGGTCACGAAACGCGACGCCTCCGAGGCCAGGTACAACACGGCATGGGCGATGTCCTCGGGCCGTCCCACCGTGCGCAGCGGGGTGGACCGCGCCACGGCATCGAGCACGGCATGACGGTGGGTCTCGTCGACGGTGCCATCGGTCGACGTGAATCGGCGACTCGTCATGGCGGTCTCGACGAACCCCGGGGCCACCGCGTTCACCCGCACCCCGAGGGGTCCCATCTCGGTGGCGAGGACCCGGGTGAGCTGCACCACCGCCGCCTTGGCCATGCCGTAGCCGGCCAGGCCCGGTGACGGGGTGTCGATCGCCGCCGATGCCATGTTCACGATCGAGCCCGATCCCTGCGCGCTCATGACGCGCGCCGCGGCACGACAGCCTCGGAACACCCCCGTGAGGTTGACGGCCATGATGCGTTCGAAGGAATCGTCATCGAAGTCCACCACCGGTGCCTGGAGGATGATGCCGGCGACATTCGCCATGACATCGAGACGCCCGAGGTCGGTCACCGCCGCGTCGACGAGGGCGTCGAGCTCACCAGCACCGGTCACGTCGACACGACGGGCGAGAGCACGGGTCCCCGCCTCTGCGAGCTGCGCGGCGGTCGACTGCGCCCCGTCGAGGTCGAGGTCCGCACACAGCACGGCCGCGCCCGCTGCGCCCAGCAACTCGGCCGAGGCCCGACCGATGCCCGACGCCGCGCCGGTGACCACGGCCACCCGTCCGGTCAGGTCGAAAGCGGCCCAGGCCTCGGGGTTCACTGCGGCGCGCTCCCGTGGATCGACGCCGTGACGCGTCGGGCCGCGCCCAGCAGGGCGTCACCGAAGCGCGGGATCTCCTCACCGGTCAGCTTCTCGGGCAGGCCCACGACGGTGAGCGCCAAAGCCACCGCCGCGTCGGCCCCGAACACGGGAGCGGAGATCTGGCTGAGGCGGTAGGTCGCACCCTCCTCGAGCTCTTGGAGGAGGTACTCCTCGTGCGCGAATTCCTCCACGGCCACCGCCAGCGCCCGGCGTCGAGCGTCGCGACCCGACAGGGCGCGGCTCAGCTTCAGGTTGGCGACGGCCTCGAGGTTGAGCGCGTAACCCCGCTGACGGATGACGGCGAGCGCCGAGCGCAACCGCTCCTTGTCGTCGAGCGTGGCGCCGGGCCCCAGCCGGTCCAGCCACTGCTCCACGGCGTCGGGACCGGCCCAGGCCAGGAAGACCGTGCCGAGGGGCGGGGCCAGGGGGACGCGCTGGCCCACGGTGAAGGTGAGCCACATCGGCCCGGGACGCCCCGCGGTGGCCAGGAGGACCATCTCATCGCCGACGGTGCTCGACGCCACCACCTGCGCGCCGAGGTGGGCGGCGAGCTCTTCCATCTCGGGCCGGGCGTGGTCGACGAGATCGAGCTGGCGCGCCCCCGCCGCGTGCCCCGCCGCGATGAGCGCGGGGCCGAGCGTGTAGGTCTTGTCCACGGGGTGGCGCAACAGCCAGCCCGACCCCGTCAAGGTGGTGCAGACCCCGTGCGCCGTCGCCTTCGACATGCCCAGGGCGCGGGCGAGCTCGGAGAGGCCGAAGGACTCCCCCGGACGCGACGCCAGGAAGTCGATCACCGTCACCACCCGCTCCACCGACGGGGACCCGGCCACCGCTCAGGACCCGCGCCCGGAGCGAACCGGACCGGCGACGCCTCCGGGACGTGCCGCGGCTGCGACCGCGGAGCCGAAGACCTCGGCCAGGCGCGCCTGGCCCTCGTCGCCGGGATGGATGCCGTCGGCCAGGTGCTCGGAAGTGATCACCTCGGCACCGGGGATGAGCACGATGGCTTCGTCTCCCCGATCGATGCGGGACTGCACTGCTCCTTCCATGGCCACACGCAGGTCGACCAATGTCGCACCCAACCGGTTGGGCGTCGTCTCCGCGTCGGGACGGAGCACCGGGCTCGCCACCACCATCGGCGTGTCGGGGTGCCCCTGGCGGACGATGTCGAGGAAGGCTCGCGTCGTCTCGAACATCATGCCCGCGCTGTGGGGGGTGCGCGTCCAACAGTTGGTCCCGTGCGAGATCGAGATGACGTCCGCCGCCAATGCGGCGACGGCCTCGGCGCAGGGGATCTCGCCGCGTGCCGAGCCTGCGTAGCCCAGGTTGACGAGATCGAGACCATGGCGTCGGGCCGCCACTGCTCCCCACGCCCGAGCAGGCGCGCTCGCCACCCAGCCCTCGAGCAGCGAGTCGCCGTAGGCGACCCAGCGCGGGCCCCGCGGCGCGGGCTCGATCGAGCCTCTCACGGCGCGCAGGGCGAGGACCTCGGGTCGCATGCCCTCGGGGAGATAGACCACGGCGGGCTCCTCGGCCCGAACCGAGCCCAACGAGAGGGTCACCGTCCCGGGACCGAGCACCGCCGGCTGTTCGTCGACCTGTTCGCCGGCGCGCCACAGTGCAAACGTCGTCCCCGCCCCCGGGCCGCGGTAACCGAGATCGTCTGTGGCCGTGACGTAGTCGAGGGTGAGAGCCGAGGCGTCACCGACGAGCTCGAGGCGGACCCCGGCCGGTATCTGGGCGCACTGCCAGGTGTCGGCGGGAATCCGAGATGCGTCTCGGGGATCGAAGCGCGGGTAGGGAACGCCGACGACGGCACGCCACGCGCAACCCGCCAAGAACGGCTCGACGTCCGGCGACCGACCCCCCGTCGTGGCCGTCACCGGTTGCGCCGTCACGAGCCGGTCACAGGTGATCGGGCACCGGGTAGGGGAACTTCACCCCCACCCCGCCGTCGACCGACAGCACCTGACCGTTCACGTAGGCCGACAGGTCCGAGGCGAGGAACACGATGGCGGCCGCGATGTCCTGGGGCAGCGCCACCCGGTCGAGCGGAGAGTTCATGGCGTTGACCGCCTTGCCCTTGTCGCCGAGATACCCCGACACGCGCGGCGTCCACACGATGCCCGGCGCCACCGCGTTGACGCGGATGCCGATCGGGCCCAGCTCGACCGCGGCCGAGCGCACCAGACCGATGAGTCCTGCCTTGGCCGCGCCGTAGGCGGCGTGGCGAGGCGCCGCGGTGAGCCCTGACGCCGAGGCCACGAACACCATGACGCCACCGCCGGCGTCGCGCAGCGCCCGGCCCCCGACCGACACGGCCAGATAGGCGTGGCGCAGGACGATGTCGTGGTGCCAGTCCCACAATTCGTCGTCGAGCTCCAGCAGGCCGCGGTACTGGGCCATGCCCACGATGTCGACGATGCCACCGAGCCCGGTGGCGCCGATCCCGGCCAAGAGGCCCGGCGCCTCGGCGAAGAGCCGCTCGACGTCGGCCCGAACCGTGGCGTTGCCGACCCAGGCCACCCCGGCGACCTCCGCCGCGGTGTCGTTGGCCAGGTCGGGGTCGAGGTCGACACAGAGCACCTTGGCCCCCGCCTGGGCCAGGGCATGGCTCGTTTGGCGTCCGATCCCCTGGCCCGCACCGATGACGACCACGCCCCGGCCGTCCATGCGCAGCATCCCGGGGTAGTCGGGAACCGCAGTGTCGTCAGAACGCGTCATGGGTCCTCGTCGGGCTGCCCGGAGACGGGGTCAGCCGGTGACGGTGACCGACGCCTGGATGTCGCGCTTCTCGAGCTCGGGGATGACCTTGGTCCCGAGGAGCTCGATGGTACGCATGATCGACTCGTGGCTCAGGTAGCCGAACTGGACGTAGCAGATGAGCTGGTCCACGCCGAGCTCGGCGTACTTCACCATCTTCTCGACGCAGGTCTCGGGGTCGCCGACGATGATCATGTCGGCCTCGGAGAACCACTTGGGGTCGAACTTGCCCTCGATCTGACGCTTGAGCAAGGGGAACATCTTCTCCTTCTCCTCGTCGGAGAGATGGGGCATCTCCCACTCCAAGATGAACTCGGCCAGGTTCTTGTACCACCACCACACCGAGTCCCAGATGCCGTTGGCCTCGGCTTGCTCCATCGAGTCCGCACAGTGGACGAGCGTGTAGGCGGCCACCTTGTTGGTGGTGACATCGGTGAGCGGCGTGGGGTTCTTGGCCCCCTCGCGGTATTGCCTGATGTGCTCGGCCATCTTGGTGATCGGCTGCATGATCGAGAACGACAAGAGGCCCATCCCCAACTTGCCGGCCACTGCGGCCGATCCGTCAGACGTCGCGGCCATCCACGCCGGCGGGTGGGGAACCTGGACCGGCTTGGGCGTCACCATGCGACGGGGGAAGTCGAGGTACTTGCCGTGGAACTCGAAGTACTCCTCGCGCCACGCCTGGACGGTGGCCTCGATGGCCTCTTGCCACTCGGCCCGGCTCTCCTCCACCGGCACGTGGAAGGCGGTCTGCTCCATGGGGGTGGACCGGCCCGTCCCCCACTCGACGCGCCCACCGGAAAGGACGTCCGCGGTGGCGACCTTCTCGGCCACGTGGACGGGGTGGCAGAACTGGTGCGGCATGAGGACCACGCCGAACCCGAGGCGGAGGTTCTTCGTCGCCTGGGAGAGCGCGCCGATGATGACCTCGGGGGCGGGCGAGTGCGACCGGCCCTCGCGGAAGTGGTGCTCGACGTGCCACACCGTGTTGAATCCAAGGGTGTCGGCCAGCTTGATCTGCTCGAGCGCCTCGGCGTAGGCCTCCTGTTCGGCCTTACGCTGGCCCCAGGGGTGTTCCCCGGGCCACGGCTTGGGCACGTCGATCTCATACAGCAGGTCAAGCTTCACACCCACCCCCATGTCACACGTTGGTGTTCGATATCTCGAACACTAGATCCGGATACTGAACGCTGCTCCCTCGCAACTTAGAGACGGGGGCCTCGGTCGTCAAGGGAAGGTCGGTGGGAGTGCCCTCAGGTGGCGGACAGTAGGGTCGATTTCGTGATCGTCGGGGTGCCGGCCGAGCGCAAGCCCGGAGAGAATCGCGTTGCCCTCACGCCCGACGGGGCTCGTGAGCTGACCACCCACGGACATCGGGTCCTCGTCGAGATCGGAGCGGGCGCGGGGTCGGCCATCGCCGATGACGACTTCGCCGCCGCCGGCGCCGAGCTCGTGACGACCACAGACGCCTGGGGCGCCGATCTCGTGCTCAAGGTGAAAGAGCCCCAGCGCGAGGAATTCGGTCTGCTGCGGGGTGATCAGGTGCTGTTCACCTTCTTGCATCTCGCCGCCTACCCCGGTGTCGCCGATGCCCTGCTCGATGCAGGGACGACGGCCATCGGATACGAGACCGTGCGGGCCCCGTCGGGCGCACTGCCGCTGCTGGCGCCCATGAGCGAGGTGGCGGGTCGTCTGGCTCCGCAGATCGGCGCCCACTACTTGGAACGCGGCAACGGAGGGCGTGGCGTATTGCTCGGTGGTGCGCCCGGCGTGCGTCCCGCCCGTGTCGTGGTGATCGGGGCCGGCACGGTGGGGACGAACGCGGCGTGGATCGCTCAGGGCATGGAGGCCGAAGTCATCCTCATCGACCGCGACCTCGACCGGCTGCGAGTGGTCGATCAGATCCACCGGGGCCGCATCATGACCCTGGCGTCGAGTCACGCCGTGGTGGAGCGCTCGATGCGCGACGCCGATCTCGTCATCGGGGCCGTGCTCGTGCCCGGGGGCCGGGCCCCGGTCGTCGCCACCGAGGAGATGGTCCGGGGCATGGTGCCCGGGTCGGTCATCGTGGACGTGGCGGTCGACCAGGGTGGCTGCATCGAGACGACTGTCGAGACCACTCACGAACATCCCGTCGTGGTACGTCACGGGGTGCTGCACTACGGCGTGGGGAACATCCCCGCCGCGGTGCCCCACACCTCGACCTACGCGCTCACCAACGCCACCTTCCCCTATGCGCTCACCATCGCCGACGCTGGTGTTCGCGATGCGGTGCAGTCCGACCCCGCCCTGGCCGGCGGCGTGCTGTGTGCGTCGGGACAGCTCACCAACGCGGCGGTCGCGCAGGCACTGGGTCGAAGTGCCGTAGCGCCGCTCAACGCCTTGCCGGCCGACGCGCGCTAGCGACGACTAGCTCCGGGCGGGGGGGTCCGGGAGCCGTTCTCGGAAAGCCCTGACCCCGACGACGGCCACCCCGGCACCCCGGACCGAGTCGGCCAGTGCCGCATCGGATGTCACGACGGTGACACCGGCGCTGTCGCCGAGCGCAGGCAACAAAGCGACGATGGCGCGATCCGCCGCGTTCGGGCCGCCCGGGGCGAAGCGCGCCGTGATGCCGGCAGACGTTGCGTCCTCGATCTCACCGGGCCCGGGACGGCCGTCGAAGACCACCGTGACCGAGACGTCGGGGTCGACCAGCGTTGCCAGTTCGGAGACGAGTCGGCGCCGGGCGCCGGCGCGGTCACGCCACCACCCGTCCGGGCGTGAGCCGATGAGGTTCATGCCGTCGACCACCCAGTGCACGAGCATCCCCACACCTCTCTGAACGCGATGTCCACCGCGGAGACTACGGGTGCGAGCGAGCGCTGGCGCCGAAGGGCACCCCCCGACGGCGCGCTGGTTCAGGAGGTGGACCCGATGCCCGACGCCAGCACGGACGGCTCGTCGACCACTGTGGTCCCGGGCGTCAGCGCCGGCGGACTGGGCGGCGCCGCCGCCGCGATGGCCGCCGCCCGGCTGGTCTCGGCCGCATCGAGAAGGAAGGCCTCGATGGCCTCGGGCTCGATCGGCTTCGAGAAGAGGAAACCCTGCCCCCGGTCGCACTGCTCGGCTTGGAGCTTGGCGAGCTGGTCGTTGTCCTCGATCCCCTCGGCCAGGGTCTCGAGGCCGAGGGTGCGGCCCAGTTCAACCAGGGTGTGGATGAGGGCGCCGGATTCCGGGGAGTCGGCCATCGCCGCGATGAACGACCGGTCGATCTTCAGAGCATCGACGGGGAACTGGCGGAGATAGGCCAGTGACGAATAACCGGTGCCGAAGTCGTCTATGGCCACCTGGACACCGAGGTCCTTGATCTCACGGAGTCGCCGGACCGTGGCATCGGCGTCGCGCATCAGCGTGCTCTCGGTGATCTCGATCACGAGCGTGGTCGGGTCCAGACCGGTTTCTGCCAACGCCTCTTTGATGTGGTCGACGAAGCCGTGGATCTCGAGTTGGCGCATCGAGACGTTGACCGACATCGAGAGCTTGAAGCCGCGTCGATGCCACTGGGCGGCCTGCCGACACGCTTCGAACAGGACCCAGCGCCCGACGTCCACGATGAGACCGGAGTCTTCGAGCATGGGGATGAACTGGTCGGGCGGGACGACGCCGCGGACCGGATGGCGCCAACGCGCGAGGGCCTCGACTCCCGAGACGCTCACGTGGTCCAGGTCGAACACCGGCTGGTACAGGAGGAAGAACTGCTCCTCGGCCAGAGCGCAGCGCAGGTCGGCGTCGAGCTCGATGCGGTCGAGCACCGCGGTCTGCATCTCGGGCTGGAACAGTGCCGAGCGGTTCTTGCCCAGGGCCTTGGCCCGGTAGAGGGCGATGTCCGCGTCGCGCAGGAGCTCGGATGCCGAGTTCCGTTGTCCGCCCGCGATCCCGATGGAGGCGGTGACGGTGAGCGGGACCGACGCGTACCCCTCGATCCGGAAGGGTTCGCGCAGCGCGTCATGGAGCCGCTCGGCGACCATCTCAGGCCCGGCACCGAGCGAGGCCCCCTCGGCGAGGACGACGAATTCGTCGCCGCCGAGCCTCCCCACCGTGTCGCTCTCTCGCAGGATCCCGACGAACCGGTGCGCCACGGCCTGGAGCACCTTGTCGCCAGCGTCATGTCCCAGGGAGTCGTTGATGTCCTTGAAGTTGTCCAGGTCCACGAACAGGGCGGCCACCGGTCGGTACTCGCGTCGCGAGCGGACGAGCATCTGGTCGGCCCGATCGAGGATCAGGGTGCGGTTGGGGAGCCCGGTCAGCGGGTCGTGCAGCGCCACGTGGAGAAGCTGGGACTCGGCCTCCTTGCGTTCGGTGATGTCGCGCAGGTTGCCCACGTATCCGGCCACGGACGGGTTGTCGCGCAGGTTGCTCACGACCGCCTCGGCGTAGCGGTAGGTGGCGTCGGAGTGCTCGACGCGGAACTGGATCGGCTCGGTCACCGTAACGGTGTTGACCAACGCGGACAGCTGGGCCTCGACGCGAGGCCGGTCCTCGGGATGCACGAGCTCGGTGGCACGCATGCCGATGACGTCCTCGGGATTGCGACCGAACAATGAGAGCGTGGCCGGACTGGCGTAGAGGATGCGCCCCTCGGCGCCCATCACGAACGTGGTGTCGGTGGAGTTCTGGACGAGCGAGCGGAATCGCTCCTCGCTGGCGCGCATGGAGGTCTCGGCGTCCTCCTTCTGCTCGATGGTCGCTCCGGCCATGCGGATGACAAAGAGGAGCACGAAGGCACCCATGAGTCCGAGGGCCTCGCTCTTGCCGACAGACAGGAACGACGGCGCCCAGTGCTGCCAGATGGCCACCTGGCCCACGGTGATGCCGGTGAGACTCCACAGCGCGGTGCGCCGCCACGTGCGCGACCCGTCGTGGGAGACGTTCTCGAGCGCCACGAAGGCGAACGCCGCGGTCAGCACCGGGCCCCATCCGCTCAGATAGATGACCGCGGTCACCGCGCCCGCGTGCCAAGCCACCCGGGCGTTGAGCCACAGCTTGGTCGGGTGGCGGCGGCACAGGACCTCGAGGCCGATGCTCCCGGCCGGGATGGCCGCGAAGACCACCAGCCAGAGCCATACCGGCACGTGGGCGACCACTCCGAAGCGCCGGAGGAACAGAAGCGTGGCCAGGGCGGCCGGCCCCATGGCGTACCCGAGGATGTAGGGATTCAGCCGGGCTCGCTTGGAAGGGCGATCCTGCGCTGCGATCTCAGAGGGATGACCGCTCCAGCTCGAAGCGACGACCGCCTCAGACCCCCCCGGTTCCCCAGCTGACATTCGTGACCCCCCCAGTGCTATGAGCAGCCAGTTCGCGCCTATTCGTATCGACGGACCCGCTGATGTCCTTGAGGTTTTCGCCCCCGGCGCTCGCTCGGGTGTCGCCGGCGGGGCCGACGCCATGTCGCCCCAGTTCAGAGGGTACGAATCGATCCGAAGCCCGGGAACCGCGGCCGACTCCATGACCGTTTGGTCATCTCCTCGGTCGGGACCACCATCCCTTCTCGCCGACGGCGAGGCCGGCGTCAGACAGTTCCTCGAGCGCCAACGAGACCTCTCCGAGGGGGAGCCCGCTGCGGCGGACCACCACGTCGAGCGTGGCCGGGTCCTGGTCGAGGGCCTCGCGCACCCGGCTGGCCATGGCTCGGAGCGGTGGCAGCGGACCGGGCCCGGGCTGGCGATGAATGACCGGCGGGCGGCGGGGAGGGGTGATGTCGGGGCGGGTCACGATGGCGAGCTCGACCGCGGTAATTACGTCGTCCACGTCGCGGTCCGGTGCCGCACCCTCCACCAGCAGGCGGTTGGTGCCGGCCGACGCGGAGCTGCGCACCGAACCGGGGACAGCGGTGACGGTGACCCCTCGAGCCAGGGCGGCGGCCACGGTGTGGAGGGATCCGCCGCGGTGGTGACACTCCACCACCACCACGACGTGGGCCAGTGCGGCCATGACCCGGTTGCGCACCGCGAAGCACCACCGCGCGCTGTGGACACCGGGAGGGATCTCCGACATCATCGCACCGCGGCATCCGA
>ODAK010007544.1_pt1 | contig 10926 bp, 10 predicted proteins | sample 1539591 | NCBI WGS metagenome assembly ODAK01 (sample SAMEA3539303, study PRJEB22396) | soil metagenome | biome: tundra; feature: field; material: soil | place: USA | collected 2010-05 | depth 0.15 m | reverse complement strand
GACACTTCGCCTGTGGCGTATCCCACGAACTTCTTGTTGATGAGCTGGCCTACCTTGATGATGTACGTGCGCCCTTTGTTGAAGCCGTTGTTCGTGTCGAGATCGTAGGGCTCCTGGAACACCAGACCGCCGCTTTGCGACTGGGTCGAGTACTGATCCACCAGCGTTCTCGGATCCTTCTTGTCTAAGAACTCGACGGTCAAGGCGCCCTTGGCGGGGGGCTTCTTGAACACCGCTAGAAGGGTGATCGGCCAACGCTCCTCGCCGGGCTTTTTGTCGATCTCGGAGGTCGACGGATGGGCCGCTAACCACTTGGCCAAAGACTCGCCCTCCGCGCTCGGAGTCGACGAGGTCAGCACCCAGACTTTTCCGCCGTGGTCTCTTGCAACGACAACATTCGGATCGGCGGGCGCGGCCTTCTTGGCCTCTTGTTTTGCCAGCGTCACGCTGGCAGGCTTTTGCGCTACTCGGGCTGCGGGAGTGCCTGCAACACCTGCCACAAACAAAGCCAGTCCTACGAATAATGTTTGCATCGCCATCTCCTTCCACCAAGGGCCGACTACAACAACAAAAGGCATTGTCTGACGCCGTCTTGCGCCAGTCAACTGTGCAACAGTGCCTAATTGTGCGCGGGGTCGGGTCGCGTCTCAGCCGAAGACGATAGTGCGGTTGCCCGAGACCAGCACTCGCCGCTGCAGGTGGAGCCGCACGGCCCGAGTCAGCACTTCTCGTTCCAGGTCTCGCCCGGCGCGCATCAAGTCCTGCACCTCATCGCGGTGGCTGACGCGACGAACGTTCTGCTCGATGATCGGTCCCTGGTCGAGAGCAGCGGTCACGTAGTGGGCGGTGGCACCGATGATCTTCACACCTCGCTCTTTCGCCTGATGGTACGGCCGGGCGCCGGCGAATGCTGGCAAGAACGAGTGGTGGATGTTGATGATGCGATTGGGCCGACTCGCGACGAACTCAGGGGAAAGGATCTGCATGTAGCGCGCGAGCACCACCAAATCCACGTTCAGCGAGTCGAGCAGCGCGAGCTGTTCCTGCTCCGCTTTGCATTTCTGGTCGGGCTCGACCGAAATGACCGTGAACGGAACTTCGAAGTGTTTGCACACTTCCGCCAGCACGTCGTGATTCGAGATGACGGCGACGATCCTTCCGCCGAGGTCGCCCAACTGTTGACTCAGAAGCAGGTCGTAAAGGCAGTGCGATGCCTTCGTCGCGAACACGGCCACCCTCGGAACATGATCCGAAAAAGTGAGCTCCCACTTGAGGTCGAAGCGTTCAGCAAAACTGGCGATCTCGGCACGGATTTGCTCGCGGTTGATGGTGAAGCCCGTCAGATCCCACACCAGGCGCATGAAAAACTCGCCACTGTCGATTTCGGCGTGCTGGTCGGCATCCAGAATGTTTCCGCCGTGGCTGAACACGAAGCTCGATAGCGCAGCCACAAGGCCGGTACGGTCGCGGCAGTTGACCAGAAGGGTTGCGGTGATGGCTTGTTCAGACGCCATGGTTTCCGCCGTCGCTAGAGAGCCGAACGTGAATGGATCGCTCAAGCTCGGCGGTGCCAGAATCGCTAGGAACCATGCGGATTAGATAGTCTGGAAGGCTGGCGAACGCAAGCCGACGGCGCGCTCTACTCCAGCTCGTCCCTCAAACACAGAAAAGCGGACCCCCTTGCGGGATCCGCTTTTGCGAACCGAAAGACTAGATGAGGTTCAGCCGACCGTGCCGCCGTCGACGGCCGCCGTGTCGATGCTGCTGCTGGTGTCGGCGCCCGCGCCGCCATCGACGACTTGGGTGTCAACGCTGTTCGCATCGAGCTTGGGACCGCCGTCCACCTTGGCCGTGTCGATCGCGGTGTTCTGGTCGACCGCCGCATCCGGCTTGACGGCGTCAATCGCGGTGTCAATCCCGATTGGTGTGTCGGTCTGCGCCAGGTCAACGGCGCCAGCCGTATCCTTGGCTGCGCCGTCCACGCCGGGGCCGCCACCCACATCGTTGTTTGGGTTGCCACTGTCGCTGCCGCAGCCGAGCGCTGCGAGCGAAAGGACAAAAACTGTAACTGCAAGCTTCCTCATCATATGCCTTCTCTCCTGTTTGTTCTCTGCCGGGATCGCGTTTTGCGCGGCATACTACTCGGATCGTTACAAATGTAAAACTTTTTTTGACGTGGGACGGATGAGCTTACAATGGTGTTCCGCGGCGGAAAGATAACGCACGAGCGAAAGTGCAGTTGAAATGGCAGTTTCAGAAGATACAGCCGCTGGGGACGACTCCTTAGCCGACATCGAGACCGACGAAGACGGTCTGGTGGCGGTGGGTGGGTCGCTTCATCCCGACGTTCTGGAAAAGGCCTATCGGATGGGGATCTTTCCCTGGTCGTCGCATCCGGCCGTGACCTGGTGGTGCCCCGATCCGCGGGCAATTTTTGAGCTCGACGCGTTTCACGTGTCTCGCAGCTTGCGCAAGACTATTCGCCGGTTGGGCTGGACGTTCCACCTCGACCGCGATTTCGAGGGGACGATGCGCCGGTGCGCTGAGTCAACCGCGGATCGGCCGAATACCTGGATCAGCGAGCATTTCATCGCTGGGTACTGCGAGCTTCACCGTCGGGGCGAAGCCCACAGCGTCGAGGTCTACGAGGGCGATGCGGCCGTGGGCGGTCTCTATGGCGTCGCTTTCGGCGGCTTTTTTGGCGGCGAATCCATGTTCCACCGGCGAACGGATGCTTCGAAGGCGGCTCTTGCCCATCTGGTATCTCATTTGCGCGACCGAGGATTCGAGCTGCTCGATGCGCAGGTGATGAATCCGCATCTTGCGAGCTTGGGCGCTCGGGACATTCCGCGGGTGACGTTCTTGTCTCGCTTGCGCCGAGCACTCACGCTGAACGTAACATTCTGATTCGCAGCCGTCGGCTATGATGCGCCGATGGTCTCATCGACGACGCGAACCCTGGTGCAGCTGGCTCGGGCAGGTGCGCTCGTTACTTTGCTGGCGACCGGCGTTTGTGCCAAGCCGGCAGTGTCCGCGCCAACCGTACCCAGCTACGGGTTGAAGGTCCTCCGGGTGTACCCGCACGACCCGGGCGCTTTCACGCAGGGGCTGCTCTTTCTCGACGGCAAGCTCTACGAGAGCACCGGGCTTTACGGTCGCTCGTCGATTCGGCGGGTGGATCTGACGAGCGGCCAGGCAGAGGCGCGAGTCCGCCTTCCCGACGAGTTTTTTGCCGAAGGACTGGCGCGGGTTGGCGATCGCCTCATCCAGCTCACTTGGAAAGAGGGCAAGGCGTTGGTTTGGGATCTGTCGACGCTGCACAAGCTGTCGGAGTTTTCCTACGAGGGCGAAGGCTGGGGACTTTGTTATGACGGACGGCGCTTGGTGATGAGCGATGGAACTGACAGGCTCGTCTTTCGCAACCCGACCACCTTCGCTAAGGAAGGCGAGGTGCTGGTGCGCCGGGCCGGCTTGCCGGTTCGCAATCTCAACGAGCTCGAGTGCTCGGCCGGCGTCGTCTACGCCAACGTCTGGCAGGACAGTCACCTCGCCCGAATCGATCCGGCAACGGGCGTGGTAACAGCGTGGATCAGCGCGGCGGGGCTCTTGGATGCGTCCGAAGCAGCAGGTACGGACGTCCTGAACGGCATCGCGGAAATGACCACGACAGGACACCTGTTAGTGACAGGCAAGCTGTGGCCTCACGTTTACGAAGTCGAAGTGGTTACCAATGCGAAAGGCGGCCTGCGATGACCCCAAAACGAATCGTTGGCCGCGTAGGAATTCTCGCAGCCGTGCTGCTGGCCGCCTGGGTAACGCCGGCCAACGCGGACGAAGGCGCCGACCTGACGGTCTATGCGCTGACCTTCGGGCCGGGCGAGCATCCCTTCTTGAAGTTCGGTCACAACGCCATCCTGGTTCAGCCCAAGGAGGGCACCGGATGGGTTTTCAACTTCGGGACGTTCGACTTCGCAGATCCAGAGCTTCTCCCCAAGTTCCTGCGCGGGCGCTTCAGCTACTGGCTTTCGGTGGGCGGCGCCGAGGCGACCCTTGACGCCTATCGGGCCGAAAACCGGACCGTTCTTTCGCAAGAGCTGGATCTGACGCCGGCCCAGAAATCGGCCCTCTGGAATGCTTTGCGAGAAAACGCCCGGCCGGAAAACCGCGCGTACCTCTACGACTACTTCTTCGACAACTGCTCGACCCGGGTTCGCGACGCCATCGATAGGGTGGTTGGCGGCCGCATTCGCGAGGCTGGCCGAGCGCCGGCGGCGCTTACGCTACGAGCCCACGCGTTACGATCCGTCGCGGACTACCTACCGGAATACCTGGGGCTCTACCTGGGACTGGCGCGTGCGACGGATGCGCCGATCGATCGCTGGACCGAGACCTTTCTGCCCGATCGGTTGGCGGATCTTCTGCGCACCGTACGGCTGCCGGACGACGCCAGAGAAAGACCCCTGGTTCGCTCGGAGCAGGTGATTTATCAGTCCACGCGCCCGCCCAAGCCTGCACGCCCGCCAAATTGGGCCGGCTATTTCCTGGCCGTCGGCATCGCTGGCGGGGCGCTCTTGCTTTTTCTCGGGCGTGCGGCGCGGTGGGCTGCCGCGGCTCGCGTCGTGTTCGGTGTGCTGACCTCTGGGCTCGGGCTGATAGCCGGCTTGCTGGGATTGATCCTGGTTTTCTTCTGGGCTTTCACGAACCACAAGGTGGCGTACGCCAACGCGAATATTCTGCAGCTTGCGCCGTGGCTGCTGGTTCTTTCGGCCTACGGAATTGGCGTGGCGTCAGGCTCCCCCAAGGCTGTCCGGCGCGCCACTCGGCTGGCTCTTCTTGCTGTGATTCTCTCTGCGTCGGGAATCGTCGCCAAGGCTCTGCCGGGCCTCAACCAGGACAATTGGCCGTTTATCCTGGCGTGTCTGCCCATCTGGACGGGCCTTTGGCTCGGCTTGCGTAGCGTCCAGGAAGCTGTCCCGGGCCAGTCCAGCTAATTTGCATAGGGTGCTTTTCCTAGCTGGAGAATGGGGTGTTCAATGGTAAGGTGTCAGTATACGCACGCTCGTTTAGGACGGGGTCTTACCTATGGATACCCGCCGACCACGGTAGAGCTTAGAAGTTCGAACTCCCAACCGTCACCGCCGAACACTCGCGCGAAGGAGTCATGAGCCATGATCGAGAACGAGGATTCCGTAGTCACTTCGCTGAACGAGCTACGAAAGCTGAAGCACGATCGAATTACCCGGCAGTCTCAATCGCGTCCCCATGGCAGCGCTACCCGCGCCGTCGCTTTGGCGGAAGATCCGGCCGCTGACCAATTGACGCCGCCACCGTCGGTGGCGCACGCGATGCTCGGGGCGCAGTTGACAAGTGGTCGCAATGGCGGCGGAGCGTCCGTTTCGACGAATCCCGACGCTTTCGCTCAGGCCGCTGCCTACAGCTCGTATCAGGCGCCCCCGATCATCAAAACCAAGACCTCCTACAAGGCCGCGGTTGTCATGTCGGTCCTGCTCCTGGGTGCGGCCGGCGCTGGCTACGTAAAGCTGCAGAATGATGCGCAGGCCGTGCTTGCTGCCAAGGATGCCTCCATCAAGCAAGCCGAGGAGACTCGCAACAAAGCGGTCGAGCAAGCCGCCAAGGCCGATCAGCTGTCGAGAAACAGCCTCCGTCAGTGCGAGGAAAAGCTCTCGAAAGCCACGATGGCAGCCGTAGCTCCGCCCGCGGCCGCACCGGCGCCGGCTCTGGCAGTCGAGAAGAAGGCTGAAAAGCCGGCTCCTGCGCCCAAGGTTGTCTCGCGTTCCGCCAGCCGCCACTCGGCGGCCGTGGCTCGTCCGGGACGCCGGACGGCCCAGGCTGAACCCGCCGCGTCCAAGGAATCCGACGTTCCGACTATTGCCAAGAAGAAGAAGGTCGACAACGACCCGTTGGCAGGTCTCGGGAAGCTGTAGAGAGGGCCGCCGTGATTGGGTGGGGACCCGCAGCGGGTTCCCAATAGGGGCCTTTTTTGACGTGGGGTCTGCCTTGCCTCACTCTGGGGCATGCTTCCAGCCGCCGAGGAAACCGCGTTTTTCGATAGTTGCAAGCAAGCTCTTTTAGACGAGCACAGCGGTAAGTTCGCCGTGGTCTGTGGGCGCAAGCTGGTCGGCGTGCATACCTCCCTCGATCTCGCGCTCAAGGCCGCGGCGGCGGCATTCGGCGAGGGCGAGCTGGCCGAAGGTGCGCCGGTGCTCATCAACGAAATCGGTGAGGCTCCGCGCGTCCGCGTCGTCGCGCAGGCCCGTCCAGCGACTCGCTGAAGTCTCAAGTCTCGGCTCCCGCACCGGCCTGCTATTGCGTCCGCTGGCGAGGCCGCGGTGGCTTGCGTTTGCAAATCCGACCAGCCTTGAGTAGAAACGCCGTCTCCGACTATCAACCCAGCACTACGCCGTGCGGGCTGGCCGGGAAAGGGAAAATAAATCGATGTCACGAGTCTCAAGCAGGAGTTCGAACACGCGTTCCATCGCATGGCTCTACGCCATAGCGCTTTCCAGCCTCGCCATCGGTTGCGTGGAGCAGGGCGAGGACAAGCTGACCAAAGAGGATGAGGAGTTCGTAAAGAAGAACATCCTCAGCACGCCGCCGACGCCGCAATTCCCGGTGAACGCGAACCTCGACGACAAGCTCGTCTATTTGGGCATGGACGTCAGCCCGAATCCCGTCGAGGCGGGCAAGGACGTGAAAGTCACGCACTACTGGAAGGTCAACGTGGCGCCGGGCGAGGGCTGGAAAATGTTCACGCATATCAGCGGCACCAACAACCAAGGCTTCGCCAACGTCGACCACACCCCCGTCGCCGGCAAGTACCCGGCTGCCAAGTGGAAGGCCGGCGAAATCATTCGTGACCAGCACTCCTTCCGTCCGCCAGCGGGTTGGACCTACGACCACTTGGTCGTTTACACCGGCCTTTACAAGGGCAATGAACGTATGGTGGTCAAGTCGGGGCCCCAGCACGAGAACCGCGTTGTTTGCGGCAGCGTGCCCATGCAAAGCAAGGCGCCGCCGCCTGCCAAGCGCTACGTGGTCACCAAGATCGCGAAGCCCATCAAGATCGACGGTAAGCTCGACGAGGCCGCGTGGAAGAACGCGCCCTCGACCGGACCCTTCGTCGACACCCTGACCGGCAACGCGTCGGCGGTTGCGACCGAAGCCAAGCTTTTGTGGGACAACCAGAACCTCTACCTGGCGTTCGAGAATGCGGACACCGACGTTTGGTCGACGCTCACCGCGCGCGACGACAAGTTGTGGACGCAGGAAGCGGTCGAGGTGATGATCGATGCCGACGGCAACGGCAAGACCTACATCGAGCTTCAGGTTGCGCCGAATGGCACGATCTTCGACACGTACTTGCCGACCTACCGCAAATACGAGGACAGCATCGATCCGAAGGCCAAGCCGTACAGCTGGAATTCGAAGCTGAAGGCGGCTGTCAAAGTCGACGGCACGCTCAACAAGCGCGAGGATCAGGACAAGGGCTGGACGGTCGAGATGGCGTTGCCGCTCGGCGATGTGAACGGTCTCGACAAGCCGGGCGTGAAGGTTCCCCCGGCGGTCGGCGATGTCTGGCGCGTGAACATGTTCCGGCTCGATTCGCCGAAGGACAAGCCGCAGATTGCGGTTAGCTGGAATCCGCCGATGGTCGGCGACTTTCACAAGCTCGACCGCTTCGGCGAGATTGTGTTCGGCGACGAGAAGGGCCAAGTGCCCACTGCCAAGGCCGAGGTTGCCAAGGGCGATAAGGCCGACAAAGCCGACAAAGGCGAGAAGAAGGACGAGAAAGCCGCCAAGGGTGAAAAGCCCGCCAAGAAGGAAGCAAAGAAGACCGAGAAGAAGTAGCGAATTCTCGTTCATGCTCGAAGGCCGCTCGGCATTTGCCCTGCGGCCTTTTTGCTAGGCTTGCTAGGATCGATTTCACCCATGGCTCCTGCATCAAGACCAGCTGTTTGCCTTCGTAATCTTCTCGTTGCTGGCTTCTTCGTTGGCTGCGCCGCCGCCGCGACTAGCCCGAGCACGATGGTCAGCCGCTCGATCGTGCCCGACGTGGAATCGTCGCCGCAGGGGTCTGAGAGGACTGTTCCCTCGGATCTCCCGGCGGAGGTATACACGACCGAGACTTCGGCGCCAGACGCTGTCGACCCGCTCGCCGCGCAGTTTGCGGTCGAGATCGAAAAGGCGCGAAAGAAACACGGTTTGCCACCCATGGTTCACGATGGACGGCTCGACCGTGCCGCGCGCGACCTGGTATCGCTCACCGCCGCGTCGGGCTTTCCTGCCCCTGGCGTATTGGAGTCGGTCCTTTCCTACTACGGCATTGTTGATCCCTGTCCCCGTGTCCTGCTTAAGTATGGAAACGAGGCCGGCGAGCCCGACGCTGTTGCCAGCCTCGAGAAGGAGCTGTCAGGCAACTCGGACTTTGCCGAGTGGCGCCGCTTCGGCATCGGCATCAAGCGCGCGCCGGAAAAGTGGATGGTGTTCTTCGTCTTTCATGAGAAGCACGTCGACCTTGCGCCGGTACCGCATCACTTGCCTTCCGGCGGCAGCGCACCGCTCGTTTGGCGTATCCCGCCGTCGCTGAATTTGCCCGAGGTGTTGGTTACTCCACCGGATGGTCCCGTCGTACAGCTACCGTTCGCTACTCATCAAGGCAGTTCACGGGCGCTCTTCCAATGCAATCAAGGCAACGGCACGTACCGGGTCGAGATCGCGGCACAGGGCGCCCGGGGGCCGATGCCGGTTGCGAATTTTCCGATGTATTGTGGTGTCGCTCCGCCGCTTCCGCAGATGCGATCAGCGCCCGTCGCGAAGGCTTCCAGTCCGACTGTCGTCGAAGACCAACTGTTCGAGCTCATGAATCGCGATCGACAGGCGCACGGCCTCGCTCCTCTCATGCGAGACGAACGGCTTTCGCGCGTCGCTCGCCGATATAGCCAAGAGATGTCAGAGACCGGGGTGGTGGCGCATGTTTCCCGTCGGAGCGGTGGTGTAAGTGACCGAATCCAGGCCGCCGGAATTTCGCCTCTGCTCACGATCCTAGCGGAAAACGTGGCTACCGACCTTACCGCCGCTGCTGTCGAAGCGGGGTTCATGTCTAGCCCTGGCCATCGCGACAACATCTTGAACCCGACGCTCACACGTGTGGGAGTCGGCGTTGCTGCCGGTCGCGAGGCGGGCGGCTTCGTACCGCTCTATTTCACGCAGGTCTTCGCGGGCTACGGCCAGTAGGCCTTTTTCAGACGCGCCCTTGCCGCAATTCGTGGTAGCAGAGTGCCACTCGAAGGAGACGACCGACCATGGACAAGACCTCTAACCGCATCGCTAATCCTCTGCTCGTGGTGGGCTCGGTGGCCCTCGATTCGGTGGAAACCTGCCACGGCAAGCGCGACGAGATCCTGGGCGGTGCCGCGTCCTACTCGTGTTACGCGGCTTCGTTCTTCGCGCCCACGCGGCTGGTCGGTGTGGTTGGGACGGATTTTCCGAGCGAGCACGAGGCTTTTCTGCGCGCGCGGGGCATCGATCTCGCTGGCCTCGAACGTGCCGCGGGCCGTACGTTTCGTTGGGCCGGGCGCTATGCAGACGATTTCAGCACGCGCACGACGCTGGACACGCAGCTCAACGTGTTCGAATCGTTCCGCCCCAAGCTTCCCTCGGCGTGGTCGGAATCGCCGTTTGTCTTTCTCGCCAACATTGATCCCGTGCTTCAGCTCGATGTCCTAGGTCAGGTGCAGCGTCCGCGCTTCTCCGCCTGCGATACCATGAACTTCTGGATTTCCGGCAAGCGGGTCGAGCTCTTGCGTGTGCTCGAGCGGGTGGACATGATTCTGCTCAACGACGAGGAAGCGCGGCAGCTAGCGGGCAAGTCGAGCTTGTCGGAGGCAGCCCGTGCCATCGCGGCCCTTGGCCCCAAGGCCGTCGTCATCAAACGTGGCGACGCCGGCGCCTTGCTGTTTCAGGGCGACGACGTGTTCGCCGCGCCGGCCTTTCCAATCGATAACGTGGCCGACCCGACGGGAGCCGGTGATTCGTTTGCCGGTGGATTCATGGGCTATCTCGCGCGCACCGGCGACACGTCGCCCGCGAGCGTGCGTTCGGCGCTGGTGGCGGGAACGGTGCTGGCGTCGTTCTGCGTGGAAGACTTCAGCCTCGATCGCTTCCGTACGCTCGACCCGTCAGCCATTCGCCAGCGCATTGGCGCGTACGCGAGCTTGGTGCGCTTCGAAGCGCCCCAGCTATAGCCGGGCTCGGTCCAGCAGATAGCGCAGAAGGGGCGCCACGTGCAGCGCCTGAATCATGTCGCCGCGATCGATGAGTGCGACGAGCTCATGGACCTTGACGAGATGGACGCGGATATCCTCGGTCTGATCGGGTTCGGGTGGACGAATCTGCTCGACTCCCAGGGCGACGTACGTGCCGGTCATATTCGTCTGCAGCGCCGGGTTCGCCGACAGATTCATCAGCATGCGCCACGAGCCGCCGCCGAACCCAGTTTCTTCCAGAAGCTCGCGCTTGGCCGCCGCCTCCATGGATTCGCCCGCCTCGGCCACGCCGGCCGGCAGCTCGTAGTGGACCGCGCCAATCCCCGGGCGGAATTGTCGCACGAGCACGCAATCATCGTCCTTCGTCACGGCCACGACGTTGACCCACGGCGGATATTCGGAGATCCAGTACTCGGCGATTTCGCGGCCCGTGGGCAGGCGAAAGCGCTGCTGGCGCAGGACGAGCCACGGTGGCTTGCGGAACAGGTAGTGCGGGCCTATGCACTGCCAGGGCTTGGGATCGTCAGGGAGTTGCTGCGCCACTCGGGCAGTATTCAAGATCGCACCAACCGCTGCAAGGTTGCTGGAAGCTGGCATAATTTGGAGTACCCTACGGGGCTGCTGCCGTGAGTGAAAAACG
>ODAK010007543.1_pt1 | contig 10926 bp, 7 predicted proteins | sample 1539591 | NCBI WGS metagenome assembly ODAK01 (sample SAMEA3539303, study PRJEB22396) | soil metagenome | biome: tundra; feature: field; material: soil | place: USA | collected 2010-05 | depth 0.15 m | reverse complement strand
TGCCCCAGAGCCTGTCCTGAGCCTGTCGAAGGATCTCGATTCTGAGACCTGGGAATCCACAAAAGTCAACAGGAGCAGCAGCCTATGAGTTTCGTGTTTTACATACTTGCCGCGCTGACGGTGGCCGGGGGCCTGGCCGCGGTTCTGTTGAAGAATACGGTGCACTGCGCGCTGGCGCTGACGGTGGCGTTTTTAGGCCTGGCGCTGCTGTTTCTCGATCTCGATGCGCAGTTCGCCGGGTTCGCACAGATACTGGTCTATATCGGCGCGGTGGCTATCCTGGTGGTGTTTGCGATTCTGCTTACACGGGGCTCGGAGACGCCCAAGGATGGAGTTTTCAGCCACACATGGCTGGTGGGGTTGGCCATTGCCGCGGCGGTGTTCGCGGTGCTGGGTTGGGCCGTGCTGGGGAGCGCGCGGGTCTTGCCGCATGAGACGGCGGCTCCTGTGGTGACCGTGCGGGATATTGGAGTGGCGTTGATTGGCCGCTACGTACTGCCGTTGGAGATTGTGGCCATCCTGTTGACTTCTGCGATGATTGGGGCGGTGATTGTGGCGATGCACGACAAGGAAGGTGCGAAATGACTCCGCTCACGGGATTTCTACTGGTGGCCGCATTGCTTTTCTCGATCGGCCTTGCCGGCGCGCTCACGCGGCGCAACGCCATCCTGGTGTTGATTGGGATTGAATTGATGCTGAACTCGGCCAACTTGAATTTGATTGCTTTCTGGCGGTATGGGCCGCATCCGGAGAGGCTGACGGGCATGATGTTCGCCATCTTCTCGATTGCCGTTGCAGCGGCTGAAGCGGCGGTAGGACTGGGGCTGGTGATCCAGATTCATCGTCATGCGCACACCACGGACCTGGATGCTATCAACAGGATGAAGGGGTGAGCCTCTGATGCAAGATCTGACTGGCCTCTATATTCCGCCCAATGTGGAACATCTCCACAGTTTTGGTTCGCCTGTCGCGGGCATGCTTTGGCTTATTCCGACGATTCCGATAGTGGCTTCGGGGATGATCGCATTGCTCAAGCAGCCACGGCGAAAGACTTCAGCAACGCTAGCCATCGGGTCCCTAAGCATTTCTCTCTTGCTCTCATTGGTTGCGTTTGGCCATGTGCTCGCGGGATGGCTGCATAGCGTTGATGTTCGTGAAGTCGTCAACTTCACCTGGATTCAAGCAGGCGCGTCAAACGTAGACCTGGGCTGGGTTCTTGATCCGCTTTCAGCGGTGATGCTGGTGATGGTCAGCCTCGTGGGCCTGCTCATCTTCATTTACTCCACCGGCTACATGGCGCACGATGAAAACTACACTCGCTTCTTCTGCTTCCTCTCGTTGTTTGCCGGAGGGATGCTTGCTGTAGTGATCGCGAATAGCATATTGCTGCTCTTCATGGGTTGGGAGTTAGTCGGACTTACTTCCTACTTACTCATCGGATTCTGGTATCAGAAGCCCGAAGCGTCGGCGGCGGCCAAGAAGGCCTTCCTGACTACGCGCGTGGGCGATATCTTCTTCCTGCTGGGCATGGTGTGGTTGTTCTCGCAGACGGGCACGCTGCTGTTCTATAACAACGGATCGGGGTCAATGGAAGTGGGAGCGCTGGCAGGATTGCTGGCGCAGCCGGCTGCACTAGGCCTGACGGCAGCGGGCGCGATTGGCCTGCTGATCTTTGCCGGGGCGGCGGGCAAGAGCGGACAGTTTCCGCTGCATGTTTGGCTGCCGGATGCTATGGAGGGCCCCACGCCAGTCTCGGCGCTGATTCACGCGGCGACCATGGTGGCGGCGGGCGTTTATCTTATCGCGCGAGTGTATCCGCTGATGCAGGCAGGGGCTCAACTCGGTGGGACGACGACGGCGCTGACGGTTGTTACGTGGGTGGGGGCATCGACGGCGGTCTTTGCCGCGCTGATTGCGGTGGCGCAGAACGACATCAAGCGCATCCTGGCTTACTCGACCATTTCGCAGTTGGGTTACATGATGGCCGGCCTGGGCATGGGCGGGGTGGCGGTGGGCATGTTCCACCTCATCACCCACGCGTTTTTCAAGGCGCTTCTATTCATGGGCGCGGGCTCGGTGATTCATGGCTGCCACGAGGAGCAGGACATTCGCAAGATGGGAGGCCTCAAGGCCGAGATGCCGTTGACATTCGCGACCTACGCCGTGGGTATGCTGGCTCTGTGCGGGTTTCCGCTGCTGTTCTCAGGCTTCTGGAGCAAGGACGGCATTCTGGAAGCGGCCCAGCATTGGAGCGTGGCCAAGGGGCCATTTTACATGCTGGTGTTTGGCGCTCTGCTGACCGCCTTCTACATGACGCGGCAGGTGGCTTATGTCTTCTTTGGTCAGAGACGCGGAGAGAAGCCCGCGCTGGAGAGCCCCAGAGTGATGACCGCGCCGCTGGCGATTCTTGCCTTCTTCGCCGTGGCGCTGGGGTTTATTGGCACGCCGGCGTGGCCCTGGTTCAGAGCGTTTCTTGAAGGCCGCGCCGCTGGGTTTGATCTGCATGCATTTTCAGAGCCGGGGCTGAAGGGGTTGATGGCGACTTCGACGATGGTGGATTTCCTGGGTCTCGGGTTGGGTTGGTGGATCTACGGCGGAAAGTCGCCGAAGCCCGGGGAACTCGACGCAATGGAGAGGTCTGCGCCGATGATCTGGGGTTGGTTGCGCGACCGGCTTTACGTGGATGAGTTCTACGGGGCAACGGTGGTTGCGTTTTACGACTGGTGGGCGAGGGTTTCGGACTGGGTTGACCGCAGAGTTTGGGGTGGGTTAGTGACCGGGGTTGCGTGGAGCTTCCGAGGCTGGGCTCAGTTGAACCGGTTCCTCGATAACAACTGGGTGGATGGCAGCTTCGACAAAGGTTGCGAAGAACTGTCGGCTGGCGGCGGATTGCTGGCGCGAATGCAGACCGGGCGCGTGCAAGCGTATCTTCGTTGGTTGGCGTTGGCCGTGGTGGCGCTGGTGGCGATTCTGATCTGGAGCAGCCGGGCATGAGCGGATTTCCGATATTGACGCTGTTGACAGTGCTGCCTGTGGTGGGGGCGGCGGTTGCTCTTTGGTCGGGCAGGCATGCGCGGAACGTGGCACTGATTACGACGCTGGCCAGTTTGGCGCTTGCGCTGGTGGTGTGGATCCGGCTTCCCGTGGACGGGAGCATTGGGCTCGTGGAGCAGGCCGCGTGGGCGCCGTCGCTGGGCATTGAATACCACCTGGGCGTGGATGCCCTCGGCGCTCTGATGCTGGTGCTCTCGGCCATTGTGACGTTGATGTCGGTGGACGCGGCACACCGGGTGCATCATCAGCCGGGGCTCTACTTTTGCCTGGTGCTGGTGCTCGAGGCAGGCCTCTTCGGGACGTTTACGGCGTTGAATTTTTACCACTGGTTCTTGTTCTGGGAACTTAGCCTCGTTCCCGCGTTTTTCCTGATTAAACTTTGGGGCGGTGCAAAGCGTGGGCCGGCGGCTACGCAGTTTTTCGTCTACACCATGGCGGGAAGCGTGGCGCTGCTGGTGTCGTTCCTGGCCGTGTTCCTATCGACGGGAAGTATGGATTTCGTCCACCTGAGTTTGCTGGCTTCGACGGGCGAGTTGGAGCAAATGGTGACGGCGCACCTGGGTCCGGTGATGCTGTGGCTTGCTGTCGGTGTGTTGGCCGGGTTTGCGGTGAAAGTGCCCATGGTGCCTTTTCACACGTGGCTGCCCAACGCTTATGCCGAGGCGCCTTCACCGGTGACGATGCTATTGACTGGGGCCATGTCGAAGATGGGCGTCTACGGTTTGCTGCGGATTGCGATTCCGCTGTTTGGACCGCAGATCGCACAGATGCGCACGCTGCTGCTGGCGCTGGCCGTGGCTACGGTGGTGATGGGGGCATGGGCGGCCGTGGCGCAAAAGGACTTGAAGCGTGTCTTCGCGTACATGTCGGTGAATCACCTGGGCTATTGCCTGCTGGGGATTTTTGCGCTGGCAACGCCTGCGGCCGGCGCTGCGGCAGAGGCAAGCCAGGCGGCGGCATTGAACGGCGTGATTTTACAAATGTTCAACCACGGCGTTACCGCGGCGGCGCTGTTCTGGTTTGTCGCGATGATTCAAACGCGAACTGGCGGGCATCGCGGCATCGATGATTTCGGCGGGCTGCGGAAGCCGGCTCCAGTGCTGGCCGGGTTGATGGGGATTGCGTTGTTTTCGTCGCTGGGGCTGCCGGGGCTGAATGGATTTGTCGGTGAGTTCCTTATCTTCCGCGGGGTCTTTCCCCTCGCTTGGGTGGCGGCCACGGTTTCGATTCTCGGCTTACTGGTGACGGCGGCGGTGATCTTGACGGTGATTCAGAAAGTCTTCACAGGTCCGGTGCGGGAGCATTGGGCTACTTTTCCCGATCTGCATCACGGTGAGCGGTTGGCGCTGGCTCCAGTGATAGGGGTGATGTTTCTTTTGGGCCTGGTGCCCCAACTCGTGGTGGACAACTTGAACCCAACAGTGATGAACCTGCTGGCGCACTGGAGATTTTAGATGTTGGCCTGGACGATCTATCTCTCGTTTGCCGGGGCGGCGCTTCTGGCGCTGATGCCGAAGGGCAGGAACGACCTGTCGCGCTGGCTGGCGCTGGCAGTGGCCGTCGCGGGGCTGGCGCTTGCCGTGGCGGGGTTTGCGGCAGGCATGGGGCACGCAAGGCAGGTGATTGTGGATTTGCCCTGGGTGCCCTCGATGGGGATTCACTTCCTGCTGGCTGCCGACGGAATCAGTCGCGTGCTGGTGTTGCTGACTGGCCTGGCTGCAGTGGCAGGGGTGCTGTTCAGTTGGAACGTCGAACTGCGGACTAATGAGTTCTTCGCGTTTTTTCTGGCGCTGATCGGCGGGGTCTACGGCGTCTTTCTCAGCTTCGATTTGTTTCTGCTTTTCGTGTTTTATGAAATCGCCATTGTGCCCAAGTACTTCCTGATCGCCATCTGGGGATCGACGCGGCGGGAGTATGCGGCCATGAAGCTGGCGATCTACTCCTTTGCAGGCTCGGCGATGGTGCTGATCGGCCTGCTGGCGGCTTACGCAACTGCGGGGAGCCACTCGACCGGGCTGGTTGAACTGGGACATGCGGGCCTGCCGGCGAGCTTTCAGATGTGGGCCTTCCCATTAGTTTTTGTGGGATTCGGAATTCTCGCCGGCCTGTGGCCGTTTCACACCTGGGCGCCCACAGGTCACGTGGCCGCGCCAACAGCCGCTTCCATGTTGCTGGCCGGGGTGGTGATGAAACTGGGCGCTTACGGGTGCCTGCGCGTGGCGATCGGGCTGTTTCCGCACGGTCTCGACCCGTGGGGATTTTCGCTGGCGGGGATTGGCTCGTGGCGTGATGTGTTTGCCGTCCTGGCGGTGGTGGGCATTGTGTATGGCGCGCTGGTGGCGCTGGCGCAGACGGACTTCAAGTTTGTCATCGGCTACTCCAGCGTGAGCCACATGGGCTTTGTGCTGCTGGGGCTGATGACGCTCAATCAAATTGGCCTCACGGGCGCGGTGATGCAGATGTTCTCGCACGGGGTGATTGCGGGGCTGCTGTTCGCCATTGTGGGGCGCATCGTCTACGACCGCACACATACACGACAGTTCGCGGAGTTGGAGGCGATGCACCTGTCGAAGCGTCTGCCGTTTGCCGCGTGGGCGTTCGTGATTGCCGGTATGGCTTCGATGGGATTGCCGGGGTTCTCGGGATTTGTGGCGGAGTTGCAAGTGCTGGTGGGGGCCTGGACCGCCAAGCCCTGGTGGACGGCTGCGGCGGGCGTTGGCATTGTGGTGGGCGTGGCGTATACATGGCGCGCGCTGCAGAAGGCGTTCTTCGGCGATCGGCTGCCCACCCCTGAAGAGCATCCGCGTACAGGTTGGCCGAAGTTCGCGGCGATTACATGGCCAGAGATTACCGGTGTGGCGCTGCTCGGCGGGGTGAGCCTGGCGGTGGGGCTTTATCCGCGAATACTGCTCGATGCCATTGAGCCGGCCGTGAAGACGCTGCTCGCGGGAGGGGGACGATGAACTACGCCGATCTCTTCCGCGTGACGCTGCCGGAGACGGCCCTCGAAGTGGCGGCGCTTGTGGTGCTGGTTGTCGACCTCGCCGTGCTGCGCAAGGCCGCGCTCAGCGTTCGTGTTGCGGTGGCGGCGCTGCTTGGCGTAGCCGGTTGCTGCGTATCGCTCTGGGCCATGCAGGGCCAATGGCAGGGGCCCTTGCGCCTTGAGGGCAGCCGCGACGTGCTCCTCGCCACCGGCGGCAATGCCGCCATCGCGCAGATTGGCATCCTCGTCCTCACCGGGCTAACACTCCTGCTGCTCATCGACTCCACCTTCACGCAGAATTCCGGCGAGTACGTATCCGTAGTGCTCATGGCGGCTTCGGGCGGCATGCTGATCGCCGCGGCGCAGGATCTGCTCGTCATCTTCGTCGGTCTCGAGCTGCTGTCGCTTGGCCTCTACATCCTGACAGCCTTCGCCAAGCAATCCGGCAAGAGCGCCGAAGCCGCGCTCAAATACTATCTCTTCGGCGGCATGTCGGCAGCCTTCCTACTCTTCGGCTTCAGCTATTTGTATGGACTTTCGGGTTCGACCTATCTGCCTCGCGTCGTCTACGGCGTCGACATGGCTGCCGCTCACGGCGGCGCGCCGTTGCTTGCCATCGCTCTGGTCATGATAGCCGCCGGCCTCGGCTTCAAGGTCGCCGCCGTGCCGTTCCATCTGTGGGCGCCCGATACCTACGAGGGCGCGCCCGCTCCGGCGGCCGCTTTCATCGCCTCAGTCTCGAAGGTTGCGAGTTTCGCACTGCTCATCTCCATCAGCTACACGGCGCTCAATTACATCAGGAGCTTGATGCAGGAGTCTCCCGTAACGGGCGGCCATAGCTATAACACGGCAGCCGCGTTCTCCGTGAGTGGTCCAGAGCACGTCGCGCTCACGCTCAGCCTTTTCGGTGGCTGGACCTCAATCTTGATTGTGCTTGCCGTTGCGTCCATGATTTTTGGCAACCTCGCGGCCCTTGCGCAGATCGGCGTTCGCCGCCTGGTTGCCTACTCGGCCGTTGCGCATGCTGGCTATATCCTGCTCGGCCTGGCCTTCTTCTTCTGGGGCAATCACAGCGCTCAGGCCGTGCTCTACTACATCCTCACTTACGGCCTGACCACCATCGGCGCTTTTGGCGTGGTGGATGTGGTGCAGCGAGCGACGGGCAGCGATCGGTTTGACGCTTTTCTGGGGCTGCACAAGCGCAATCCGGTGCTGGCGGGGGTGCTGCTGGTGCTGTTTCTTTCGCTGGCGGGGATTCCGCCGCTGGTGGGGTTCTGGGCCAAGTTCAATTTGTTCGCTGCAGTGCTTGGCGTTTCAGCGGGGCCGGTACCGTTCGCCCTGGTGGCTCTGGCGGTGGCGCTTAGCGCGGTTTCACTCTACTACTATTTGCAGGTGCTCAAGCGGGCTTATGTGATGCCAGGCGTGGATGAGTCGCCGATCAAGGTGCACCCGGTGACGATGGCCGTGCTGGTGCTGATTGCGGCTGCGGTAGTGGTGCTGGGATGCTTCCCGGCGCTGCTGCAGGGGTGGATTGCCGGCTTCTATCCGGTGTTGTAGGACCCTGGATAACGAAAGCGTACCGAAAAAACCGTTGCATAAAATTACGACTATTTGGCGCACACTATTCAAAGTAGATTCCGCGATTCCACAATAACCGCGGCGGAACTCCGCTTGGGTCCAACTGGCTCGTGGCCCTCAAGGGCCCTTGTCACCTTCCAATTCGAGCCGAAAGCCTAAAAAATCTGCCGACCCCCACCCCCCTCCCGCTTCGGAGGCACTTTTCCAACCCAACAACGTTTGTAACTAACTGATAATGAATAGCTTGTAAATTCTACCTACTAACCACAGGTAATCACCAGGAGCAGATTTCAGCGTGTTTTGAGCTAAAAGAGCCGCTTTTTGCGCTATCAAAGGAAGTATTCGAAGTCTGTCTCGATCTTCAATCGGCGATGGATTTTCAGGATGTGGCCGGAAAGGCGCGCGGGATTCAACTCGACATAGTTGCGCGGGCCGTGCCACAGATAACGCTCGCCAGTGAGCATGTCTTCGGCTTCGTAGGCGCGGTCGGCGGGGATTTCCAGTTGATCGAGCGGGAGCGTTACGAAGCCGGACTGCGTGTGATATGGGTCGAGGTTGACTACGGTCAGGACCAAGTTGGAGCGGTCTTCGGATTCCTTGGTGTAGGCGATGAGCTGGTCATTGTCGATGGAGTGAAAGCGGAGCGACCAGTCGCTTTGCAGAGCCGGGTTGCTGTTGCGAATGGCGTTCACTCGGGCCACGACGGGGCGCAGACTATCGGGCCGGTCGAGATCCCAGTGGCGGATTTCGTACTTTTCCGAGTTGAGATATTCCTCGCTGCCGTGACGGATAGGCTTGTTTTCCATCAACTCGAATGCGGGGCCGTAGATGCCGTAGTTCGCGCCGAGCGTGGCGGCGAGAAGGAGACGGATGACGAAGGCTGCGCGGCCATCTACCTGCAGAAACTCGGTGAGAATGTCGGGCGTGTTGGGCCATTGGTTGGGGCGGAAGAACTCGCGCACCGGGGACTGCGATAACTCGGTGAGATAGACGGCGATTTCGGCCTTGCCGTTCCGCCAGGGGAAGTAAGTGTACGACTGGCTGAAGCCTAGCTTGGCAAGCCGGTACATGATCTTTGGGCGCGTGAAGGCCTCGGCGAAAAACAGAACCTCGGGATGGTCGCGCTTGATCTCGGCGATAGCCCACTCCCAGAAGGGGAACGCCTTTGTGTGAGGGTTGTCGACGCGGAAGATAGTGACGCCCTGGGCAATCCAGTACAGGAAGACGCTCTTCAGCTCCTCCCACATGCCTTGCCAGTCATCACTTTCAAAATCGAAGGGGTAGATGTCCTGGTATTTCTTCGGCGGATTTTCGGCGTATTGAATGGTTCCATCCGGGCGCTTGCGAAACCATGATTCATGGTCGCGCACATAAGGGTGATCGGGAGCCGCTTGAAACGCGATATCGAGTGCGACAGTAAGATCCAGTTCCTTGGCGCTGGCGACGAAGCTGCGAAAATCTGCCAAGGTGCCCAGCTCGCGGTGAATCTCTTTGTGTCCGCCGTCCGCCGAACCAATGGCCCAGGGGCTGCCGCAGTCGCCGGGCTCGGACTCGGGGGTGTTGTTGGGGCCTTTGCGGAACATGCGGCCGATGGGATGGATGGGCGGGAGATAGACCACGTTGAAGCCCATCTCGGCGACGTATGGCAGGCGCTTTTCACAATCGGCAAACGTGCCATGGGCTACGGGTTGGGGCGCCGTGGAGCGGGGAAAGAATTCGTACCATGAACTGAAGCGGGCGCGCACAGGATCGACGACGATCGAGAGTTCGCGATCGGATTCGGTGGCGAAGCGCTTGTCAGGGTAGCGCAGGATCAATTCGTGAAGCGCGGTGTCGGTTGCATGGATGCGGAGATCTGCCACGCGGTCACCAGAGCGCAGAACGGAAGCCCGCTTCAGCAGCCAGGCGGCGTCTTTCGCAGAGGCCCTGCCGGCGGTCTCGGCGATCAGGCCGGCGCCAATGAGGTAGTCGACGGGCGCGTCCGTGTCGGCGGCGATGCGTTTCAGCAGATCGCGGCGCCACGTCTCAAAATGATCGACCCAACCCTGGACCTTGAATCCGTAGCGACCGATTTCGCCGACGCGGAATGCAGCCGTCCATCGGTCGTTGACCAGGGCCTGCATGGGAATTTCGGTCCAGGATTCGGAGCCTGCACGATGCGCGAGCAGGGAAGCGGCGATCGCGTCGTGTCCGTCGGTGAAGATGTCGGCTTCAACGTGGACCAGATCGCCCACGGTTCGCTTTGCAGGAAAGCGTCCACCGTCTACCACGGGGGAGATGCCTTCGATAATGACTCGTTTGCGTCCGTCGTTCTGCGTAAGTGTCATGGGAGTGCGGTTCTCTCTACAGGTTTACACCACTATTGTAGCGGTCTTGAGGGTGTAAGACATCGAGTTAGCGCGCCCGCTGCGGTCGGCACGTTGGCGAGTTAGCGGCGATTGGTGCTGCGGTCATTGGTAGTTATTCGCGCGTTGTTTGCTTCGTTCGATCAGGTGCCGGTAGAGGCCGATGGTCTGGTGGGCGATCGCAGTCCAGCTGAAGATGTCTTCCACGCGGCGACGGCCCGCATCGCCGAAGCGCCTGCACTTGTCCGGGTCAAGCAGCAGTTGGTTGATGCGCGCCGCAAGGTCGCGTGCGAATGCCTCTGGATGACGCGGGAAGCTGGTAACTGGGTCCTGATCGAAGGGCACCAGATAACCCGTCTCTCCATCGACCACGACTTCTTTGATGCCACCTGTGGCGCTGGCAACAACCGGGGCGCGGCAGGCCATGGCCTCAAGATTGATGATGCCGAATGGTTCATAGACCGATGGGCAACAGAAGACACGGCAATTGCTGTAGAGCTGGATGGCCTCCGGCTTGGTGACCATCTTTTCTATCCACACGATGCGGGGATGGTGGCGGCGCGCTTCATCCACCTTGCCGCGCAACTCGGAGGCGATCTCCGGTGTGTCGGGCGCTCCGGCGCAGAGAACGACTTGCGTTTCCGGCGGCAAGTAGCTGATGGCGTCAACGAGATGGGTTACGCCCTTCTGGCGTGTGATGCGGCCTACAAACAGGACATAGGGCACGGCCGGGTCGACACCGTAATCGAGAAGTGCCTTGGTCTCGGAGGTTCTCTGGTATTCGGCTAGGTCGATGCCGTTATAAATTACATGAATGCGGGCGGGATCGACGCCGGGGTAGGCGCTGAGAATATCTGTCTTGGTTCCCTGGGAGACCGCGATAATGCCGTCCGCATCGTGGATCGCTGTGCGCTCCATCCACGAGCTCATGGCGTAACCGCTACCTAGCTGCTCGGCCTTCCAGGC
>ODAK010007542.1_pt1 | contig 10926 bp, 11 predicted proteins | sample 1539591 | NCBI WGS metagenome assembly ODAK01 (sample SAMEA3539303, study PRJEB22396) | soil metagenome | biome: tundra; feature: field; material: soil | place: USA | collected 2010-05 | depth 0.15 m | reverse complement strand
CCGCGGTGTTGAAGACACCCTGCTGCGGCTCGATCCCGTCCCAGCCGATGAACACCCGCACCCACGCCGGATGGCTCGTGCGAATCGCGGCGTCCACGGTGGCCGAATTGAAGAAGTCGCCGGAGGTCGCCGCGACGTTGATCCCGACCTCGGCCGCCCCGGCCGGCGACACGGATACAAGGCCGCCGGCCGCCAGCGCCAGCGCAACGAGCGGTCCCAGCCAGCGGTGGGCCCGAAGCCGCATCAGCTAGCGGGCAATATGGACGTCTCGAGCCGTCGCGCCGAACCGGGGTTTCTGCCGGTCACCGGACTCGACCGCGACCGATCTCATTGCGGCGACGGCGGCGGCGGTCAGCTGGAGCCGGGTTCCCGGCTGCAGTCCCGGCGCAGCCACCACCTCGACCTCGACGATCGGGCCCCCGGGGTGGATTAGGCGATACACCGCCTCGCTGCAGAGTGCCCGGTGGCGCAGGACCGCTGAACTCGACGACGCGCTTCCGACTGGGCATACGTGACGTAGCCGCACCGCGACCTCGCTCTCTCTAAGGCCTGCCGGGTTAGCTGACGGGCTCGCGCTGAAAGAGTCGCGCTACTCGCGGTACCTCCGCGAGATTCGCCCCGAACCAACCTGGGTCCCCGGCTCCCCGGTTTCGACCAGGGATTCGGCATGTGTCGGCAACGTAGCACGCCGCTCGGACCACACCATGCCGAGCCGTCGCTGCGCGCGCGCTCGTCGCGAATCTTTTCCCGCTTCGAGCGGCTTTTGTGTCGAGGCGCGTCAGAAGCCTCTGCGACGCAGCGCCGGAGCGGTGCTCACGCGCGATCGCGCCGACCGGCTCCCGCGGGACTACGCCGCGAACATGTCAGACGCGCCGGCCGACGCGCCGAGATGTCCGAGCCCGAAGAGGTCCTCGAGCGTGCGCAGCATCGAATAGTGATCGAATCTGCCCGCGGCGACCTTGCCCGCGGGGATGCGGGCGCCGACCACCATCGCCAACGCGCCGTTGCCGTTCTCGCCTGGCTGATTCGCGCTGTAGTTCGGGTCGGCGTCGTTCTCGTCCGACATGACGATCAGCAGGGAGTTGTGCGCCTTGGCCCACTGGGCGTAGCCGTTGAGATGCGTCCTCGCCCACCTGTCGCCAGGGCCGATGCCGTTGTCGTGCATGTCATCGGTTAAGTTCGGGACGACGAAGCTGAGCTTGGGCAGTGTGGCGTAGTTGGTCGGGAACTTCGAGAAGTCCGTCTCGGCTCGCCTGGCGTCGGCGAGCTGGCTGAACGGGTCGTGACGGCAGGCATAGTTGGAACCCGACGACAGGCCTTCGACAAACCCCTCGACCGAGATGCCGGCTGCGCGCGCCTCCCCGACGATCGACCTCGCCGAGGTCTTGATGCAGCTGTCGGAGCCGTCGGTGTGCTGTGTCGCGCCCGAGAACAGGGCCATGTAGTTCGGCTCGCTCGGGTGGCTGACGCCACGGTAGTTGGGGAAGTACTCACCCTGGGCCGCCAGACTCTTCAGGTACGGCGCCTGCCCGCCACCGATGATCGCCGGTCCGCTGTAGTTCTCCTCGATCACGACGACCACATGGCTGTAGCCGGCGCTCGATCGCGCAATCGACGCGGTGGGCGTCGGCGTGGTCGGGCAGGCGACGTGTGTGCCGGTCCCGAGGCCGATCGCCGGACCGCAGGCCGCGCCAGCCGACCCCGCGCCGGCCGCGAGCGCGGCCATGACACCGGCGAGCGCGATCGTTGCCAAGCGAGTCATCTCAGGCATTGTCCCCGAAAGGCGGGTCGGGCGTCGCACACGCTCCGAGGGGGCGTCAAGAAAGGCCCACCGACATCGACCGGGATTGCCCGTCGGCGCGACGCGACCACTCGGCCGCGATGGTGCGCAGCACCCGCAAAGCGTTGCGCACCGCGTGAAGCTTCGTCTCGCCGAACAGGCGCTCGTGCTCGATCGACGCCACCTCGGCCACGCGCAGCCCGGCGCGGGCGACGCGCAGGTTGATCAGCGTCTCGATCTTGAGCCCCTCGCGCGTCACCTGCATGTGTGCCAGGCAGTGGCGCCAGAACGCGTTGTAACCGTAGGAGAGGTCGGAGTAACGCGTGCCAAACCGCATGTTCACGAGCACGTTGAGCGCCCGGTTGCCCAGTCGCCGAGGTGTCGTGGTGTCGATGCTGCTGCCGCCGGGGGCGAAGCGCGAGCCCTTCGCGAAGTCGCTGCCGGACAGCAGCACCTCGACGAACCGCGGGATCTCCGCGGGATCGGTCGAGCCGTCGGCGTCGAGCATCACGATGATGTCACCAACCGCCGCGGCGAACCCGCAGACGAGCGCGTTCCCCTTGCCCCGCCCGTCCTGCAGGACGATGCGCACATCGGGGCGAATGGCCCGAGCCACCTTGATCGTGTCGTCGCTGGAATGCCCGTCGACCAGCACGACCTCGTCGACCGAGGCAGGCAGCCTGGTCAGCACGTGCGGCAGGTTCGCGGCCTCGTTGAGCGTCGGAATGACGACGCTGATCGTCGGCCGCGCAGCGCCGGACGCCCACGATCGCGCGGACTGTGGCCACAACCGGCTGCGACCCTCGCTCATCGGATCGCCGACGGCGATCGCAGGCCGTCTCGCGTCACCGGCGCCGCCCTGAGCCGGACGGAGCACTCCGGGCGTGCGTCTGCCCCGCCGCAACCAGCAACTGGCGGTGTCCGGCGCGCTGCCCGGCGATGACCGTGTCAGCTTCCAACACAACTGAATAACGGTCGGGGCCTCCCGTTGCGTGCACGTTGGGCACGAATTTCACCAGGCGGCGAACGGACGAGCACGACGATCGCCGCTGCCGTCCGCGTCGACATGGGGACGGCTGCGGCGGGCCGCCGCGCCGACGCGGCGTCGGGGCACACGCCTGGTGCCGATCGGAGCTCACCCGGCGCGATCAGTCGGCGCCACGCGCGCAGGCACCTGGCGGCTCAGGTACCCGAGCGCCTCCCTCCCGCCACGCGCCGCGAGCCGCGCGCCTCGAGCCGCCGAGCGAACGCGAACGCGGAGCCGGCTGTGGCCGGCGCCGGCCGTGTCGAGTCCCATCGCAGCGGCGGCCGCGGTGGTCAGATGGAGCCGCGTTCCGGCCTCGAGTCCGGGCGCCGCGACCACCTCCACCTCGACGGTCGAGCCCCGGCTGCGGAGCACGCGATACATCGCCTCGCTGCCGAGCGCGCTGTGGCGCAACACTCCCGCGGTCAACGAGGCGGTTTCACGTGGGCGAACGTCACGTAGTCGCACAGCGACCTCGCTCTCTCTAAGGCCTGCCGGGTTAGCTGACGGGCTCGCGCTGAAAGAGTCGCGCTACTCGCGGATGTCCCCGCGCGATTCGCCCCAACACCGTGGGTCCCCGGCTCCCTCGCGTCCAGCTCGGGATTCGGCGTGTGCGGGCCAACCTACCAGCCTGCAACGGCGGCTGCAGGAATACATAAGCAACAGCCGCAAATTGCGGCCTTTCGCGAGGCGAACGGCCCCTGCGGCTCGATCAACCGCCGTCACGGTCGGCCGCAAATGCCGACAACCCACTCGCCGGGCGCCGGCCGGGCACACCGTGCGATCGTCGCGCATCGACCGGCTGATGGCAGCGTCCACCGCCGCGCCCGGCGGGCGCGCGCCGTGGGTCGCCGTCGCCGGTGACTCCGCTATGCAGCTCGACGGACGGTCCGGGGCGCAGCAAACTCGAATCGAGCGCGCACCGGAACTCGGACCGGCTCCATCGCGCGGGCAGCGCCCGTGCACACCTGGACGCGCGCCCCCTGCTGCAGGCCGGGAGCCGTGATGACCTCCAGCTCGACGAGCGAGCCTCTCGACTCGAGCACGCGATAGGTGCCTTCGCTGCCGAGGGCCCGGTGTCGCAATACCTGCCCCGTCAACAACCCATTTCCAACCGGATAAACGTGACGCAGCCGCACGTGTAACCTCTCTCTAAGGCCTACCGGGTTAGCTGACGGGCTCGCGCTGAAAGAGCAGCGCTACTCGCGATTTCCACGAGATTCGCCCCAACAAACTTGGGTCCCCGGTTCCCCGGCTTCGAGCCAGGAATTCGGCGTGTAGAGCGAACTTAGCACGCACGACGGACGAATGTCGAGCAGTGGTACCGCGCACGGGGTTCGTTTTTTCGCAAAATGCGGCATTCCCGGACCGCGCGGCGCCCCCGGGGCGCCGGCGGCACGGCGACGATTCCCTCGGCGCGTCGGTCGCGGCGCCGAGGTCGGAGTCAACGCGCGATTAACACATCGCCGTTACCGCTTCGTTACATTGCGGCCTAGGGCATCGCCTAGCTTGCCGCCACCGACATCAAGCCGTCCCCCAGCGGGACAGAAGGAGCAGCATGAGCAGGAACCGTCGTCTACCCAAGATCCGGGCGAGATGGCTCGCTCCGGTCGCGTGCGCGGGTGCGCTCGCGATCGCAGCCATGTCGACCTCCGGCGCCGCGTCCGGCGCCGTCAATTGGAGCAACGTAACCTCGGCGAAGGCCGGCGGAGGGCTCGCCGCCCTCGTCGCGGCCGCCAAGAAGGAGGGAACGCTGAACCTGATCGCGGACCCGTTCAATTGGACCAACTACGGCGAGATCATCTCGAGCTTCTCGAAGAAGTACGGCATCAAGGTCACCGACGTGAACAAGCTGGGGACGAGCCAGCAGGAGATCACAGCCGTCCAGACCCTCGGCTCGCAGAGCCGCGCCCCGGATGCCGTTGACGTCGGACAGTCCTACGCGCTCAACAACGCGTCGCTGTTCGCTCCGTACAAGGTGCAGACGTGGAACCTGATCCCGGGCACCAACAAGGCTCCCAACGGCACGTGGGCCAACGACTACGGCGGATACGTCGCGATCGGCTGCAACACGTCGATCGTGAAGGTGTGCCCGACGTCGTTCGCGGATCTGACCAACCCCGCCTACAAGAACGACGTCGCCCTGGACAACTCGCCGGTGACCGCGAACTCCGCGTTCTCCGCCGTGTGGGCCGCGGCCCTGGCCAACGGTGGCTCGTTCGACAACATCATGCCGGGGATCACGTTCTTCCAGAAGCTGCACCAGGAGGGCAACTTCGTCGAGACCCCCGGCCTGGCGGGCGCGATCGCGAGCGGGCAGACCCCGATCGTGATCGACTGGGACTACAACCAGGCCGCGGACGCGGTCGCCAACAAGGGCAAGTTCGTGTGGAAGACAGCGGTCCCGACCGACGCATCGTTTGCGGCGTACTACGCGCAGGCGATCAGTGCCAAGGCGCCCCACCCGGCCGCGGCGCGTCTGTGGCTGGAGTACCTGTACTCCGCGACTGGCCAGAACCTCTGGCTGAAGGGGCTCGGTCGGCCGGTTGAGCTGCAGGCGATGATCAAGAACGGCACGGTCAACAAGACCTACCTCAAGGCCCTGCCGCCGGTGTCAAAGCCGGCCCAGTACCCGTCGCTGGCGCAGGTGACCGCGGCTGAGGCCGTCGTCGCGCAGCAGTGGGCGTCGTCGCAGTCCTAGACGAGTCAGTTCCGTCGGGTCCCGCGGCGCACACGCGCCGCGGGACCCTTCGGGGTCCGTGGGTGGGGATCCTCCCCTTCGCGGTGTATGTCCTGCTGTTCCTCGGGCTGCCGCTCTACGAGGTCCTCTACGGAGCGATCACGACCAGCGGTGGCTCGCTCACTTGGTACAACTTCAGCCAGACCTTTCACGAGCCGTACACGTCGGACTTCCTCTCCAGCCTCAGGATCGCGCTGGAGACCTCGTTGATCGGCGGCGTCTTCGGACTCTGGCTTGCGTGCGCCGTGGTCACCGCGGGGCCACGCAGCCCACTGAGGCGAATCGTCGGCAGCGGTTCGGCGGTGCTCGCCTACTTCGCGGGCGTGCCGCTTGCGTTCGCCTTCATCGCGACGCTCGGCCGCTACGGCGAGTTCACGATCCTCCTGCAGCACATCGGCATCAACCTCAACGCCACCAGCTTCACGATCAGCTCGCTCACCGGCGTCGAGCTCGCGTACGTGTATTTCCAGATTCCGTTGATGGTGCTGCTGGTCACGCCCGCGCTCGAGGGACTGCGCCCGGAATGGCGCGAGGCCGCGACCGGGCTCGGCGCCTCGACCTTCGGATACATCCGCCACGTCGCCGCGCCCGTGCTCGCGCCGGCGATCATCGGCGCCGTGCTGCTGCTCTTCGGCAATGCGTTCGCCGCCTATGCGACCGCCTACGCGCTCGTCGGCGACACGGTGCAGCTGGTCCCCGGCACGATCCAGAACCTGATGTCGGGGAACGTGCTGGTGGACGAGAACGGCATCGGCCTCGCCCTCGGCGTCGAGATGATCGTCGTGATCGCCGTCGTGATGATCGGCTACGCGGTGCTGCAGCGGCGCGCCGGACGGTGGCTGCAGTGACGCTCAGACTCCCGCGCCGGCGCCCGCGGATGTGGCGCGTCACGATCCTCGTCCTCGCCGCGATCTACTTCCTCGGGCCGCTGGCCGCGTCCCTGCGCTTCAGCCTCGTGCAGTCCAACGGCAAGGACGGCTTCGGCAACTACTCGCGGGTTCTCCATGACGGGGCGCTCGCCAACGCGCTGTGGACCTCGCTCGAGATCGCCGCGATCACCACGGCGATCCTGCTCGTGCTGATGCTCCCGACCGTCGTCTGGGTGCGCCTGCGCCTGCCGCGCCTGGCGCTGCTCATCGAGACCGTCAGCGTGCTCCCGATCGTGATCCCGCCGATCGTCATGGGCGCCGGCCTCGCGGAACTCCAGCTCCACGCCGGCTCGGCGATCGACAGCGCGCTGTTCGCCTCCCCGATCTCGGCGCTGACGCCGTTCTACGTGATCCTCGCGCTGCCGTTCGCCTACCGCTCGCTGGACGTCGGCGTGCGAGCGATCGACCTGCGCACGCTGGTCGACGCGGCACGCAGCCTCGGCGCCAGCTGGTTCACGCTGATCACGCGCGTGATCCTGCCCAACGTCCGCACGGCGGTGCTGACCGCCGCCTCGCTGGCGATCGCGCTGGTGCTCGCGGAGGTCGTCATCGCCGGCACCCTGCTGTATGACACCTATCCGGTCGAGCTCGTCAACCAGGGCCAACAGGACGCCGGCATCGCCGTGGCGCTGTCGGTACTCTCGCTGGCCATCACCTGGCTCCTTCTGTTCGGCATCTCCTTCCTCGGCAACCGCGCGGCTCCGACGCGCGTCGGGCGGCTCCTGTGAGCGGCGTCGCCGTGCATCTGGACGGGCTCACGCGGCGTTTCGGCGCGCTCACGGCGCTCGACGATCTGGATCTCGACGTCGCCCCCGGCGAGCTGCTCGCCCTGCTCGGCCCGTCGGGCTGTGGCAAGACGACGGCACTGCGGCTGCTCGGTGGCTTCGACCGACCGGACGCGGGCCGCGTCATGGTCGGCGGCGCGGACGTCACCGACATGCCGGCGAACCGCCGCGACATGGGGATGGTGTTCCAGGCCTACAGCCTGTTCCCCAACATGGACGCCCGCAAGAACGTGCAGTTCGGCCTGCGCATGCGCAAGATGGGCGCGGCGCAGCGCAACGCGCGCGCCGAGGAGGTGCTCGCACTGGTCGGGCTTGCCGACCACGCCGGGCACTACCCCTATCAGCTCTCCGGCGGGCAGCAGCAGCGCGTGGCGCTGGCCCGCGCGCTCGCGATTGAGCCGAGCGTGCTGCTGCTCGACGAACCGCTCTCCGCGCTCGACGCGCGCGTGCGCCACCAGCTGCGCGCCGAGATCCGTGCCGTCCAGCAGCGGCTCGGGATCACGACGCTGTTCGTCACCCACGACCAGGCCGAGGCGCTGTCGATCGCCGACCGCGTCGGCGTGATGCACGACGGCCATCTCGAGCAGCTCGGCACGCCGGAGGAGGTCTACGACCGTCCGGCCACGCCGTTCGTCGCCGAGTTCGTCGGCACGATGAACCGCGTCGCCGGTCGCGTGCTGCCCGGCGGCCGGCTGGAGGTGCTCGGCAGCAGCCTGAATGCGATCGGCGCCGACGGTCAGCAGCAGGGCGAGATGGTCGAGGTCCTCGTGCGCCCCGAGGCGCTCGAGGCCGTCGCCGACGAGGATGGTCACGCGACGGTCACCGAGCGGACGTTCCTCGGGTCGCTGACGCGGATGCGGGTGACGCTCGACGACGGAGCCGAGCTGCTGATCGACGCCGCGACCCGGCGCGGCCTGCCGGAGCCGGGCGCGCGCGTCAGCGTGCGCGTGACGAGCGAGGACGCGCTCGTCAGCGGGCCCTCGACGCCCTGACCGCGGCGGTCAGGACAGCCCGGCGGCCGGGGTGTGGTCGCCGTCGAGGACGGCGGAGAGCTCGCGGAAGACCGGGCGCCAGGCGTCGGGATTTGCCGTCGTGACGTTGCGTCGGACGCGCTCGCTGAGGATCGTGCGCAAAACGCGCAGGCCGTCGCGCACCGCGTTGAGCTTGCTCTCGCCGTGGATCCGAGCGTGCTCGACGGACGGGACCTCGGCCACGCTGAGCCCGGCGCGGGCGACGCGCACGTTGATCAGCGTTTCGACCTCGAAGCCGTCGCAGGTCACCTGCATGTGCGCCAGGCAGTGGCTCCAGAACGCGTTGTAGCCGTAGCAGAGGTCCGAATAGCGAGTGCCGAAGAGCGTGTTGACCAGCAGATTCAGCATGCGATTGCCGGCCCACCGCAGCGGCGTGATGTCGTTGCTGCGCCCGCCCACCGCGAAGCGCGATCCCTTGGCGAAGTCGTTTCCCTCGAGCAGCGCGGCGACGAACAGCGGAATCTCCGCCGGATCGGTCGAGCCGTCGGCATCGAGCATCACGATGATGTCGCCGGCGGCCGCCGCGAACCCGCAGGCGAGCGCGTTGCCCTTGCCGCGCGAATCCTGGAGCACCACGCGGACGTCCGGGCGGAGCTCGCGCGCCACGGCGATCGTGTCGTCGATCGAATGGCCGTCGACGATCACGACCTCGTCCACGAAGTCCGGCAGGCGAGTAAGCACGTGCGGCAGATTCGCGGCCTCGTTGAGCGTCGGGATGACGACGCTGATCGTCGCCCCGGTGGTGATCACGCGGCGCAGCGTCGCAAAGTCGGGGAACGAGTGAATCGCGCCCTCGGTGATCGCATCGGTGACGCTCATCGCGCCCTCCGCTGCGGGGCGCCCGCCGGTCCGCGTTCGCCTGCGGAGATCTCGCCATCTGCCCGTCGGCGCTGGTTTCCGAGACGGCCCTGGTACATGTCGCGGAGGCTAAATGTCGCGCGCCGGCGCTACGGCGTCCAAAGGTGTCGGATCGCGCACCCCGTGGGCGCGCGCGATCGCGTTCGCCGCGGCCGATCCGGCCTGGGGATCAGCGTCCGGAGCGCCCCCGGCGCGCGCCTATACTTCGGCGCGCATGGTGATGGTCGGCCACTCGCAGCGACTCGCACAACCGCTGACGCGCGGCCAGCAGCGGGTCATCGCGGTCGTCGTGGTGGCGCTCCTCGCCGTCGCGACGTTGGCCATCACCCGGTCGAGCGGCGCGCCCGTGTCGCGCAACGGGTGCGTGAGCATCGTCATCGCAGGCTCGATGGGTGGCGGCCTGTTGCAGCAGTGCGGCGCTGCGGCGCGCACCTTGTGCCAGACCGAGTTCGCGCGCACCGACATGCTCGCGCGGCTCATCCAGCCACAGTGCCGCCGCGCCGGGCTGCAACCGCGGCGCACCTGACGGCGCACCGGCGGCGCCGGCGGCGGGTTAGCTGGCCTGTTGCAGCAGCCGAAACAGCCCCGAGGGCCCGATCACATCGAGTGCGCGCCCGGAGCTGTCGATCAGCTCGACTGACACGCGGCCGTCGGCGCTCTGGCCAAAGCGAAGCTCCTTGCCCTGCGCGGCGAGCGTCTGCCAGACGCGGGCCGCCGCGGCCATCTCACGCTGCACCTCCGGCGGCGGTGCGTCGAGCGGCGCCGCGGGCACGGCAGTGAGCGTGCGCTGGGCGCGTTTGGCGTGCGCTGCGCGCTTGGCGCGCTTGAGCGTGTCGCCGAAGCCGCTCGAGGGGTTCTGCGCGGGCGCCGAGCTCGTCCAGGGCCGTGGCGGCGCGCCGGGTGCGTGGTATCTGGGGTCGATGTTGGCTTCCATGTTCATGCCCAACCGTTGAGTGTCGCTCGGGTCGCGGCGGGCTGGATGCCACGGGCCGATCAAACACGTTGCTATGTGGAGGCTGTGAGCCTGCTTGCGTTGTCGAACGAGCCGGGGTGGAACTTTAGGTCGCGGGGGTCGCGGCCAACGATGGTTCGACATCGAGGGTGTCCGGCCATCGACCGTTCGTGTAGCCGGCCCGTCCGCGCCGAACCGCCACACCGCCGCCGGCCGGGCCCCCGCGGTCCTCGACGCCACGAACGAAAGCTTGCAGCATTCAACCCGCGTCGCCGGACTGCCGTATCTTCGAAAGACTGGCAGCCATCACGGGGACGGAGCACGTGTTTCCAGCTCGATCAGGGAGGATCGTCCGCCTCGCGGGACGCACGCTTGTGGCGTTCGCCCTGCTCGCAACCGCCGCGTTCGCGGCCGCTCCCGTCAAGGGAGCGGGCTACACGGGTGCCCTCGCGGGATCGCACTCGAAGATCACGATCAGCTTCCGCGTCTCCGCGGGCGGCGCCGAGGTCGAGAGCCTGCGGATCAGCAGCCTGCCGATCTACTGCGGCGGCAGCGGGCCGCCGGGGACACCGAAGATCAAGTTCCAGAACGCGACGATCTCCGCGAGCGGCTCATCCTCGAGCCCCGGCAAGGAGACGATCGCGACGGGTCCGCTGAAGGGCTCGGTCGTAGCGGCACTGGTGGTGAGCGGCAGCTTCTCGGCCGGCGGCCACGAGCACGGCACGGTCACGACGACCTACGGCGGCCCCGCCAAGAAATGCGGCGGTCACTCCGCCTACAGCACGACCGGCTGAGAGCCGCTATCCCCGGGGGCGCACGCCCGGCCT
>ODAK010007540.1_pt1 | contig 10932 bp, 10 predicted proteins | sample 1539591 | NCBI WGS metagenome assembly ODAK01 (sample SAMEA3539303, study PRJEB22396) | soil metagenome | biome: tundra; feature: field; material: soil | place: USA | collected 2010-05 | depth 0.15 m | reverse complement strand
CGGGGTCACTCGTCGATCCCGACGATCTTCGCGCGGGTCAGGTGGCGGTGGACCTCGTCTACCATCCTCGCGTGACCCCCTGGCTCGCACGGGCGGCGTCGAGCGGCGCGAGCGCGGTGGGCGGCGTCGAGGTGCTCGTGCACCAAGCAGCAGCAGCCCTCTCGATCTGGCTCGGCGTGCCCGCGCCGCTCGACGGGCTGCAGGCGGCGGTGGCCGCGCCGTGATCCACGCACGAGTCCCGAGCTTCGGGGCCCGGCGGGTGCCGGGCTTCGACGTCCTGCTCGCGGGCCTCGCGCTCGCCGTGGCCGCCTTCGGGGTCCTCATGGTCTACAGCGCGACGCGCCCGGGCCTCATCGGGGCCGGCAGCGACCCGCACTACTACCTCAAGCGCCAGGCGCTCTTCGTGGCCCTCGGACTCGGCGTCATGCTCGCGGTCTCACGGCTCGACTACCGCCGCCTCGAGCAGCTCGCCACCCCGGCGTACGTGCTGTCGATCCTCGCCCTGCTCGCCGTGCGCACGCCCTTCGGCTCGAACGCGCTCGGCTCCCAGCGGTGGTTCAACTTCCACTTCATCCAGGTCCAGCCCTCCGAGTTCACCGTCCTCGCGATGATCCTCGCGATCGCGACCTACTGCGAGCGGCGCCCCGACGGGCTCTCGATGCGCGACGTCTGGCGCCTGCTGCTCATGGCGGGGTTGCCGATTTCCCTCGTCTACCTCCAGCCGGACCTCGGGACCGCCATCATCATGGTGGTCGTCCTCATGGTGATGCTCGCGATCGCCGGGGTCCCGCCGAGGTTCCTGCTCCTCATGACCGTCGTCGCGGCGGGGATCGCGGTCCTGGCCGTCGTGCTCGGCGTGCTCCAGCACTACCAGCTGGTCCGCTTCACCAGCTTCCTGCAGCAGAACTCGTACCAGACCAACGAGTCGAAGGCGGCCATCGGGGCGGGCGGCCTCTGGGGCCAGGGCCTCTTCCACGGCATCCCGACACTCGGCTACGTCCCCGAGCAGCAGACGGACTTCATCTTCTCGGTCGTCGGCTCCCAGCTGGGCTTCATCGGGGCAGGCGGGCTCATCATCGCGCTCGGCGCGATCTCCGCGAGGATGCTGCGCGCGTCGATGCTCGCCAAGGACCACCTCGGCCGGCTGCTCGCGGTCGGCATCTTCACGTTCTTCGCGTTCAGCTGCTTCCAGAACGTGGGGATGATCATGGGGATCATGCCGGTGACAGGCATCCCCCTGCCGCTCGTCAGCTACGGCGGCTCGGCTGCGGTGTGCTTCTTCCTTGCAGCGGGCATCGTGCTCTCGGTCACCAACCGCCGCACCTCAAGAGCGACGTAGTGGCGGACCCCGTCTTCAAGCTCATGGAGGTCGTCCACGTCGTCTTCTCGCTGCCGAGCCCGAGCCCGATCGTGCACCTCCGAGAGATCGCCGAGCCGTTCCGCGGGCTCCAGTTCCCGATCGGGCTCCCTGAGGCCCAGTCGATCGCCCTCGCGCTCGACCACGAGACCGCGCCACGACCGAGCACCCACGAGCTGCTGAGCGCCGTGCTCGTCGCGACGGGCACCGACGTCGTGGCCGTGCGATTCACCGGTGAGCGTGAGGGCACGATCCTCGCCGAGCTCGACCTCATGACGCCCAAGGGCCACAAGGTCCTCGACTGCCGTCCGACCGACGGCATCGCCGTCGCTTTGCGCAACGCGGTTCCCGTCCCGATCCTCTGCGACGAGGCACTGCTCGAGGACTGAGAGCGACGGTTAGGTGACCCACGACAAGTTCGCCAACTCCGTATCGCCAGCGGACGGTGTCGCGACCGCCATGGGCGCGTCACCCGCGGTCGGCCGGGTCTCGGCCTCCTCGGAGAGCCGCATGAGCAGTGCCAGCAGCGCGTAGTTGGCGACGAGCGACGACCCCCCGTAGGCCATGAACGGCAGCGTGATGCCGGTCAGCGGGAGCAGGCGGAGCACCCCGGCCATGATGAAGAACGCCTGAAACCCGAGTGTGGCCGTGAGCCCGACGGCGCAGAGTCGCGCGAAGTCGCTGCGCGCGCGCTGGGGGATCTGCAGGCCCGTCCCGACGAGCAGCGTGAAGCCGATCACGACGACCGACAGGCCCAAAAAGCCCATCTCCTCGCCGACTGCTGCGAACATCATGTCCGAGGTCAAGTTGGGCACCCCGCTCGCCCCGAGGCCTGCCGCGCCGCGCCCGAGGCCGGTCCCCCCGACCCCGCCTGCGGAGAGGGCGAACCAGCCCTGGATGATCTGGTAGCCGGTCCCCTTGGGGTCCTTCCAGGGGTCGAGCCACACCGAGATGCGCTCGTGGACCTGGGTGAACGAGTGCGCAGCCACCAACGCGCCAAGCCCGAACAGGACGAGCCCGATGACGAGGTACACGACCCGCCCCGTGCTCACCCACAGCAGCGCCAAGAAGAGCGTGAAAATGAGCATCGCGAAGCCGATGTCGTTCTCGACGCCGAGCACCATGATCGCGAAGCCCCACATGACGACGATCGGGATGAGCGGACGGGGATCGACGAACAGGTGGTTCCCGATACGCCGCGAGGGGATCGTGAGCAGCTCTTTGGTCGTCGCGAAGTACGACGCGAAGAAGACGACGAAAAGGATCTTGGCGATCTCGACCGGCTGGAACTGGATCCCGCTCAGGTGCACCCAGAGTCGAGCGCCGTTGATCTTGAGCCCGACGTGCGGGACGAGCGGCGCGAGAAGGAGCCCGATCGCGGCGAGCAGCACCAAGTAGCGGTAGCGATCGAGGTCCCTCGAGCGCCGGATGAAAAAGAGCGTCCCGACGTAGACGGCAGCGCTGATGGCTGCCCACGTCGCCTGCGCTTGGGCGTACGGGGGGTTCCATCGCGCGATCTCGACGAATCCGATGCCGTTGAGGAGGGTGGCGAGCGGCAGCAACACCGGTGTGGCGTTCGGGACGAGCCAGCGGTTCGCCAGGTGCACGCCCATCGACAGGCCGAGCACCGCACCGAGGAAGCCCCACAGGTGCAGCGGGAGGCGGCCTTGCTGGCCGAGCGAGGCGAGCGAGTACAGCGCCGTCGTGATGCCCCCCGCAAGGACCAACATCCAGAACTCGGCCCGTCGACGGGGCTTCGGTCCTTGCTCGTAGCGTGGGAACGCGAACCGCCACGTCCGCGGGGGCGCGACGCTCGTCGCGGGCATGTGGAGAATCCTACTGCCGACGATACGATCAATTGGAGGATCGATGTCGGACACCACCACCAAGCTCGAAGGCCTCGGCGAGGTGACCCCGCCCGCGTCAGGCCCGTCGCTGCTCGACGAGCTTGGTGCCATCGAGCAGTTCGGGCCGCAGCGCTTCGCCAACCGCGAGCTCTCGCGCCTCGACTTCGGTGCGCGCCTGCTCGACCTCGCCGAGGACGCTTCGCTGCCGCTACTTGAGCGCGTGAAGTTCATGGCGATCTTCTCCGAGCTCCTGGACGAGTTCTTCCAGGTTCGCGTGGCGGGACTCGAGGACCAGGTGGTCGGCGGGGTGTCCACGAGGTCGGCCGACGGCTTGCGGCCCCGTGAGCAGCTCGTCGCGATCCGCCAGCGCACGACCGAGCTCGTCCGCCGCCAGGACCGGATCTACTTCGAGTACCTCTGCGCGGACCTCGATCGCGCCGGGCTGTTCATCTTGTCCTACGACCAGCTGGACGACGAGGAGCGCGTCGCGATGCGCCAGTTCTTCGAGAGCGACATCTTCCCGATCCTGACGCCGCTCGCCGTCGACCAAGGCCATCCGTTCCCCATGATCTCCAACCTGTCGCTGAACCTGGCCGTGCAGGTCCGCGACCCCGCGACCGGGGAGGAGCGGATCGCCCGGGTCAAGGTGCCACCGGTCCTGCCGCGGTTCCTCGAGCTCAGCGGCGCGAGTCGCTTCGTCCCCGTCGAACAGGTGATCGCAGCGCACCTCGACTCACTCTTCCCGGGCATGCTCCTCGGGCAGGCAGAGACGTTCCGCGTCACCCGCAACGCCGACCTCACCCTCGAAGAAGAAGAGGCCGAGGACCTCCTCATCGCCCTCGAGATGGAGCTGCGCCGCCGCCGCTTCGGCCGAGCCGTGCGCCTCGAGGTCCAGCACCGCATGTCTGACACTATGCGAGAGCTGCTTTTGCGAGAGCTCGACCTCGGGCCTGACGCCGTGGACTCCGTCGATGCGCCGATCGGTCTGAGCGGCCTGTGGTCAATCTTCGCGGTCGATCGGCCGGACCTGCACGCCGAGCCCTGGACGCCGATCACGCCGCCGGTGCTGCTCGCAGGTGACAATGAGAGCGCGGACATCTTCGCGGTGCTCCGCGAGCGCGACGTGCTGCTGCACCACCCCTACGACTCGTTCTCGGACTCGGTGGAGGCGTTCGTGGCGCAGGCGGCCGACGATCCGGACGTCCTCGGGATCAAGCACACCCTCTACCGCACGTCCGGCGACAGCCCCATCGTCGCGTCGCTCATCCGAGCTGCCGAGAGCGGCAAGCAGGTGGCGGCGCTGGTCGAGCTCAAGGCCCGCTTCGACGAGGCGGCGAACATCGGTTGGGCGAAGGCCCTGGAGGACTCCGGCGTGCACGTCGTCTACGGGATCATGGGCTACAAGACCCACTCCAAGACCGTGCTCGTGCTGCGTCGCGAGGCCGACGGCGTCCGGCGCTACTGCCACGTCGGAACCGGCAACTACAACTCGAAGACCGCGCGCGTCTACGAGGACGTGGGGCTGCTCACCGCCGACGAGCAGATCACTGGCGACGTCGCCATGCTCTTCAACTTCCTCACCGGGTTCAGCCACCACGCCACCTACGAGCGGCTGCTCGTGTCGCCGGTGTCCATGCGCCCACGGATCATCGAGCTCATCAACGAGGAGCGCCTCGCGGGGCGCGACGGCGCGATCGACATCAAGGTGAACGGGCTCACGGACCCCAGGGTGATCGACGAGCTCTATGCCGCTGCCCGCGCCGGGGTGCGGATCCGGCTCGTGGTGCGAGGGCTGTGCTGCCTTCGCCCCGGCATCCCCGAGCTCTCAGAGACCATTCACGTGTGCTCGATCGTGGGTGAGTTCCTGGAGCACTCGCGGATCTTCTCGTTCGGCAGCGAGGGCGGCCCGAACGGCAGGCGCGTGCTCATCGGATCCTCGGACCTCATGGAGCGCAACCTCGACCGCCGGATCGAGGCGACCACCCCGGTCACGGACCCCTTGCTCGTCGAGCAGCTGGTCGACGTGCTCGAGCGCAACTTCGCCGACGACAAGTTCAGCTGGGTCCTCGGGCCCGACCAGCGGTGGCGCCGGCACGAGACGGTGCTCGCGCGCAGCGTCCAAGAGGAACTGAAGGCCCTGGCCACGGAGCGGTTCCGCCAGTGGCGAGAGCAGGAGTAGTCCCGATCGCTAGGTCCTGCCGCGTCGCCTGAGCTTGAGCGAGAAGTAGCAGCCCCCGCCCACAGGGATCGGCAGCCAGAAGTTGACGAGCCGCCATGACAGCACGCCCACCGTTGCGATTTCCGCGGGCACGCGGAACCAGACCAGCGTCGGGATGAGGGTGCCCTCCACGATCCCTAGGCCACCAGGTGTGATCGGCAGGACCGCGACGATGTTGGCGAGGCCGTAGGCGACGAGCAGGTCGACCGGCGAGACGAAGTGCCCGAACGCCCAGAGGAACACCCAAAGGCTCGCCGCGTCGAGCAGCCAGTTGGCCGACGCCCACGTGAGCGCGCCCGAGAGCAGGCGCCGGTTGGTGAGCAATAGCGTGATGCGGTCGGCGATCTTCTCGAGCATCCGCGACACCCCGTCGGGCGTCGTGAACGGCACGTGGGCCGCGACGCGCCGGAGCCAGACGTCGGCATGGCGCTGGCCGCGGGTGACGAGCGCGACGGTGCCGAAGAAGGCGAGCAGCAAGAACACGCTCGCGAGCGCGGCGAAGCCGTAGAGACGGTTGAAGCCGCTCAACGGGATCGAGATCACAAGCGCCAGCCAGAAGATCACGTTCAGGACGACCGCAGAGCCCATGCCCTGGGCGGCGAGCCCGAAGGCGGCCACCGAGCCCGACACGCCCTCGTCGGTGAGCAGCCGGTAGGCGAGTGCCCCGCCCGGTGCGGTCCCCCCGGGGACCACGTGGCTGAGCGCGAGGCTCGACATGTTGATCCGGAGCTGGACGCTCCGGGGGGGCGCGTCCGGCTCGAGCACGGTGCGCGACAGCTCGGCGTACGCGAGCAGCGCGGCTGCCTCAAGCAACACGGCGATGACGAGCGACACGGCATTCACCTGACCGAGCACGTGCACGTCGCGCCGCGCGGACGCGATCTCTGGCAGCACCAGGTACTCGAGGAGGAAGATCACGATGCCGAAAGAGAACGCGAAGCGGACCTGCGGGGGGACCCGCTTCCGTAGCCACGCGATAGGCCCTACCGGACGCGCCGCCAGGCTCGGCGCGTCGCTCGTCGGCTCGCTGGTCGAGTCATCCAGCATCGCGGAGAGCCTGTCACGCTCGGCCGACGCGAAGTGCAATGCTTCGTTGCGTGGGGGACGCGGGCGACGACGCGCGCGAGCCCCGAGAGACCCTGACGACGCGTGCGATCGCTGCCGCACAGCACAGGGAGATCCCCATTGGCACCATTCTCGTCACGGTCGTCGTCGTCGTCGTCACGGGCATGCTGCTCGCCCTTGCCTGGACGCTGCGCGTCGACCTGATCCTCATCGGCGTGGCGGTGTTCATCGCCATGTTCCTCGCTGCCCCGGTCGCCGCACTCGAGCGGCTTGGCGTGCGACGCGGCGTCGCTACATCCCTCGTCTTCCTCACCGGGCTCGCGCTGTTCGGCAGCGTCACGTACCTCTTCGGGTCGCCCCTCGTCAGTCACCTTCGCGAGTTCGCCAAGCATCTCACGACGATCGTCAACCAAGCCCAGCACGGCAGAGGGACCATCGGGCACCTGGTCAACTGGCTGCACCTGCACAACTGGGTCGTCAAGAACGCGCCGAAGCTCGATCAGCTCGGCAACAAGCTGGCTGGGCCCGCCTTCAGCCTCGGCAAGGCGGCGCTGTCAACGATCGTCAAGCTCGTGCTCGTCGTGATGCTGTCGTTCTTCTTGCTCCTCGACCTCCCAAAGATCTGGGGTGGCTTCTTGGACTTGTTGCCCCCTCAGCACCGCGAGCGAGTCGGACGCGTCGCCCACGAGACCTCGACGGGTGTCACGGGCTACGTCGCGGGCAACGTGCTCACGTCGCTCATCGCCGGGCTCGTCGTCTTCTTGTCGCTCCTGATCTTTGGCGTCCCGTATGCCGGCCTACTTGCGCTGTGGGTCGCGCTCGTGGACCTGCTCCCGGTCGTCGGCGCCCTCCTCGCGGGCGTCCCGACCGTCGCGCTCGCCTTCCTGCACTCGATCTCAGCAGGAGTCGGCGTCGCGGTGATCTTCCTCGTCTACTGGCAGGTGGAGAACCACCTGCTGAATCCGATCGTGATGTCAAAGACCGTGCGAATGAGCAAGATCGTCGTGCTCCTCGCCGTCCTGCTCGCCGCCACGCTCGGGGGCCAAGTCGCGGGCGTCTTCGGGACGTTCATCGGCGCGCTGGTCGGCATCCCGTTCGGCAGCGCCATCCAGGTCATCGTTCGTGAGCTCCGGCGCGGCCCTCCGCCGGTGACTGAGGACGGTGCCGTCTCACCGTAGGCTGCACCGATGCGCACCCTGGTCGTCGTCCCGACGTACGACGAGGCGGAGAACATCGTGCCGCTCCTCGAGGCGATCCGCTCGGCCGCACCCGACGTGGACGTGCTCGTGGTCGACGACTCGAGCCCTGACGGCACCGGCAAGATCGCCGAGGAAACCGCCTTGCGGCTCGGCCAGATCGACGTGCTGCACCGGGCTGCAAAGGGCGGACTCGGTCGCGCGTACCGGGCTGGCTTCGAGCTCGGCCTATCGCGCGGCTACGACGCGTTCGTCGAGATAGACGCCGACTTCTCCCATGACCCCGCCGCGCTGCCGGCTCTCCTCGCGGCCGCCGAGCGCTACGAGGTGGTCATCGGATCGAGGTACGTGCCAGGAGGCGCGATCCCGAGCTGGAAGCTCGCGCGGCTCGCGATCTCGCGGTTCGGGAACCTCTACGCATCGGTGCTTCTCGGCCTGCGAGTCACGGACTCGACGGCCGGCTATCGCGTCTACCGACGCAGCGCCCTCGAGAAGATGGACTACTCGACCGTCGAGGCCGAGGGCTATGCCTTCCAGATCGAGATGACCTACCGTGCGCGCAACGCGGGGGCCTCCATCACCGAGGTCCCGATCACCTTCGTCGACCGGACCCAGGGGACCTCCAAGATGTCCTCGGCGATCGTGATCGAGGCGCTGTGGCTGGTCACGCTGTGGGCCCTTCGCCGCCCGTTCGCCGCGACTCGCCGGCCCTGATCACCCCGAGAAGGCCCGCAGCACCGAGGCGAGCTTCACCGTCGTTTCGACGAGCTCGCTCTCGGGCTCTGAGTCCACGACGATTCCCGCCCCGCCCCACGCCTCGAAGTCGACACCGCTGACGCACAGCCCGCGAAGGCCGAGGGTCCACGTGGAGGTGCCGTCGGCGTCCACCCAGCCGACCGGCCCGGCCCAGGGCCCCCGTGGGCCGGACTCGAGCTCGCCTATGAGCTCGAGCGCGGACTCGCGCGGGACCCCGCCCACCGCTGGTGTCGGGTGCACCGCGGCGAGCGCGCGCACCGCGGTGCGCGCGTCGTGGCGCCCAGAGAGCTTGCCGTCGACCCACGTCCCAAGGTGGGCGACGGTGCTGAGCCGGACGATGTCAGGAGTTGCAGGGGCCCCGACGGCGTCGCAGAGGCCCGACAGCCGCTCGATGATGTCGTCGACAACGAGTCGATGCTCGGCGAGATTCTTGGCCGAGGCCAACAGCCACGCGAAGTGATCGGCCGCGTCGCCCTCGGCGCTGAGCGGCACGGTGCCCGCCAGGGGGTGCGCGGCGACGGCACCACCGCTCGTCGCGAGCAGCAGCTCGGGGCTCGCGCCGACGAAGCGACGCTCCCCGTGCGGGAAGGCGTAGAGCGTGCACGACGGCTCTGTGGCGTGCAGGGCTCGCGCCAGCGCGGCGACGTCGATGGGCTGTGTCGCGAGACCGAGCAGGCGGCGAGCGAGCACGACCTTCTCAGCGTCCCCGGCCTTGATCCGCGCGACGCACGTCGCCACTGCCGCGGCGTAGGCCGCACCGGACGGCTCCTCGACGATCGAGTCGATCGCCTGTTGCGGCACCCGACGATCGTCGCCCGCGACGATGGCGTGCATCGCGGCAGCCGGGTGCAGCCGCACTGCCTCGCCCACCTCGGTGATCCAGGCGGACGCGCCCGCCGGCTGCCAGGCGCAGACGAGCTTCGGCACGAAGAGCTCGCCACTCGCCATGGCGTCGAAGGGGAGCGACCCGAGCGCCACGACGCCGCTGCCGCCTGGCCCATCGTCACCTTCTAGCTCGATGCCCTCGAGCGCCCCGGCGACGCGGTCGGGCGAAGTGACGTCCGCCAGGCCCCTTTCGAGTGGGATCGACGCTGCCTCGCCGAAGGCGCACACGACGAGCTCCTCGCTCGCGTGCAGCGCGCCGTGGCGTGCCGCAGCGCGCTCCAGCTGGCGCGCCCGATCACGACCGAAGCCCTCGAGCCGCACGCGTCTCGCCCGAAGTGTCATGGCCGCCCGCGCTTCGTGGCGACCAGCAGCTGGCTGAGGCCACCGCTCAAGAGGTGCCGGTTGACGCTCGAGAAACCTGCAGCACACAGCTCGTCGCGAAGCGCGTCGGGCGAAGGCAGGTACGCGACGGAGCGGGGCAGGTAGCGGTACGCCTCGGCGTCGGAGACCATGCCACCGACGAGCGGCACGACCTTGTTGAACCACACTGCGAAGCCGACCTTTGTCATCGCCCGCTCCGGAGCACCGACCTCGAGCAGCGACACGCGCCCGCCGGGCCGCAGGACGCGAGCCATCTCGGCGAGGCAGGCGGCGCGATCAGTGAAGTTGCGAAGCGCGAAGCCGCAGACCACGCCGTCGGCTGCCCCCGACGACAGCGGCAGGCAGGCCGCATCGCACTGCACCAGTGGCGAGTCGGCCTGTGCCGCGGCGAGCATCCCGAAGGACAGGTCGAAGCCGAGCGCCTCGTGGCCCTCCTTCCTCGCCACGGCGGCGAGGTCGCCGGTCCCGGTCGCGACGTCGATGATGAGGCTGCCCCGAGGCAGGCCGAGCGCTCTGACCGCCCTCGTGCGCCATCGCGAGTCGAGTCCGAACGTGATCAGGCGGTTGACGACTTCGTAGCGCGGCGCGATCGTGTCGAACATCTCGCGGACACGCTGGGTCTTCTCGGCGCCGACGGGGAGCTCGCCGGTGGCGAGCGGGGAGTCCATGGGCTTAGACGTAGTAGCGGAAGACGACCTGCGCGACGCAGGACGGCTTGGGCGCTCCGCGCTCCTCGATCGTGATGTCGACGACTGATTGGGCGCCTCCCGCTATCTCGGTGACCTCCGCGAGCGTCGCCCCGAGACGGATCTCGGCGCCGACGTGCACGGGCGCGGGGAAGCGGATCTTGTTCGCGCCATAGTTCACGCCCATGCGGACGCCCTCGACGTGCACCATCCCGGCCATCAGCACGGGGATCAGCGACAAGGTGAGGTAGCCGTGGGCGATCGGGCCGCCAAATGGCCCTGCCTTCGCACGCTCAGGGTCCACATGGATCCACTGGTGGTCGCCCGTCGCGTCCGCGAAGAGGTTGACCTGTTCTTGGGTCACGGTCATCCAGTCCGACCAACCGAGATGCTCGCCGACGTGCTTCGCGTACTCCTCGATGCTGCCGACCGTGATACCCATGGGCCTCCTCCCGTGCCGTCGCATCGTACCGTGGGCATCCTGGCCCACTGCTCTTCGGAAGAGGCACCGATACGCTGCTGCAGTGGCGCATGAAGAAGA
>ODAK010007539.1_pt1 | contig 10932 bp, 8 predicted proteins | sample 1539591 | NCBI WGS metagenome assembly ODAK01 (sample SAMEA3539303, study PRJEB22396) | soil metagenome | biome: tundra; feature: field; material: soil | place: USA | collected 2010-05 | depth 0.15 m | reverse complement strand
TTGCACAACTGGAAGAAGAGCCAAAAGACCATGATCGAATTGAAGAGAATCCGGAGAGCGCCTTGCCTCGCGGCAGGCCCACTCCTAATTGCATGTGTTGTCTGGGCAGCCCAGGCTCCCACACCGAAGATCCTCGCCACCTCCAGCGTCAGCCTGGAGTTGAACGCCGGAAAACAAGTGCCGGCGTTGGTACGAATCAAGGGTCCGGCGGGCCTTTTACTCGTCAACCGGCAGGAGGAGACACTGCCGGCCGCAATTGAACTCGACGGCGCAACTGTGCCACTTGCCTGGCAGCACAGACCGGCCCTCGACATCACCACCGCTCGACACGTCGTCTTCGTTTACGAGTCGGATAACCCGCATCTGCGCCTGCGCTGGGAGTGGGAAGCGCGAGCGGAATTTGGCCCCGTCGAACACCGCATTTCCATCGAAAATCTGAGCGGTCGCGAGGTCTGGCTACCCATGGTCGACTCGCTGCGCCTCGAGTGGGTTACTCAAGCAAACAAGGAACTGCGCAACTTATATATCGAGAAGGGCGCCGGATCGCCTTCGACGCAAGGCACGCATCTGGACACGGTAAGCGACGGCTACCACTGGACTGGCGTGTCTTCCACTTATGCCTTCTCTGAAAACGGAGGTCCGCGCGAAATCATTCCCGCGGAATTTGTATTCGATGCTGCCACGCCCGAAGCCGGCTGGTACGCCGGCATCGAGTTCAGCGGACGCACGCGCATCAGCCTCGAGCGCTCCGGCGCGAGCGTCAAAAGCACCCTCGGCCTCAACCCGGAACCGGGACCATTTCGCACACGCATCGAGCCGGGCGGCAGCTTTGAGACGCCGGCAGTTTTTCTAGGTGCATTCTCCGGCGGCGTTGACGGCGCGGGCAACCAGTTGCGCCCCTGGGTGCGCGCGGTGCTCAATAACCCTCTGACGTGGAAAGACCCCCACTATCCGGTCACCGTGAACAACAGTTGGGGCAGCGGAATGCAGGTGGATGAAGCCCTTGCCACACGCATGATTGCCGATTCGAAGGAATTGGGTTTGGAATTGTTTGGCCTGGACGCTGGCTGGTTTCGCGGCGTCGGCGACTGGTATCCCAATCCGAAGAAATTCCCGCATGGCCTGGCCGCTATCGCCGACGAGGCTCACCGCCAGGGCCTTCGCTTCGGAATTTGGCTGGATTGGACTCAGGCCGCGCTCGACACGGAGCCCGGCGCTTTGAATGTGCGCGATCCCAAGGTGAAGGACTGGCTGGTCTCGGATCTCAAGCCCGACTGGAAGCCGGAAGACTTCAAGGGGGAGACGATCGACATTGGCGCTCCGGCTGCGAGAGACTATGCCGCCCACGAGGTTAAGAGGATCGTTGAGGACTACAAGCTCGACATGCTCGAGCATGACGGCTACCTTGTCGCCCAGGGCTGTGTCCGCGACGACCACCCCCACGCTCCGCCCAACAAAAGCACCGTGCAGGTTCACCACGACTGGGGCGCGGATATTGTTCGCGACGCGAACTCGACCGACGTCAGTTACCACGCGGTGCGCGCCTACTACGGCATCTACGAGCAACTGCGCAAGGAGCACCCCGGCCTGCTCTTCGAGATATGCAACGACGGCGGTCGCATGGTCGACTTCGGCACCGCCGCGCATGGCGACTACTTTTCCATCACCGACACCTACGACCCCTTGTCGAACCGCCGTGCCTTCTATGACACCAGCCACGTGCTGCCCGCGGCCATGCTGGAGAGCTACGTGGAAAAGTGGCCCACGCCGCGCATTGAGAACTTTCGCTACATGCTGCGCAGCGGCATGATGGGCTGGCTCACCGTCATGCTTGACACCACGCAGTGGACCCCCGAGCAGCATGACGCGGCTCGCAGCGCCATCGCCCTCTACAAACAGGAACTGCGCCCGTTGATTCGCGATGCGCGGCTCTATCACGTCTCAGAGCGGCCCGATGGCGTGCACTGGGACGGAATCGAATACTGGGATCAGGCGCGCGCCAAGGGTGTCGTCTTTGCCTTCCGCGGAACCGTCGCCGACCAGCCGGAACATCGTTTTGCGCTTGCCGGCCTTGACCCGGAAAAGCGCTACCGGCTCCATTTTCAAGACGGGACCGCGCTGGACTCAGAAGCTGCCGGAAAGGACTTGATGGCGCAGGGGCTGACAGTACGGTTGCCGCAGACTTATAGCTCGGAGCTTGTGTTTCTAAGTGAAGCCACCGCCGGCAAATGAGGAGAACCGCACGGAAAAGTCAGAGCCCAAAATTGACAGGTGGGTGCCCCATCCTTGCCGCGCCTTTGTTGTTGCGGCAAGGGTGGGATACCTCAAACCTAAACAGAGGAGAACCGCATGGAGCAGTCACAGCCCGGAATGAGCGGCGAGTTTGCGGGCCTGGTCGCGGTGGTCACCGGGGCCGCACAGGGAATAGGCCGCGCCATTGCAGAAGAATTGCACACGCACGGCGCGCGCCTTGTGCTGATGGACTGCAATGCCGCAAAGGTCGCTGCAACGGCTGCCGCCATGCGCCAGCCGCGCCGGCCGGCGGTGGACTTTGTCGTCGTCGAGCTAGCCGATCCAACTGCCATCGAGGCGCTTGCCGAAGAGATTGCCTTGCTCGTGCCAAAGGTCGATGTACTGGTCAACAACGCAGGCATCGAACTCGACCTCCCCTTTGGACAGATTTCCGCAGCGGCCTTCGACCACCTGATGGCAGTCAATCTGCGCGCGCCTCTCCTGGTTGCGCAGGCCTTGGCGGGGCTGTTTCCCGCCACCGGTGGAGCGATTGTCAATGTCAGCTCCATCCACGCCACCCATGCCTTTGCCAACTCCATTCCCTATGCCTGCTCCAAGGCCGGCATGGTCGCGCTAACCCGGAACATGGCGCTGGAGCTGGCGCCGCGCCGCATCCGCGTCAATGGAGTCAGCCCAGGCTACATCGATACTCCCTTGTGGGACGTTTGGCTGCGCAGCGTGCCCGACCCTGAGGAACTGGCCGCGCAAATTGAGGCTCAGCACCCGTTGGGCAGGAGGGGACTGCCGGCTGACGTAGCGGCTTGCGTCGCTTTCCTGGCCAGCCCCAAGGCCGCATGGGTCACCGGAACGAATCTGGTTGTGGATGGCGGACTGACAATCCGCGCCCATCCCTAAGAAAACTCTGATTAAGCCGCCGTTTTGAAGGGTACGGGCTTCAGCCCGTACATAAGCGCCAAGAAATCGGCCGGGCTTTAGCCCCTGAGGGGAAGTCGGCCACTCAAGACCCTTTTCCCGGTTTTTTCGTTTTCGGCCCCGCACTCGAGGGAGTACCATCGCAACGCGAACACCATTACCGCAGAGGCCGCGAATCATGAAGCAACCGAAAGTAGACCTGAGCGAGACACTCAAGCTGGAGTTCAAGAAGGATCTCGAACTCTTCGAATACTTTCTGGTCCTGCTCAATAATTCCAGCCCCATCCGCAACGTTGAGTTGATGTGGGCTGAAGACCTGGAATTGTTCGATCCCATGCAGCGCCCCCGGGTCAACACCGGGGACGCCCTGGTGCAGTTGCAGCCGGTAGGCGCGGACGGCACGGGGCGAACCTCCCCCAGCCCGTCTACTCATTTTTGCGACCTGGTGCATGGTTTTGGCGCCCATGAGGAGCAGACCTGCGGGCGCAGCGACAGGCCGGCCAAGGACATTTGCCGCGCGACGGGCCGAAGCCAGGTCTATCCCTGTCACGTCGGCCTCACCGACATTGCCGTACCCGTGGCGTGCGAAGGCAGGTACCTGGGCACGCTCTTCAGCGGCCAGGTGGTCACCGAGCCGCCCACCGCCGAAGGCTTTGCCCGAGTTCGCGCCGCTCTTCAGGGCCAGCCGCACATCGACATGGCCCGCCTTGAAGAGGCCTATTACCGGGTTCCGGTAGTAACCACCGCGCAGCTTGCGGAGATGGTCCGCATGCTCGAAGTCTTCGCCCGCTATCTGTCCAACGCCTGGAAGAGGCTGGAGATCATGAGCGAGTTCCAGCAGATGCGCGAGCGCGAACTGGCCCTTGACCGGCGCGAACTGGCCGAAATGCTGCTCGCCGGCAACCTGGGCGGCGGGCCAGCCGGCAGCCATGAAGAACTGCGGAAGCTGGCTCATAACGTAGGGCTGGACCGCTTTCCGGAGCGCGTGATGGTGCTTCGAATGCAAAGCGCGATGGATGACGCTCCGGAAACTACGGCCAACGGGCTTGCCGGTCAAAGCTCGGCCGCCGCCATCGCCAGCCACTTGACCATGGTGCGCGTCGCCCATCTTATCGAGGACCGTTGCATGGGCTGGCCCAACACGTTGGGTACAGTCGTGACGCCCGGAGAGATGTGCATCTTCACGGCCCAGAAGTCCCGTTCCCTTGCCAACGATCGCATCCAGCTTGAAGAGATGGCGCAAACCCTGCTGCGCCTGGCGCGGTCGCAGGGCATGCAACTGGCCCGGATTGGCGTGAGCGCTGTGCATCAACAACCCAACGAGCTTTTGCGCGCCTATCACGAAGCCTCATCCGCGCTCGACTCAGGGCACTCTTCGTTGAACTGGTTTGAATCCCCGCCTGAGCGCGACAATCAGCCGGTGCAGGCGCTGGGCCAGGTCCTCAAGGCGCTGCAGACACCGGAATCGGGCGCCATCTCCGCTGCGGTGCGAAATTTTCTTGCTGCCGCCTCCCCCGCTGCAACCACAGTTCCGCAGTTGCAGCAAGCGCGCGGCCTGCTCACCTGGGCCTGCGAGCATCTCGCGCGTGAACTCATCGCGTTGGGCGCCAGCGCCATCGCGGTGAGTGCCGCCAAGGAGCGAGCTGTGCAAGTCGTCGTTGGCTCGCCCAGCTCCTTTGCCATGGCCGAGGCCTTCCGCACTTATGTCGACCAGTTGCGCCAGCAGATGGTGCAGTTGTTCTCGCAGCGCGAAGAGAAGATCGTCATCGAGATTCAACGCCTGGTAAGCAAAATTGGACCGGAAAAGGTCACCATTCAAGACCTGGCGCGCGACCTGAAACTATCCACTGGTCATCTGGGCCGTGTTTACAGCCGCACCACCGGCCAAACGCTCGAGGAGTACCTCATTCGCCAGCGGCTTGAGATGGGCATGCGCCTTTTGCTCGATCCCCGCCTTCACGTCGCCGAAGTGGCCGACCGCTGCGGCTTCTGCAACCCCGCCTATTTTGCCTCCGTCTTCAAGAAGTACATGCACTGCACCCCGCGCGCCTATGCCAGCCAGCCACAGCGTTGGTGCGCGCCGCAGCCCGAGATTCATGAGATCAGGCGGGCTGGATAAGGAGCACGAATGCGAGCTTTGGTGTATACCGCCCCGCACGAAGTAACTTTGGAAGATCATCCCCGCCCTGCCCCCGTCCCTGGGGAGATCGAGATTGCCGTCACCGCCGCGGGCATCTGCGGCTCTGACATCTCCGGCTTCCTGGGCCACAGCCGCCGCCGCGTACCGCCGCTGGTGCTTGGCCACGAGCTTGTGGGCCACACTCCCGATGGCCGCCGCGTCGTGGCGAATCCACTCATCAGTTGCGGGCGCTGCACCGCCTGCCTCAGTGGTGCGCAGAATCTGTGTTCAAGCTGGCGGCTGCTCGGAATCGACCGCACCGCAGGCTGCTATCAGGAGTTCGTCTCCGTTCCCGGCACGCAAATCTACGACGTTCCCGATCACCTTACCGATGCCCGCGCCGTTGCTGTCGAACCCCTGGCCAACATCGTTCATCTCTTCCGCATGGCGGCTCCGCTGCCGTTCTTTCGAATGGGAATTGTGGGCGCGGGAACCATGGGCGCTCTCGCGTTGCTGACGGCCCTGCGCCTGGGAGTGCGCGAAGTGCTGGTGGAAGATGTAAGCGAAGTCCGCCTGGACACCGTGCGGCGCATGGGCGCTACCCTGGCCGTGAATACCGCAACGGAGGAGGGCCGCGCCGAAGCCGTCAAATTCGCCGGCCACGGTCTGGACCTGGTGCTCGACGCCAGCGGCTCCGGCCCCGCGCGCCAGGCTGCCTTCGACCTCTGCCGCCCCGGCGGCCTGGTCATGCTTCTGGGGATGGGACAGGAGCGCAGTGAGATCGACTTTATCACCAGTATCCGCAAGGAACACCGGGTGGCCATGTCGTTTGCTTACACGCCGATCGATTTCGAGCGCTCTCTCAAACTGCTCTCCGCGGGCGAGATCGACCTCACCCCGTGGACCGTCGAAATGCCGCTCGAAGCCGGCCAGCAGGCCTTCGACAAGATGACCACCGACCCCGGCACAACGCTGAAAATGATACTTCGCGTGAATTAGAGCATTTCTCATGTTGGTGTAGAGCGGCTTTGAAAGGGCACGGCTTAAGCCGTGCCGCAAGATCCGGAAAATAAGCTTAGGGCTTTAGCCCCGGAGGGAATATTGCACTCTACACCATCAAGAGGGATGCTCTAACCCACCACTCTATTGCATAAATCGGTACCGCTCGATTGTCTCCTCGTTGAGCGTCACGCCCAGTCCCGGCGCCTGCGGCACACGGACACACCCATCCTCCTCAACTGGAAAGTGCTCGCGGGTGGTGTGCCAGCGCAGCGGCGAGTTGCTCAGCGAAAATTCAAGAGGCTCCTCATTTGGCTGGGCCGCCAGAAAGTGCAGGTTGGCCGCAATCTCGATGTTGGTCTTGTAGCCGTGAGTAATGACCCGCTTGCCGCGTGCATAGGCCGCCGCCGCCACTTGCAGAATCCCCGTAAACCCGCCCACCTGCGAAATGTCCGGCTGGCAGATACTTGCTCCACCATGGTCCATCATCTCGATGAACTCCCGCACATGGGTCAGGCCGAGATCGCCCACCCCGGTCAGCAAGCCATGGCGGCTCATCTCCAGGTGCCCCTCCACATCGTCCAGCGGCAGCGGAGCCTCAAGAAACCAGATGCCCACTTCCTTGAACATAGGAAAGAGCCGCAGCCCCTCCTTCGCTGTTCGGTACGAAAGCGCCGCGTCGATGATCATGTGCGCCTGGTCTCCGGCCTGCTTGCGCGCCGCCTTCAGCAATCGCCCCGTGAGCGGCAGGTCGTCGAGCCACCACGGGTCGGCGGCAAACTTGAAGTTGCGCAGATTCTGCGCCTGCCCCGCAGCCACTTGATCGCAAACCTCCTCCGGCGTCCGCGCCATGGGATAGATGGTGCCGTAGGCCGTCAGCCGGTCGCGCTTGGCTCCGCCCAGAAGCTCGTGTACCGGCTTGCCTTCGATCTGGCCGCGCAAGTCCCACAGCGCCAGGTCGACGCCGCCGATTGCATGCATCGTTAGCCCGCGGCGGCCCAAATAATCGGTCGAATCGAACATGCGATGCCACAACTCCACCGGGTCGGAGGGGTCAGCCCCCACCAGTACGGCGGAGAGAGACCGTGCGTGGTTGTGTGCCGAGGGGCCGCGAACAATTGCCTGGATGGCCGGGGCCATGGACTCGGTTTCGCCGATGCCAGTGATCCCGGCGTCGGTATGCACCACCAGTACGCAATCGTCGTAGGACCCGTCGAATAGCTCGATGAGCGGGTCCTCCGCCCTCAGGTGAATGGCTTCAACTTGTGTGATCTTCATGTCTTTTCCCCGCCTTGACGGGGTGATGATAAAGCCCGGCCGCCATGTTCAGAAAGCTCGAAGCGTTCAAGACGAAAGAATGAACCGCAAAACGAGTGGTGCTACCGGTGACGCCATTGCCCGGCGAGCCATTGGCCCGGTATCCTCGCCCCATGCGTGAGGACGAAAAGCATGATGGAAGAGAGCCGGCCGCGTAAGCTGCCGCTGTGGTTGCTCTGGTCGCTGGCCAGCATTGTCTTGTGGGGCGTTTGGGGACTTGTGTCCAAGATTGCCTCGGAAGGCGTGGATGCCTACGTGAACCAGTTGCTTTACACCGTCGGCCTGGCGCCGCTCATGGTCTTCGTCGGCTGGACAGTGAGCCGGAAGAGCCGCGGTAATCCACCCGAGCCCGGAAAACTAAGGCAAGACCGTGCGAGAGGTATCTTCTGGGCCTTTCTCACCGGCATTCTGGGCGGCGTAGGCAACCTGGCGTTCTTCCAGGCGCTGGTCAAAGGCGGCAAGGCCTCCGTCGTCGCTCCGGTCACCGCCCTCTTTCCCATGGTCACTGTGATCCTGGCTCTGGTCTTTCTCAAGGAGAGGCTTGGCCGCGTGCAATGGGTAGGCCTGGGCCTGGCCTTTGTCGCAATATACCTGTTGAGCGCTTGATAAGGAGGATACGGTTCAATGCAAATCTGGCTTGGTTTTGCCATTCTGGCGCTCATCCTCTGGGGCATCACGGGCGTCACTCAAAAGCTCTCCACCAACCGCATCTCAAGCGAGCGCTCTTTCCTGTGGTTCTGCTGGGCCATGGTGGCATTGTCCGGGGCGGTGCTGGTGGTTGCCCGCCCTCACTGGGGGCTGGCGCCGCTCGTGGTCACTTGTGCAATTGCGGGTGGCGCCTTGAACGGCATGGGAGCCTGGACCAGCTTTCGCGCCCTCGAATCCGGCGGCAAGGCTTCGATCGTGATCTCGCTGATCTCCCTCTACCCGCTACTCACCGTGGTCCTGGCAGTCCTGATCCTGGGCGAACGCCTCACCTGGATGCAAACCGCCGGCGCGGTGTCCGCGATTGCCGCAGCCATTTTGCTGTCGCTTGAAGCCCCACCCACGCCCACGGCTTGACCGGCTTCGGAAAGTCCAACTTTGGAGCTTCGTAACAGCCCCCGCACCGGCGTTGCCGACCCGCGGAGCATGAAACCTCGCGCCCGCCGCTGCCGCTCGCTAACTTGCCAACTTGCGATTCCCGCGCAGCGGGAGCTAATTCGCTGCATTGGATCAAAACCCACTTTCACCTCGCATGATTGAATTCGCAACACAATACGAGTCTTCTTTCTTCCTAGGGCACGACTTCAGTCGTGCCGATAAAGCCAGTAGAATCAATCGGGCTTTGGGATCGCCGAGCAATGTGCGCAATTGCTCAGACGCATGTCCCCCAAAAACCTACGCTCAATCAAGGAAACCGGCTCCCTCCAAAAGTACGTCGTGGGAGCGAAGCATGTCCCGCCAAGAGACGCATTCGCTGTTGATTTCGAGAACAGGATCGAGTCAACTCTCGCCACCGGTCGGCGCTCTGCGGGTTAAGACGTCATGCCATTCACCCAACCGGATTTCAAGGAGAACTCATGAACATGAAAATGATCCGAGCAGCATTCGCACTCCCCATCTTGGCTGTGGCTCTGGCCGGCATCCCGGCCTCGGCCCAGGACCATCAGGACCGGGATCATCGCGACAACCACGCATACAAGCAGCACAACGAATGGAAAGCGGGCTCAAAGATTCAGCAGGAGGACTGGAACAGAGGTGACAAGGTCGATTATCGGCAAAACCACCTTCGCCGTCCGCCAACGGGACATGAGTGGCGCCAGATCGAGGGGAATTATGTGCTGGCGAACCAGGACGGAACCATCGCTTCGGTACGCCACGCTCCAAAAGATCACCACGATCACTAAGCTGTTGCAACCTTCCGGCGAACATGATACTCCAGGTCGCTCCGCCAAGGCCGGCCTGGGATTCTCTTGCGTCTCTTGTTCGTCGGAGTGACCAATCAGTCTTTTTAAGCCCTTAGGCTCAATCTCCCGGCACTATTCGCCCGTCCGCCTCGACCCCTCCAATCGACAAGAACCCTTCCTGCGCCGAGAACAGCACCGTCGTCTCAAGGCTTTCCCCCGAGGCCAACCACCGCGCCCGGCCCTCTTCAATCTGCGACTGCACTCGCAGCGGGTATCCGGTCGCCGGCTCCAGAACCGCGACGTTCAAATCATTCCATCCCCCGTAGGTGGCAAAAAGCCAGCAGCTCGAAAACACCTTCGGATCGAAGCGCAGCGCACTTGCCAACCCATTGGCCCGGTTCGTAATCCCGCACCACCCTGCCTCGATCCCGGCGCCATAGAAGAAATGCACCTCGCCCGAGCTCGCATCCGGAACCTGCCGTAGATCCGTCACACCCTCGCCGAGTCGCGCCAGCGGCCACGGAAACGTGAGCGGCGCATCGCCCAGCGTGCCGGCGAACTCCGGCTCCCGCACCACTGTCATGGGCGGAAAGTCGATACGGTGGCTGCCTGAGACGGCGAAGGCCGGATGCAACTTGAACAGGAAGGGGTAAGCTTTAGCACGACGGTTGGTCAGCCGGTAGCCTACCTCAAATGCCGAACGCCCCGGCCTCAGCCGCACCGTCTTCTCCGCATCGAAATGGCTCAGGGGCGTGGAAAACCGCATGCGCACGCCGGCCGCGTCCTTTTCATTGAACGGCTCCGCCTGCCAGTCTCCAGTCCATAACTCGCCATGGTCGGGCAGCGCGTCGCCCTCGAGCGTCCCGGCTTCATCGTTGGGAAACAGCTCATCCCAGCCGCCGCTCCACACATCGTCATAAGCCGCGCCGACGGGTTGCCGCGAGGGGACCAACCCAGGGTTGTTCCAAAGCAGATCGGCGCTCAGAGGCTTGTAAGTAATCTGCCGGATCTTGCCGCCGGCCTCAGGCAGCACCACAATGCGAACGAGGCTGTTCTCTATCTCGATGGTGCGAAGCCCGGCAAGGCCCGGTCCGGAATTGACAGTGACGTTTTCCATCATTCGACTGCAAGATCTCCTTCAGAGTATCCGGGATCATTCAGATTCGCCTTCGAGAAATGGTCGTTTTACCGTGAATGGAATCGGTTTTTCTACCTGGGCTTGCGCCTCAGAAGCAGGATGTTGGCGGACTGCCGGACGAAGAACTTTTTCCGCCCAATCCGTTGCATATAATTGCGGCTCTGCGGCGCACAATATCGATAGAAGTCTCGAGGATGGCAAGAAGCTGGGTGCCCCATCCTTTTCGCAGTCTCTTCGCGAAAAGGGTGGGATACCTCGAACCTCGGCTAGCTCCTGTGTCCCTTGTCTCCCTCCATCTGCGAGGT
>ODAK010007538.1_pt1 | contig 10932 bp, 7 predicted proteins | sample 1539591 | NCBI WGS metagenome assembly ODAK01 (sample SAMEA3539303, study PRJEB22396) | soil metagenome | biome: tundra; feature: field; material: soil | place: USA | collected 2010-05 | depth 0.15 m | reverse complement strand
GATCTGTCGAAGCTTCAGCCCAGCGATGTCGTCGTAAGCGGGCGCAGCGTTTCGATTCACCTGCCGCAAGCCGAAATCTTCACCACTCGCCTCGACAACGCGAAAACGCGAGTCTATTCACGCGACACCGGACTCTTCTCCACGGCCGATCCGAATCTTGAAGGCGAGGTACGCCAGGAAGCTGAGCGCCAACTTCAGGCAGCCGCATTGCAGGACGGCATCCTGAAGACCGCCGACAAAAATGCCCGCCAGACGCTTACCAGCATGCTGACGGGCCTTGGGTTCAGGAATGTGGAGATTCGCTAACGGGATTCGCGGAAGCGCGGTCTAGATTCCTCCAAGCCGACTTCGGGGGAACCTCGCGTCTCGCCGGTCGAAAAGCATCGATGCGATCCAGTGTTGGCCTGCGCTTTACTTCAATGTTACCCGGACTCGGGAGGAATCCGGGCCCTGAGGGTTCTCGAAGGGTATCGCCATTTCTCCGTTCATGGGAAGGCGATTTTCCAACAATTGAGCTTGGCGACGCGGCCAACTTCTGGATTGCCGACAATCTCGCCAGAACGCTCAAGAAGAGTTGCAATTTGTCATAAGTAGGGGGTTATGGCCCGTAGCCGGTCTCAAACGCAGCGCTCAGTTCAGCAACGCGGAACAATGCTAGGTGTCGGCTGAGCACGAAAACGAGTTGGAGCAAGTTTGTACTAAGTCATTTAACACTTCACAACTCTGCGCCAGCATTTCACAATAGAGCATGATCCTTCATCCAGCTCCTGACGCCACCATTGGCAAGGCTCGTTTGCGTGTTCGTTACGCCGAGACCGACAAAATGGGTGTCGTTTACAACTCCCATTATCTGATCTGGTTCGAAATCGGCCGAGTTGAATTGATGCGCGAACTTGTTCATAGCTATCGCGAGATGGAGGAAGAGGGGTATCTCTTGCCTCTGGCAGAGGTCACGTGTCGCTACAAAGGGTCGGCGACTTACGACGATGAGATCGTCATTCACACCAGCATCCTGAAGCTGCGTCGTTCGCTTATCCAGTTCGGTTACGAAGTCTTCCGAGAATCCGACAACAAGCTGTTGGCGACCGGAATGTCTGCTCATTTCGTCGTCGGTGGGGACAGGCAGCGCAGACCGCTATCGGACAAATACATGGTGCCGTTCGCACGCGCGATGGGCGGCGTCGCTGATACGAAGGCCGTATCGGAATAATTGGCGTAGTTGAGGGGAAGAAGAGACGACTGGAAATGCTGCACACCATCGCTACGGCGGTTCAAGCCCGCGACCGATTCTCGCCGCGTCATCGCTCGCTCTTGGAGTCGGGAGAGCTCGCCTGTCGTGTTGAAGTTGCTCCTAGGAGACTTGGCGATTGCGCGCTGTGTCCAGGGCGGCGATGTCCTCCTGATTGATGTAGCGGCTTCCGGAAGTGTCATTAGAGTCTGCGGTTTGCGTACTTCCTGATTACCAGGATACCTGGTGTCTTCGAAACACCTCGCTGCTGCGTCGCCTAATAAATGTCCTTGATATTGACAAACTGCACTTTAAATACTACATTTGAGGTAATGCTGCAACGCAGCAAAACAGGGGGTTATGCCCAGAGTTGCACGTCGCTGGCGCGCCGTTGGTGCAGCGGCAAGCCTTTCACACTCTCTGCGGGTGCATGGATGGGAAATTGCACTAGACGCAAGGAAGGTGGGAATTGCGCGATCAGCGGGACAAAGCTCTTGAAGGCGTCACTCTCGACATTGATGATACGCGGTTTATTCGCTGCAAACTCTATTCCTGCACCCTTCGTTATTCTGGCGGAGAGTGCGAGTTCCTCGCCTGTGACATTACAAACAACCAGATTGTCGTAGCTGGGGCCGCACAGCGCACGATGAAGGTCCTGGAGAGCCTTGGATTCTTTAACAAAGTCTCTGCATGCGCGGCTTAATAGCCCAACCGCTTACCCCGGCTCTGATGCTGGGAGGGGGGATGCCCATGTCACTCATCGCACCGGCTGTAAACGTTCGCCTGAAGTCGGTCCTGATCGCGACTGATTTCTCAGAAGCATCTGCGAAACCCCTCCGCCATGCTCTTGCCATCGCCCGGCACTATGGGGCGAAATTCTACCTAGCGCACGTGGTCTCCTCGTCGGGATTCGCTCTCGTTGGCCCAGATGCAGTAGCCGCGGCCACAGAGGCCGGCTGGAGGAATGTTCTGCAATTGGAGGACGATCTCGCTCAAAGTGGGACACTGGCCGGTCTGCGTCATGAGGTCATCGTCCGGCAAGGTGATGTATGGGAAGAGTTGGAGAAAGTAGTCAGGCAAGAACAAGTGGATCTGATGGTCATCGGTACACACGGCCGGCGAGGTTTGGGGAAAGTGCTTTTTGGGTCAGTGGCGGAACAGATCTTTCGCCACGCCGATTGCCTTGTTCTGACCGTTGGTCCGGGTTCATTTCAAGAGGCCCCAGTCGAGAGCACTAGCTTAGTTTGGCCCTTTCTGTTCGCTACGGACTTCGGTGAAGCTTCTTTGCATGCCCTGCCATATGCCATCTCGTTCGCCAACGACTTCGGAGCAAAACTCGTTTTGCTCCATGTCGTCTCTCCAGTCGGGGTGTCCGAGGGTTTTCGTTGGCACACTGGCGGCGACCTCATGCAAATGCGAGAGAATGCTCGCATGGCGAGCCTACGGCGGCTTCAGGAATTGGTGCCGCAGAACACTGAGCTGGCAGTGAAACCTGAATTCATAGTCGAGTTCGGATCGCCGAGTGAAAAAATCCTGCGGGCAGCTGAGACTTTCCAAGTCGACGCCATCATTATGGGGTTGCATCGCTCAGCCCATATCGATATGGCCTCCCACGCGCTGTGGACCACTGCGTACGAAGTGGTACGCGGTGCAAGTTGCCCCGTCTTGACGGTGAGGAATTGAGGCGAGATTCCTAGGAGATTCAATCGACTTTAGGAGTCAGAGTGGTGGGTTGATCTCGTCCGTGAAGACGCCCTCGTTGTATGCCTTGGCCATCGCCTGATCGAGGCGCGTCGGGAACTGGATTAAGCTCTCGTTGTTTCGGCGTACCAGCATGACCAACGTGCTGTCTTCGTCGCATGGGGTGGCGACACACCCGATGGGGCGCAACACTCCCACGGTGATGTCGCCGTACGCGACCAACTCTGCGATATTGGAAAAGTGCAAAGAAGGATCCAATAAATTCCTGCCGGCGTTTTCGTTTACCTTGCCTCGCGGTTTTCCTGCGGTAGACTTGCGGCGATGTTCCACGATAATGGGTTGCCTGACCGGCAAGGGTGACGGCATTCAATGCAGTCACTCGCAGCGGTTCGATGGACCGCACGGGCCCCGTGGAGATGGAGGTTCGCCGGCAGGCGAGCGAGGGGGCAATATGGAGCGAATCTGGTTGAGTCACTACCCTCCCGGGATTCCAGCCGAGGTCAATGTGCATGAGTTTGCCTCGCTGAAGGACGTGCTGCTTCGCAGCTGCCAGCGCTTCGGCGCATTGCCCCGCCTACAGCAACATGGGCGCCTCGATGACCTATGCCGAACTCAACCGATCCAGCCGCAACTTCGCCGCCTACCTGCAGAAATCACTAGGGCTGCATAAGGGCGACCGGGTGGCGATCATGATGCCCAACCTGCTGCAGTATCCGGTGGCACTGTTTGGCGTGCTGCGGGCAGGCTTGGTGGTTGTGAACGTCAATCCGCAGTACACGGCAGCCGAGTTGGAGTACCAGCTCAAGGACTCGGGCGCCGTGGCCATCGTGGTGCTGGAGAACTTTGCCCACACCGTGCAGGAGGTGCTGGACAAGAACCCGACGCTGAACCTGGCCGTCATTACGACCGAGGTCGGCGATATGTTTCCGGCGGTCAAGAAGCTACTCACCAACGTCGTGGTCAAGTACGCGAAGCATATGGTGCCTGCGTGGAAGATTTCGCGCACAACCGAGTTCAACGTGGCGTTGCGTGCGGGGCGTGGGCAGGACGTGGAGGACGTGCCGCTGAGCCATGACGACACAGCCTTTCTGCAGTACACCGGCGGCACGACCGGAGTGGTTAAGAGCGCTGTGCTGACACACGGCAACCTGGTGGCGAACGTGCAGCAGATGGGGGCGTGGATGGCGCGTGACTTGGTGGACGGCAAGGAGGTGTTCGTCTGTCCGTTGCCGCTGTATCACGTCTACGCGCTGACCTCCAGTCTCGTGTTCATGAGGATCGGCGCGCATACCGTCCTGGTGACCAACCCGAGGGACATGCACGCCTTCATCCACGATCTCAAGAAGTACGCCTTCACGATCATCATCGCCGTTAATACGCTGTACCGGGCGTTGCTCGATGCGCCCGAATTTGCGGACGTGGACACGCACGCCCTAAAGTTGACCAGCGCCGGAGGCATGGCCGTGCAGCGCGTGGTGGCCGAACGCTGGAAGCAGCGCACCGGCGTGACCATCATCGAAGGCTACGGCTTGACCGAGGCCTCGCCGGTGGTGATCTGCAGCCCGCTGGACATTGAGGAGTGGACCGGAACGATCGGCATGCCGATTCCTTCGACGCAGGCCACCATCCTCGACGAGAGCGACAACGAACTCGCGGTCGGCGAGGTCGGAGAGATCAGCGTGCGCGGCCCGCAGGTCATGCGGGAGTACTGGAACCGCCCCGATGAGACCGAGAAGGTCTTCACCCGCGACGGGTGGTTGCGCACCGGCGACATGGGGTTCATGGACGAGCGCGGCTACTTCAGAATCACGGACCGCAAGAAGGACATCATCGTGGTCTCCGGCTTCAAGGTCTTCCCCAACCAGGTAGAAGATGTCGTCGCGCTGCATCCGGGCGTGGCCGAGGTCGGGGCGATCGGCACACTCGACGACAAGTTCGGCGAGGTCGTCAAGATTGTGGTGGTGAAGAGTGATCCGGCGCTCACGGAACAGGCCCTGCTCGAACATTGCCGGCAACACCTGACCGGCTACAAAGTGCCCAAGATCGTCGAGTTCCGCAGTGAGCCCTTGCCGAAGTCCAACGTCGGCAAGACCCTGCGCCGGCGATTGCGCGACGCGCCTGCTCCGGCTGGCCCTGTCGCAGACGAGGCGATTCACCGGCCTCATACGGTTGATCCCGAGTGAGGGGCAAACCGGAAGTGTATTTCCGGAGATAGCTGGCGTGAACAGGTTCAGCATGACGGCGCTCCGTCACAATCAAGCATGAAAAGTGGGCCAAGTCTGGACTTTCTGTTCCAACAACTTGTGGCGCTTTTCAAGGGAGGCCATGTCGTAACTTATCTGAACTGGACACAATGCTCAGAGCAGCATCCGCTCGTCACACGAGCCCCAAACCGGCTTCTGGGAGGTTACCGGATCCGCCGATATCAGTAAGCGGTGGAGGCCAGTCGGCCTATTCTCGCGCTCTCTAGTCTTTTGGTTATGGCTTTGTGACGTCGATCATGTTGTCGTCAGCGACCCTGTCTATCAGTTTGTTATACGGATCGATGCCCGCCCGTGTGGGCATTTCATTGACAACGATCTCGAACGTGTTTTGTTCCTGAGAAAGCTTCACCTTCTTGAGATAGAGGGGTTGCTCCTCATCTTTCTTGCCTTTGAACACTCCAATCTCGATGTAGTCGTTGAGAGACATGGGCGTTTCGTTGCCATTTCCATCGGCTTTGACTTTGCGAGCCTGGACCGTGAGGATGACTTTGAACTTGTGGTCGGGGGTCGGAGTCACTGTCGCGCTGACCGCCTTATTGTCATACAGGACGATGGATTCGAAGCCGTCGGTGATCAGATATTGCAGCTCCGGTGGAGTCTGGGCACGTAGCGCTGCGACCAGCAAGCGCGTATCCGGGTAGGCAGCGGTCTGGGAGTTTGTCGCGTTGGCGTAGCGGTACTGCATCAGAAAATTGTGCAGGGCGGCGGCGACTTTGTCCTCGCCGATGTAGTCGGCAAGCGTGTACATGATCTGACCGCCCTTCTGGTACCAGACGTATGGCTCCCGCTGAACAAGCGCAAGCGGCGGTTCGTGGCGCACTTCTCCGCTGCGGCCGCGGAGATAGGTATCGAGCTCATGCCGCAGAAACCGGTGCATGTTGTCTTTGCCATACTTCTTCTCCATAACCATCAGCGCGGAGTACTCGGCCAAAGTTTCGGACATCATATTGGAGCCTTGCACATTGCCGCCGATCAGCTGATGGCCCCACCATTGATGGCCGAGTTCGTGCGCGGTGACGAAATAGGTGAAGTCTATGTCAGTTTTCTTGACCACGCGGCCGATGAAGCCGATGCCTTCGGAGTAAGGCACGGTATTCGGGAATGACTGGGCAAACCCGCGATACCGCGGGAATTCCATGATGCGGAATTGAGCGAACTGATAGGGACTGTAGTTCGCCTGATAGTAGTCAAGACCAGCCTTGGACGAGGCAAGCATGTCATCGATGTCGAACTCGTGCCCGGGCGTGTAATAGACCTCGAGATTCGTTCCCTTGTACCGTTCCCGCCTGACGTTGTAGCGCGCAGAGATATAGGCGAAGAAGTCCGCAATGTTGGTGGACCCCATGTCGTACTCGAAGTAGTGGCGCCCGCCTTGTTGCCAGTCGCGTTTGGGGTAACCGGGAGCGATCGCGATCTGGTCCACGGACGTGCTGACAATGGCGTGATAGTTGATCCAATCGGACTGCGCAGAGAAGAGATTGTATAAAGACTGGACGGGATCTCCGCGCGGGGCCATCTCCTCGAGAGGCCCAAGGTGCTCTTCCCTGCGGCGGCGCGGATCGTCGAGTTCGATGTTCCGGTCATAGCCGATTGTGGGGAAGTAGCTGGAGTCGAAAAACGTCCCGTTGTAGGCGAGCTCAGCCTTTTCGTTGCCATCGCGAAAGCCGTGCGACCGATAGCCGACATTGAAGGTCATCTCGAGCGTCTCGCCGGGAGCGAGCGGCTGGTCGAGTGCGTAGATCGAATACATGTCGCGAGCACTGGAGCTGACCCGATGAAATGGCCGATCAAAGTGGACGTTGGAGACCGACTGCATCTGGTCGGTAATGTGGACTTGCGAGATGGGCTGGGAAGTTTTGTTTCGCAGCGTGTAATGTCCCCAGCCTGAGAAGGAGCGGTGCGCGGGGTCGATATCGACGCGAGTGTCGACGGCGATGACCTTGGCTTGCGGCAGGTTCTCGTATTTCTTGAAGCTGCGTTCATAATCCGCCTGAATGTGTCGGCGCTGCCGGGCATTCAGGTATTCATTCAGCACGTGCGCATTGTAGAAATACCAGAGTCCACTGCCTATGCCGATGAGCAGGCAAACTGCAGCGGCAGTTACCAGGCGCGATAGGCGGGCGCTTGCGATCCGGCGGCGCGCGGTCCATCCATCCTCAGCGCCGCGGCGGGTCCATGCAATCGAGATGACTCCCAGAAAGGCAGAAATCGCCAACCAGTACGTGATCGACCAGAACAGCGCCGGGACGAAGTGGCCATAGCCGTTCATGTCGCTGTAGGTGTAAGGGGGAGTATTGCCGAAGAGGTAGAGAGTATTTTCCCAGCCAAAGTTGAACAGAATGGGGACAAGAACGAAAATTCCGATTGCGATCCCGTGGCCAATGAACTTGTTGCTCACCATCGTCTGCACAAATAATGCGAGCAGAGCGAAGATCATGATCTGCGGGAAGGTGACGATGTACAGCTCCTTGCAATATTGCAGAAGCTCGAAGCGGTAGTAGCCGGCGATGGTCTGCATCAGGACGCCGCAGAGCATCGTCACCGTCAGGAGAACAATTTCGACGAAGGCGATGGCGACCAGCTTGGAGAGCCAGTCCACGCTCTCGCGCATGGGTAGGGCGTCGTGGATGCCGTCGAAGTGGACATCGCGCTCGCGCCAGATGAGCTCGGCCGCGTACAGCGCAGCGACGATGTAGAGAAAGAGAGTCGCGCCGCCTTCCACCGCCTGAACCATCAGGTACGTCACCGGCCAGACGTTGACCTCGCCAACACGACCGGCAAAGTAGCCGTTGTTGACCGCGAACACGACCATCAGTCCGACAATGGCCCAGAACGGGATCTCGTGCAGGATCAGGTAAATACGTAGACGCGAGAGTGATAGGAACTGCGCCCAGGTGGTCGAAGCTGAAAAGAGCTGACGAACTCGCGGCAGCCGCGCGGCAACAAGCGAGCGCGCGGGCTTGAGTTCCAGCTCTTCCTGCCGCTTGGCTTTGGCGGCGCGGCGTCCCTGCGAAACTGCCGTGAGAGCCTCGATGGACATCGGGAACAGCGCCCACAGAGCCACCAGCGAGATGCAGCCGACCGAGAGCCACAGAAGGCGGTTGTAGAGAAAGACGCCGGATCCCACATGCGGGGACCAGCTCAGCAGAAGCGTATTCCGCTCGACGACCGTCCAGTAGCGGGCTATGTCGTCCAGCAGAATGAAACCCACGGGATCGAATATGCCGGACCAGAAGCGTTCCAGCGATCGCGTGGCGCTGAACACGGTGAGCCCGACAAGGTAAACCATGAACAGGGCAGCGCCCTGGATGTAAACTACGAAGAGTTTCCGCGAGAGAGCAGCGACCGCGAAGAAAAGCGATCCCAGGAAAAAGATTTGCACAACCGTGATCGAAAGAAAGGGCTGCAGGTACCACCAGAAATGATTAGGGGCAATACGAGAATGGTCGGCCCAGGGGGCGAAGGTGCCGGCGAACTCGCCAAGGATGCATCCGGAAAAGGCGAAGATCGTGACCACCAGCGACCCCGCCCATCGCCCGCCCAGATAAGCCAGCTTGGGAATGGGTTTCGTGAACAGCATCTGGTAGGTATCACGCTGGAAGTCGCGAAGGATGGAAGTGCCAAAAATTGCGGCAATAATGATGATGCCGAATAGGCTAATGCCGGTAGCATATACCGACGACGCGTACGGACCATTGAGCAGAACCTTGCCGTTGGCGTTCGCCACTGGTCCGAAGTTCTCAGAAGCGACGCACAGGAAGGCAAATGCAAACCAGACGACAAAGTAGATATACGTAGAGATGCTCTTGCGCCGAAGCCTGAGCTCGAATGAGAAAAACTCCCAGAACATTCTCATTGCCATTCCTTATTCGCCTCAGTTTCTTGCCTGCTGAGAAAGATTGAAGAAGTACACGTCCTCCAGCTCCGAGTCCACCGGCTGGAAGCCCTCGCCCGGGCTCGCGTCGGAGTAGACCCGAACCTCATGCTGGCCCGCGATAAGGTGGGTAGAGATAACGTGCATCTCAGATTCCAGGGCACGCAGCTCATCGTCACTGCTGACCACCTTGCTCCAGATCTTGCCGTTGAGAGCAGCCAGCGTATCGGCCGGCGCGCCCTCCAGCAGAAGTTCGCCCGAAGCGATGATTGCCATGCGAGGGCAGAGCTCGCGAACGTCATCCACAATGTGCGTGGAAAGGATGACCGTGACCTCGCGTCCAATCGAGCTGAGGAGATTGAGAAAGCGATTGCGCTCGGCAGGGTCCAACCCTGCCGTGGGTTCGTCAACAATGATGAGGCGAGGATTGGCCAGTAGCGCCTGGGCGATGCCGAAGCGCTGCTTCATGCCACCGGAATACGTGCTCAGCGCCTTCTTGCGTACCTCCCAGAGATTGGTCTGCTGGAGAAGCGCATCAACCATCTCCTTGCGTTCCTTCGGGGAGATGACGCCCTTCATCACCGCCAGATGGTGAAGCATATCGAGGGCGGATATCTTTGGGTAGACACCAAACTCCTGCGGGAGGTAGCCAAGAATCTTGCGCACCTCGTTCTTCTGGTCGAGTACGTCGAGGCCGTCGAGGTGGATGGTTCCCGAGTCGGGGTCCTGGAGGGTTGCGACGGTGCGCATCAACGTGCTCTTACCGGCTCCATTCGGACCGAGAAGTCCAAACATGTGGTTACCGATGGTTAGCGAGACATGCTTAAGAGCTTGGACGCCGTTCGGATAGGTCTTCGACAGATTTGAAATCGTAACCGCCAAGTGAGTGAACCTCCTCAGGAACTGGTCAGACCAGAGCCGTGGCGGGAAATGTATCACACAACCGGAATCGGGCCGCGTCAAATCCTACATTGTCAGTGATCCAGTCAATAACAGCGGACATTCTGCCCTTCTGTGCATCGATTCGCCGTATGCTCGAAAAGGTTCTCAATTGCCCCACAAACCGGCTTCTGGGAAGCGAAGTCGAAGCCGCAGGGCGGATGTTCCGTTCCCAGAAGCCGCCGCGCTGCTCCTCGGCTGGAAGACGATGCGGCGAGCGGCTGCTGGAGCCCTTGGAGAACGACTGAAAGTGCTCATGAATGGTGCAGAAATACGCCGTGGTCGATGCAAACCACGTTCCCGCGCCCCCGGGCGCAACGTGGGGCGGTTTCCGGGCGCTTCAGGCGGGCTGCCGGACGCGCCGAATCGGCGACTTCGAGCTGCAATTCGCGATGCGGAGGAGCGTGGTGATCGTCAGCCCCGTCTTGCCGGAGCGAATTACGTAGATGGGAATGCGCAAGCTCTTCGCGTTGACTTCGATCTTGCTCTTACTCAGTTTGTCAGGCATCCGATTACGTCCTCTTTTGAATGCGGATTCTCTGCCGGGTCATGTTATGCCTTCAACAAGATCACAAACATCGTGGCCCATAGCTGTACTCTCAACGAGGATGAGATTACCCGCTTCAAGCTGCCCATCAAAGACTGGTTCCGAATCCAGAGCCGAAGTGTCACACTCCCTCAGTACGCAAAATAAGGTCCGGTGCCACCGGGGGTGCTCATCTGGTCGATAGCGGTAAAGACGTTACGCCCAAAGAAGAAGGCCAAACCCCAATCGAAGGCGCCAGGATTGGGTCCGCCCAAGGTGCTGAAAGCTGTGTTGTTCGTGTTGAATAGCGTATTCGCGTTCTCAATAGTGAAGTCGACGGTACCCGCAGTACCAACCGGATTGCCGTTCGCATCCTGGCCTTGATTCGTCGCCGACAGAT